>Ga0209652_1000939_pt1 | contig 24336 bp, 13 predicted proteins | sample SaaInl74LU_5_DNA_FD_184641 | JGI IMG/M metagenome (GOLD analysis project Ga0209652, IMG submission 184641) | Marine microbial communities from expanding oxygen minimum zones in the Saanich Inlet - ESP_74LU_5_DNA (SPAdes) (version 2) | ecosystem: Environmental > Aquatic > Marine > Intertidal zone... | reverse complement strand
GGTCGCCTTCCTCGGCGTCGATGGCGGTGGACGGCGCGGACGTCCGCGAGTCGAATCGGAGTGACTCTGTGTCTGTCTCGAGCGTCTCGAGTCTGTCGCGCAGCCTCGGGAGCCTGGGCGGCTTGGCCGGCCCAAAAGAGTTGGCGCGAACGGACACGAGCGCGTTTGCGGTGGTCAAAAAAAAAGCCGTCGCGCCGGTTCCTTCGCGTTTGGAGGGGATCGAACCCGCGCGCGCGCGAGGAGACGGAGCTCCTCGTTCGGCGCCGGAGGACGGCCGAGGCGGGAGTCGCGCGCAGAAGAGCGTGCTCACGATGAGTCTCCGGGGGGAGCGGTCGCCGTGAGACGCCGGGAGAGGGGCGTCGCGCGGAGTCGCGGGTAGAGTTTCGTCGCGATGAACAGCGTTTGGGACATTGGGAGGCGTCAAATGTGACGAACGCGTCGTCGTCAAAATTCGTTTGCGTTTCTGTTGAGACGATCACTTCGCGTCGCGATGCGGTCCGCCGCGGGCCGCGCGTCGTCCTCCGCGCCCTCGATGGACATAGATTTGAAGCGCCAGTCCTTCCCGCTGTGCGTGGTGTGGTGCCCCATCCCCGTGATCACGCACCTTTTCCCCCCCATCGGGCACCTCGGCGTGTGCTTCTCGGACGGCGAGATCCTCGATTTCCTCGGCCCCAAGTTCGTCCATCGCGGCTCGCTCGGGTTCGGGAGCGTCGCGCGATACTGGCGCCTCGACCCGAAACGCTGGCTCGCGAACGGCGAGGACGTCTCGAACGAGTCGAGCGCCGCGGCGTCTTCCGCCGCCGACGCCGCGTTCGATCGAGGCGTCGCCGCGCACGACGCCGCGGTGGCGCGTGCCTCGTCCTTCTTCTCAAAGCACGAGCACTACGACCTCTTCGGCAACAACTGCCACCAGTTCGTCGCGCACTGCTTGAACGTGGGGGCGTACGGCGGGAAGCAGGACTGGAACATGACGCACCTGGCGGTGCTCGTGTTACTACGAGGAAAGTGGGTGAACGCCTGGGCGTGCGTCAAGACGTGGGGGGTGTTTTGCGCGCTGGCCACGGCGTGCGCCGCGAAAAGTTGGCCGGCGTTGGTCGCATACGCCGGCGCGTTTGCGTTGTTGACAACGTGGTTCGCGTATTACAGCTTTTTCCTGGCGCAGCCCCTGCGCAAGGTGTTCGCGACGCCCGTCGCGGCGAGGGAGGGAAGGGAATTGCGCGCGTACGGAGACGGGAGGGCGTAGGCGAGGAGAGGTTCCTTTCGCGCGACAGTGAGTGTATTATTACGAGAGCGAAGCACGCGGGAAATAGCACCTCTCCTGACAGCGCAGTTTTTGCCGGTGTTTTCGGAAGATCGGCTTGAGAGTGGCGACGCGATGTCGCGAGAAATCCGAGTCTGACTGTTTGCGCATAGAAAGTATATTGGTCCCCGTGATGCACGAACGTCGGTGTCACGAACGAAATATCAACCAGAGATTTTTGCTGCGCTTTCTCCAAGAGCGCGGCGCGTCCGCCGGCACACCCAGCGGCGCCGCGATGCAGGTCCTCGCGATGCACGCCGGGTTCGCGACCGCGCCGCGCTCGGTATCCGCTCGGCCGCGATCGGACCGACGCGTCGTGACTCGAGCCTCGCAGGATGACGGCGCGCGGCCCGGCGGATCGGCGTCTTCCCCGAACCGTCGTGCCAATCATCAATCGCGCGCGTCGTCGCCCGTGCGCGAGCGATCGGTGTCGAGCGGGACTGGCGCGTTGGTTCCCTCCGCGGGCGCGCGGGGCGACGCGCACGCCAAGACCCCCCGCCTGGCATCCGTGCGCAACGCCGCGTGGTCCTCCGTGGCCGCGGGCGTGTCCTACGGCGACCGCCAAGCGCGTTTATCGCGCGCGCAGCTTCGCGCCGGGCTCCGCGCTCGAAAAGCACTGAAAAAGCGCGGCGAAATCGTCGCGCCGAGTGCGTCGAGAAAGGGGGGCGTCTTCGCGCGCGACGGCGTTTCTTTTTATTTCCCGGAGGATCGGTTCACATTCGCCCGACGCGCGTGGATGTCGGACGACGTTTTTCTCCGCGCTCTGGACGAAGAAGACGCGAGTTTCGTGGAGTACCGCGACGCGAGCGGCGAGCCGTTCACGGTTAACTTAACCAACGTGGGGGCCCCCCCCGGCTTGACCGCCGTGACGCTCAAAGGGATGGACCGAGCCAACTTATTAGGCGCGCTGTGCACGGCTCTCGCTAAAGCAAACGTGTCCGTGGTTTCCGGGTCGATCTCGACGAACAGACGCACGAAACGCGTGTTGAACACCATGTACGTGTGCGACAGAGAAACAGGCAAGGAACTCGACCCAAGCGTTTTTGAAAACGTCTCCGTGCGCGTTCTGAGCGCCTGCTGGACCGCGGACGAGCGCGCGTGGTTAGCGCCGCCGCGAAGCGTCGGGCGATTCATCGTCGACGATGGGCGCCGCCGCGAAAATAAAAGAGGCTCTTTGTTTGGCGGTTTCTTCGAAGGAGGTTCTTCTGATATACCTAATGGCGACGATAAGGAGTTGTCTAAATTGACGAACGAGTTGGACCTCGCGGAGGCGAAGACGCGCGCGTGCAGCGCGCGTTTAGCGGACGCCGTCGAACGCGCGGACTGTTACGATACGGGTTTCGACCTGGACGGGTCGCTTCGGAATCTTCTGGCGGATGTCGAAACCGCCGCCGGCGAGTCGTTCGCGGCGCGGAACGCTCTGGAAGCGCACACGAGGCTTTCGAGAGGCTCCGTCGCCGGCTTCGAGGCGGCGCCCAGACTCGGTCTTGACGACCAGAGCGTCGCGTCCACGGAGGAGCGACTCGAGGAGCTCCTCGATAAGGAGCTCCTCTCCACCCGCGGGTTTAAGGGCGGAGCGGAGATTGACGCGGAGCGCGCGACGAATCGAAAAACGACAGCTTCTTCCCCGTCCAGCGTCGTCAGAGACGATAACTACGACGCCTCGTTCAGAGTTGTTCGTCCGTCCAATGAAGACGGTCTTTCTCGAAGCGCGAAAGAGGATCGAAGCGCGTTTGGTTTGAACGCTCTGAAGACGAACGTCTCGGATTTGTACGACGGCGTCTCGCCGTTCGTCAAGGGTGTCTTTTTCATGAACGTCGCGTCGTGTTTGTTCGGTACGAACCAGGTGGTGATCAAGCAAGTCGCGGACGCGGGCGTGGACGACTTCACGCAGATGTTCCTGCGGTTCGCCGTCGCGGCTGTGCCTTTAGTGCCGTTCATCGTACAAAGTGCCAAGTCCAGCAACAGAGTCGAATTGTTAAAAGGCGCGACGCACCTCGGCACGATCCTCGCCGTGGGGTACTTTCTGCAGATCATCGGATTAGAGGGCACGACGAGCGCGAAGGGGGCGTTGACGAGCACGTTTACCGTTTTATCCGTCCCCGTGTTCGCCGCGCTCGCCGGTCAGAAGGTGCCGTGGTTCACCTGGCCGGCGAGTTTAGTGGCGGTCGCGGGCGTCGGGCTGTTAACCGGCGGGGACGGCTCGGAATTCGTCGCGGGCGACGCCGTGTGCATCCTCAGCGCCGTGATCTTCGGGTACCACACGTTGACGTCGTCAAAATACGCGCGGCTGTTCGAGGACCAGGAGCTCCCGTTCATCTCGCTCCAGATCGGCGTCGTCGCGGCGGAGAGCGGTGTGTGGAAATTAAGTGAGATGTGGTACCGAGGCGGTACCGATTTATCCACCTTCGTCACGCACTCCGTCGACGTCGCGAACGGCCTGCCGTGGCCCGCGTTGCTGTGGATGGGATTAGCGACGACGTCGTTCACGCTGTGGATCGAGTTTTTGGCGTTGAAAAACGTCAGCGCGTCGACGTGCGCGTTGATTTACACCGCCGAACCGCTCTGGGGCGCTCTGTTCGCGTGGCACTTCATGGGCGACCGCTGGGGGCCCGCGGGGTGGCTCGGCGCGACCCTCGTCGTGGGCGCGTCCGTGGGGAGCCAGCTCCTGTCTACCATCGAGGAGGCGGCGGATTCCGCGGAGGGCGACTCGACCACCGGCGGCGGCAATCGAGGCGAGGACCGGGAGGACATGTACACGGAAAACTTCTCGCGGTATTGATGTGAGCACCGCGAGCCGACGAGGGAGGACGACGTATCGTCGCGCGTATTATACACTGTATGGGTAGTATCGCTTTATATCACCATCTATTACTTGTATCACACGCCTTCGTATACCGACTCCGTCGCGCGCCGGATAAGAACGCGTCTCTTAAAAAAACCGGTTTTGTTTTTCTTTCCGTCTCGAGTCCCAATCGTCACCCGCGGCCCTCGCCGGTGTACCGCCTCAAGTCGTCGTCCACGCTGTCGACGGTGCCGTCGACGGAGTCCTCGTCGCCACTCGCGAACGAGACCCACGCGCGTTCGCGCGCCGCGGCGTCAAACTCGGCGTCCATGTCATACCCCTCCGAATCGATCGGGTTCGGTCGGCGCGCGTATTTGGCGCTCGCCGCGCGCCCGTCGTCGTCCAAAGAGCTCCCGATGCCGTCCAAGGATGAGCCGATGGCGACGTCCAAAGAGCTCCCGATGCCGTCCAGGGAAGACCCGATGGCGCCACCGCCGGAAGTCTTCTTCTCCGAGAGCGTCGTGTCATCGACAGTCGACTCGCGCTCGCGCCTGCGCCACGCCGAGCGTCTCCGCGCGACCATCGATCCGCCCTTGTCCCTGCGCGCGGCGGCCGCCTCGCCGCGCGCCGCCGCCAGCACGGCGCGGAACGCGGACCTCCCGCCGCCGGCTTCGCCGCCCTCAGCGTCGGCGCGGCGGTACGACGCGCCCTTTTGCGCGTTGAGCGCGGCGACACCGCGTGCCGCCGACGCCGCCTCCGCCGGCGCCCAGACGCCCCTCGACCCGCCCGTCAACTTGACGCGCCCGCTCTTTTTCTCCTCAGCCTCTCGTCTCCTCTGCTCCTTGAGCAAATCGCGCGCGACGTTGAAGTACCGCGCGGCGCGGGCTTTGTTCCCGCTCGCGTCCTCCAGCTTCGCGAGCAAAGACACGCACCGGCGGTTTTTCGGCTCGAGGTCGAGCGCGCGCTCGAGGTAGTCTCGCGCCTGCGTGACTCGCCCGGCGGCGAGCTCCACCTCGGCTATGCCCCGCAGGCACGCCACGTTGGTGGGCTCGGCGTCCAGGCCTTTGCTGTACAGCTCGCGAGCGGCCGCGGCGTTGCCGGTGGCGCGGAACTCAGCCTCCGCCCACGCGCACCACACCGGCGTCGACCACGGCGCGACGTGCGCCGCGCGCTGGAACAGCGGGCGCGCCACGGCGAGGCCGGCGAGAAAGTTAAAGTTGACCTTTTCGTCCTCCGCGGCGCCTTTTTCTTTGCCCAAGTTTTCGCCGAGAATCTCGCATCCCTTCTTGGCCTCCATCACCGCCCAGCTCTGAAGCACCTTGTGGTTTTCCGGGTGCGCGCGCGCGGCGGCGACGTACGCCTCGCGGGCGCCGTCGACGTCCCCGAACGCATCCGCGAGCAGACGCGCGAGCGCGACGCTCGCGTGCGCTTCGCCCGGTTGCGTCAAAAGAATCTCGCGATACAGATCTTTGGCGTCGTCGCGCTCGCCTCTCAGCTCCTCCAGCCTGGCGAGCGCGTGCTTCGCCTTGAAGTTAAGAGGGTCGCACGCGATGGCGCGCGCCAGGTACACGCGCGCCGTCTCGGCGTCGCCCGCGCGGCTCACCGCCTGCGCCCACGACGACAAAACCACGGCTTGCGCGCGACGCAGCGAGGACGCCGACGACTCCTCCGATATTTCGGAAAAAGCCGAAGAAGACGAAAGCTTCGCGTCGTCGTTCCCTTCGTTCTCCTCCTCCGCTCCGCGTGCGGCTCGCTCGGCTTCGTCCAGCACGCGAAGCGCGCGCTCGAAGAGCCCGTCCGCGGCGTTCGCGTCCCCGGCGCCAAACTCCATCACCGCCCACTTGCGCAGAGATTCGGCGCGCGCGCGAGGACGCCCCTCGGCGTGCAGGAGCGCCGCGCGATACAATCCGCGAGCGCGTTCGGTGTCCCCCTGCATGAGTTCGAACCGCGCCCACTGCTCCCACAAACCCGTCTCGTTGGGTGTCTTGCTCGTGCGCTGGTAAAACAGCTCGCGCGCCGTCTCGGGGCGGCCCGCGCGGGTCAAGTCCCACACGAGCTGCCACTCCACGACTCCGCCGGACTTTTCGCGCAGCGCGCGACCGGCGTCGCGCGCGGCGTCCTCTCCCCGACGCACGCGCGGGGGAGGGGGCGCCGGCGGGAGCGGGGGAGGCGCCATGGCGGAGGCGGCGGCGAGCGCGGCGAGCGCGTCCTCGATCGCCGCCGCGTGCTTTTTGTCGTCGTCGTCGTCGCGCGAGGCGCGAGAAACAACGAGCTCGCCGTCGACGTCGAAAGCGTCCAAACCGGGAGAAGGAGAAGGCTCGTCGCGTTTGTACGCTTCGTCGTCGTCGTCGTCGTCGTCGCTCGCGTCTTGGCCAAACGGAGACTCAAAGTCGTCCCCGTTCGACGCGTCGCGCGAGATTCCATCGTCGCTGATTCCAGCGTCTCTCTCCGCGAACGCGTCCGGAAGCTCCTCGGTGTCGAGCGCGAGGGCGTTTTCTTTCGACGCGATGGACCCCTCGATGGCGGCAGCGGTGGCGGCGTCGGCGCCGGGCAAAGACCCGATGGCTCGCAGCGACGCCGCGAACCGCGCAAACTCCTCCGCGCTCACCGTCCCGTCCTCGTCCGCGTCCAGCATCTCCAGCAGCTCGTCCGCGGCGTCGCCCTCGTCGTCCGTGGACGTGAACGGGGATACGTAGTTCGACTCGTTTCGCGAATCGCCGTTCGTGAAAGAAGTCTCGGGCGCGCGCCACACCTCGCCGATCACCGAGCGCAGCTCTTCCCGCGTGACCCTACCGTCGCCGTCCAGGTCGAACATTTCGAACACGCGACCCGACGCGTCCGCCGCGTCAAGCGCGTCGTCTCTCAAATCGACGGTGGAGCTCTTGTCGTCCCGCTTATCGTCTCCGTCCGCGCCGAACCGAATCCGCGAGTCCGCAAACGCGCCAAACCTCTGCTCGGCGGCGGCGTTAGCGGCGGCGACGAGCTCGGCGAGCGCATCCGCCGCGCCGGGGTCCTCGGAAAAGCCGCCTTTGTACGCGGCGTGCTTCGCCGCGCCGGATTCGGCGGCGAAATGCATCGCCGCCGTCCGCACCTGAAGCTCGACGCGTCGCTCGACGACGCGCGAGGCGTCGTTCGAGGCGGAAGTGTTCTCGTCGAGCGAAACGCTCGCGACCGAACCAACCGAAGCGGAGGGCGCCGATCCCAGGGAAGTCCCGGGGCCCGGCGCGTCGGAGCCGCTCCCGTTTGCAAGCTCCGCGTCCCACTCCGCGGGAAGCCGCAGCGTGCTGTGCAGCGACCTGTACCCGTTGCTCTTCGGCCTTCGTAGGTAGTCCTTCGTTCTTCCCTCCACCGTGTCGAACAAAGAGTGCGTGATCTCGCGCACGCGGTAGCACGCCGCCAGCGCGGAGCGTTCCGCCGCCGCCGCGGAAGCGCTTCCGGAGCGTTCCGGATGCGTTTCCAACTCCGGCTCGGCGTACCCGGGCGACCCCGGCTGCGGCGTGACGATGACGCGCATTCCGAGGAGGTCGTGCACGTCCTCGCGCGCTCTGCCGTCCCGCAGAACCTTCTTCATGGTGCTGAACAGAGACTTGCGCCGCGCTTTCACTGTGATGCCCGCGGGCCCACCCACGAGCGTCATCAAGCCCGGGTCCTCGCAGAGCGCCTCCGCGACCCAAACCCGCGCGCGCTCGAGGTAGGCGTCGTCTTTAGGGCCCTCGCCCCGCAACCACTTCTCCAGCGATTTGTACGACGACGGGAACAGCTCTCTCAGCGCCAAGTCTTCCAACTCGGCGCATAAAGGGCCGGCGTCTAACGCGTGCGCCATGGGCGCATACAGCTGCATCGTTTCAAGCGCGAGCGCTGTTCTTTGTACGGCGGAGAGCGAACCGCAGTTTCGTAACGCGTCGGCTCGGTACGCGAGCTCGACGACGACGGCGCGCGCGTCGTGAAACGAAAGGCAAAACGTTCGCAATTTCTGCGCCGTCGCGTCGTCGTACGACCCCGTGGAGACTCGGCCGGGTAAACGTTTCAAGCGCACGCAGTCGTGCGTCAAGCGCATGACGCTCGATCCAAGGCTCTGCTCGATCTCCTGTAAAGTCACGGACCCAGCGACGAGCGCGTCGCGAAGCAAACCCGCGCTCATGCACTCCGCGTCCATTCCGGCGTCGCACAGCGCCAAAGTCACCGCCACGGCGCGTTCGTGCGCGGGGCGGGAAACGCACGTATTCGCGTCGCGAACTGCGTTCGTCTCTTCTTGGACGGAAGAAGAGCCACTGGAGGAGTCGGGAGAGAGAAGGTTCGATGTCGGAGCGTCGCGGAGAGACGCGGAGAGACGGCGATCCTCTCTTTGATCCTCCGGGATCGCCTGCAGCCTCGGGATGGCGAGCTTGAGCGCCCCGAGGAGCATCTCCCGGTTCCCGCGCGCGTCCGGCGGCGTCCTCTCGGAAGCCACACCGCCCGGCGGGACGAACGCCGCGCCCGAGGACGCCGCGGCCGCCAGACGGGGGGAGAGCGCGTCCCACGCGGCGACGAACTCCACCACGCGGCTGCTCGAGCTGGAGGCGGAGGGATTCGTGGACGTTTGCGCGGCGGTGGCGGTCCCGACGGGAGACGCGCCGGAGGCGCGCGCGGCGCCGGTCTCGTCGTTCCCGACGTCGTCCTCGTCGTAGCTCGCGTCCAGCGATCCCTCGCGGTGCGACACCGCGCTCGGGACGCGGCGCGGACGCAGACGCTCCCCGCGGGAGCCCGCGACGCGCGCATCACGCCGCCTCGCCCGCGCCGTCGACGTGTCCTTCTGTGACGAAGCGGAAAAGTCCGCGCGCGACCCCGACGCCGCGGCGCACGACACGCGCCGCTCGCCGTCCCCGAGCGCGCCGCCGCGCGCGATCCGCCTGCCGCCGGTGGTGCCCCGCCTCGGCGCGCCGACCGGCGTCGCGAAGGCGAACGCCGCCGCCTGCGACCCCATCTCGTCGCGCGGTCTAGTGCCGAGATGAGCACCGCGCGGACGCGCTTCACACCGGTCTATCTTTCGATCGAGCTGGATGGCTTTCCGCCTTGAGATCGCGAATCCGTGGGATCGAACCTGGAATCTCGGGTTCCTCGATTTTATTTTTTTAGACCTCGGTTCTTGAGTCTTTTCGCTCGACAACCCGTCACCGAAGCGCCCCCGAGTGCCAGCACGTGCTGATTCTTCGGCACGACTTTTTGGCTGGCGCCAAAACTTTTCTTTTGTTGACGCGTCCGCGGCCTCGTGACACACACGAGCGCGCCGTGATTCTCATCCCCTCGAGCATGGCCGGCAAAGGCAAGAACAAGGCGCGCGGCACGCCCACGAGCGGCCGCCGCGTCGTGGTGGTCACCAACGGAGGGGCCCCCAAGCGCTTGACGAACACCCCCACGACGCTGAACGAGCGATTCACGCAGCTGGCGCGTAAGACGCAGGGACGCGACGCGCAGGTCCAGCGGGGCACCACCGCGCGGTACGCCGCGACGATGGCCAAGAGGACGGGCTTGTCCGCGAAACAGTTCCAGGTGGGTGCGCTGTCGACGACGCGTCTTCGTTCCCGCGCGATGTCACGCGAGAGGTGCCCCGCGCGATCTGCGCCCGTTCCACGCATTCGACGCGCTCGGCAACTGACGCGTCCCCTCCTCTCCCGCCCGAATCTCTCCCCGTAATCCGTCGCTCTTTTCGCGAACCAGGCCGTCCCGGTGGCGGTGGCCGGCAAGGGCAAGAAGGGCGCGAAGTCTCAGGCGGGCAAAACGAAGGGCGTCGCGGTGGGGAAGAAGCTCAAGACGGTCGCCGCGGTGCGCGTGACGGCCAAGGCGAAGACGGCGACGAAAGCGAAGACGGTCGCCGCGAAGAGCGCGAAGAAACCGAAGAACGCGAAGGCGCGACCGACGCGACAACCGACTGGACAACCGACGCAAAAGCAGGAGACGAAGAAACCCAAGGCGAAGAAACCCAAATTTGTGAAGCCGGCGTTGCCCAAGCCGGAGGACCTGGACAAGGACCTGGACTCGTACATGGCGGCGGCGCCGGATCCGACGCTCGTCGCGTGAGCCTCGCGGAGCGTACGCCGCGATAACCGGCGATAGCACCGTAAACCGTAGACGACGAACACGAACGCGCGTTATATAGAAAGAAACGAAACACAAACAGAAACACTACTCGTATCCCTCAACACCATTCATTCGCCGTACGCTCCTTCCGCGAGTTGCGTCGCGAACGCGTCGTTTCTCGTCTCCGGGAACGCGCTCGTCGTTTTTACCACAAAGCGGCACGCGGCCCGCGTTGCCGCGACGTCTTTTTCCGCCTTTTTACTCGCGGCGCGCGCTTGGCAGTTTACAAAGTACGCGCCGTTCTTTTCACTCGCCTCTTCGTCCGGAAAGACACAGCACAACGCTGAGGTCGCCGCGCCCGCTTCTGTGGACTTCACGAACGGGCGTCCTATGAAGTGTAAGACCGCGCCTCGAGCTCCGCCGCACTGTTTCCTCGCGCGTTCGCCGCCTTTACTCAAAACCGCGCCGGGGTGCGCGGCGAAGAAGAGGACTTTTTTTTGGAAAGGTCTCCGCGACGCTTCGCACGTTTTGGCCAAGAGTTTCGCCAAAAAGATCAAACACAGTTTGCTCTCGGCGTAGGCTTTTATGGGGTCGTGTTTTTCACACGACGTTACGTGCGTGTCCGTTTTAGGACAAAGACGCACGCCTTCGTTGTACGAAAAGTAGTGCGCCGCCGAGGTGACGAACACGACGCGCGCCGCGTTTGCGTTTCGCGTTTCCTGAATATCCGCGAAACGCTTTTCTTCGCCTCGCAGAAAAGGAAACAACAGACGCGTGAGCAAAACGGGTCCCAAGACGTTCACCTGCATGGTACGCTCGTGGCCGTCGCTCGTTTCATGCCACGGCGCGGGCATCACCCCCGCGTTGTGCACTAATATGTGCAGCGGGAGGTTTAGGTCCCTGAACGCGTCCGCGAAGGCGCGCACGGACCCGAACGACTCGAGGTCGACGTTTAGGCACTCGACGCGACACGACGGTTTTTTTTCTTTTTCGTGAAAATCCGGAGACGCGGGAGTCGAGGCGTCGTTCATGGACGCCGCCGCCAAGGCGCGCGCCTCGTCCCGGATGGCACGCGCCGCCTCGGCGCCGGCGACGGGGTCGCGGCACGCGAGGATGACCGCCTCGGCGCCCCCCAGCGCTAACGCGCGCGCGGTCTCGAACCCGACCCCGCAGTTAGCGCCCGTGACGACGGCGACTCGGCCGCGCAGGCTCTCGCCGGTCTCTCGCACAACCTCCCTCGCGGTCGAGCGACTGGAGAAGCCGCTGGGGCCGCGCCAACCGGCGAGGTGGCCGACCGGCCAGCACCCGGCGTGCTTGCGCTCGAACGCGCGCGCCGGGGACTCGCGGGGACTTTTCGCGGGGCGAGGCATGCGCGCGGACGGAAGGAGAAGTGAGACGCTTCCTACGGTGTGTGTCCGGCTTTCAGAGGTTTGCTTTCTATTTTCGACCGAACGAGGGCCACAGCGCGGGCGGCACGAGCCACGCTTGGTACGTGTTCGATCCCCCCACGGAGTAGTAACGCATGAGCGCCCCCCAAGCCTCGAACGCGGCGGCGGGAACTCGGTCGAAGTTACGCCGCGAGCGGTCCAGCGCGTTTGACGCCTCCGAAGAGGCTCGCGCGTGGAGCGTCGCCGGAACCTCCGTTGCGAAGGCGTCTTTGAGCCACGTGTTAGGTGACGCTCCAGACGTCCCCAGCGCGAGCGGCATGAAACCCCCGGGCGCCAGGTCGCGCTCCAGCTGTATTTGGCGCAACGCGCGTCGAGGCGAGACACGCGGAATGGCTCTCGGCGCAGGCGGCGGCGAGTGCGTTCGCGCGTTCCGCGTCGCGACGGTGGCGTAGCCCTGCGTGAAGACGACGACGATCAGAAGCAAGCCGAAGAGGCTCGCGGCGACGCACGCGAGCCCGCCTGCTCTGTCCGCGGAGGGCATGGGGCGGAATGGAGCCCGCGGCGGCGCGAGCGAGAGTGCGCGCGCGGAAGCGCGAGCCCGGGAAGACAAACGCGCGACGCCGCCGCGGAAACGTCCGAGGCTCGCGAAGGTTCGGACGAGCGTCGTATGATACTGTAAAAAAAAAGGGCTTCCCTCGACGAGACGTTTTCGAGTCGGCGTCGCGCGAGTCTGACGAGCGAGCGAGCTCGTACCATACGCTCTATTCGCTACACTATCTAAAAGCTGCTAGAGGTAGACTACGTTGTTTCTGACGCGAAAAGAAATCCACATCGTCACAGGGCCTTCTCGAACGCCTTGAGCGCCGCCTTAGCCGCGCGCCGCGCGTTTTCTCGCGTCGCGCGCTTCGCGATTCCCCGTCCAAAGGAAAACGACATCTCCGCGGCGCCCGGCTTCGCCGCCGTCGCCGCGATCACGGGCGCCCAGGTTCGAGGCGCGGCGACGTACACCTCGCGCGCGGATTCCGCGAGCGCCAGCAAAGACGCGGGGTCGAGCTCGAGGCGTTCGGTTTCGGTTTCGCGAAAAGAACGTGTTTCGGTGTCAGCCGTTTCGTTTTCGTCGGAGGAAACGTCGTCCGCGCGAACGCGCGCGCCGCGCGCTTCGTCGTCGCTCCTCTCGTCGTTCGCAGAGACGTTCGGCGCCGAAAAGAAGACGTCGTCGCAGGCTTCGAGCGCGTCCCTGACGAGCGCGGCGCGCAGACGCGTCCCCGCCGGGGACATGACGTGTTCCATCGCGTCGCGCACAGCCGAGGCGGCCAAGGCGGTATCGTCGCCGAATGTCGCGGTTCCAGTTCCATCCGGAGTTCCGTCGAACGAATCGCTGTCGCGCGCGCAGCCGTCGCGCGCGAGCTCGTCCGCACCCTCGGCGAGCGCGAGCGCCGTCTCGGCGACTCTCTTCGCGACGTCCGCGAAGTCTTCTCCGCACCGAAAAAAAGAAGCGCGCGTCGAACGTGTCGAATGTGTTCCCGAAGACACGTCGTCTTCGTCTTCGTCGCGAGAGACGAAACCCTTTTCGGGGTTTCGTCTCGTTTTTTTGAAACCGTCCGCCACAGCCGCGAAGACGCGCGCCACGCGGCGCCACCGCACGGACTCGCCGTCCGGCGCGAGCACGAGCCTTTTGAGCGTCTCTCTTGTCTCCGGATCAGGGTCGCGCACTAATCGCGCCAGCACGTACGGATAGCAATACTCGATGACTTTGAAGTTTTCATCGACGCCGACGGCGACGCCTTCGAGCGCGGCGAGCGCGCGCAAAACCCGCGCGAAGTAAGGCGGCAACCGAAACTCGTGCGCGTACAAAGCCGCGCCAAGCTGAGACACGACCCCTAAGAAATCGTTCGTCCCGCGAACGGCACCAACGGTGTTCTCTTTGCGAACAGCGCTCTCTTTGCTGTCTTTTGTCGTTTTCGTCTCGCGTTCAGCGACGCCGTCGAAGACGTCCGCCAAAGCGCGCGTCGCCGCCTCGACGTCGACGCTGTCCGGCAGAAACTCGAGCTCCACTAAGTCGCGCACGAGCGAACGCGCGTCGCGGTTGACGAACCCGACGAGCCCCCTCAGCATGGCGCGGCGCCTATGCGCGTCCACGGTAACGGTCATGCCGAAGTCCAGGTAGGTCAAAGCGCCGGTCTTAGAGTCCACGACCAAGTTCCCGGGGTGCGGGTCCGCGTGCATGAACCCCGTCTCGAGGAGCTGGTGCAGCGAACACCGCACGCCGCGCTCGAGCAGGACGGCGCTGGATCGAACCTCTGAGGCGTCCGTCAAACGCACGCCGTGCACCCACTCCATGACCAGCACCTTTTCCGTGCTGAGCTCGGGCAACACGCGAGGCGCCCGAACCTTTCCCGCGAGGTCTTTCCCGCTTCCGCCGCCCAACGCGTACGTCGCGCGGAACCGCTCGACCGCGTCGCGTTCCTCGCGGTAATCGAGCTCGCCGAAGATGTTTCCGACGAGCTCGTCGACGACGCCGACGACGTCCGATCGGAGCCCGAAAACGTACCGAAGAAAAAGCGCGATGCCTCTCAAGATGGTCGCGTCCAGCGCGACGGACTCCGCCAAAAAAGGCCGCTGGACCTTCACCGCCACCGCCGGGCCGCCTTCGACGGCCAGGTTCGTTTTGTACACCATCGCCAAACTCGCGGCGGCGACGGGTTTTTTCGGTAAGCCGCCTTTAAACACGTCTTCGAGATTTTCGACGCCGAGCTCGTTTAGAACGAGCGCCTCCGCGTGTTCGAACGAGCTCGGCTCGACGTTCTCCTGCAGTTTCGTCAACTCGTGACAGTAGCTGGGCGGCAGGAAATCGGCGCGCGTCGATAACACCTGGCCGAGCTTCACGAACGCCGGGCCGAGTCGCGCGAAGTGCCCTCTTAGACGCGCGGCGCGATCTTCGATGGTTCCTTTTTTGAGCGCGACGCGCGCTCCGACATCCGCCATCCGCGCGAGGATCTCGGTCGTTCGGAGAAGCGCCCTGAGCGGTCGCCGGTACAGGAAGTACTCGGTGAACGCCTTCGGGTCGTACGCGGGGGTGACCGAGGAAGCGCCTCTCGAACGCCGCGAAAGGACGCCGTCAGAGGCGCGCGCGTCTCGTTTTCGTTCGGCTCCTCCGACTCCCGACACACCTTTAAAAACGCCCTCTGTCGTTTTCGTGCCCATCAGCGGCGCGTCCCACGGCGCCGGGCGGTCGTTCGGCCCGAACCACCCCAGCGACGCCGGAGCGGAGGACGACGCGGACGCGCCCGACGCGGCGCGGTCGTCCGGACGCGCCCGAGACGCCGCGAGCGCGCGACGCACCTTCGAGCGGAGCGACCTGACCTCGTCGTCGTCGTCCCAATCGAAAGCGGGAGGCCCCGAACCCGAAGACGTCGACGCCGCCCGCGACGCGCACACGCGCTGCAGCGCGCGCGCCACGCGCGTCGCGGCGGCCACATCCGATCCGCGCCGTGCGACGTCCGCGGGGCGCCACGCGGACGTCGCCACCAGACGTCGCATGGTGACCCTCGGTCGCGCCCCCCGGTCTGCCGGAGACGAGGGCAATCAAAAGCTGCACCGCACCGCAGGCGCGCCGAAGGCTTCCACCGAAATCGCGGGATCGCGATCTGTCCAGGTGGGCACGAGAGGTGGTCGGAACCACGCGCGCCGAGACGTGGTCGTCTCGCCCGCGCGCGTCACTTCCGAGCGCGCCGCGACGGACCCGCACGTCCGTCCCCGCCTCGCCGCAGGTTCTCCCGCGTCCCCGTCGCGGCCGCGGTTCCGAGATGCTCGCGATGCGCGCCGCGTGCGTCGCGCGCCCGACGACGAACGCGCGATCGCGCTCGACGACGCGATCGATAACAACGACGTCGCGATCGTCCGGCGTCCGCGTCTCTAGGACCGTCGTGACCCGCGCTTCGAGCGAGGACCGGGAGGATGACATGGCCTCGAACTTCCCCGAGGACTCCCCCGAGCCCGGGTACGTCGCCGGCCCGTTCGTCGTCCCCGAGGGCGCGCCCGGGTTCGCGTCGTACACCGACCCCACGGTGTGGAAGCTGATGCAAGCCACGCTTCGCGAGTGCGAGGTGGAGCAGGTGCTCCCGTCAAAGGCAAAGTTGCTCGCCGAGAACGACGGCTGGACGCTCATCGACGTCCGCCCGTACCCGGACTACTGCGCGTCGCACGCCTGGGGCGCGTTGAACGCGCAGCTCTACGCCCCGATGCAGGTGGACTCCTTCATGAAAGCCGCGAAACAAGCCGCGACGTTAGCGCTGTTTCCGGAGCGAGCGCTCGACAAGTACGCCGCCGTGGAGTGCAACGACTCGTTCCTGGACGAGATGCAAGAAGCGGTGGAATGGGGCGGGAAGGTGATTTTGTACTGCGGCACGGGGGGGGTCATAGGCCAGGCCGATTTGAACTACGCGGACGGCGCGCAGACCGCCTCGCTGATCGCCGCGCACGAGCTCTGCGCGCGCGGCTGGGGGAGCGAGAACGTCAAGCACATGGCCGGCGGGCTCGGGATGTGGGAGGAGATCGAGGGATTCGACATGGGAGAGGTGCCCGAGGAGTGATTTTTATTTTTTAGCGTTTCCGACGCGCGACGATGAAGCGCAAAGGAGTACGGCGCACTACCATCGTAGACTCCCTTCGGTAGCTACCTCTATATCTCACATAAACTACGTCTAACTACGTCAGCAGTACTGCCTGCTGTCATGCTCACCACACGCCTCATGACCCACGCGCCTCACGACTGCATCCATTCCTTGATGGTCTCGTACGCGAAGAACGATATCGCCGACCCGGGAGCCACCGCGGCGACGCGCGCGCCGCACCCGGCGAAGAGTCGTTTCACGCCTTCGTTTCGCGCCACGGAGCGCGCCATCGCAAAAACGTTTTGACTCGACACTTCACTCGGAATCGAACCCGGGACTGTGCGAAGCGTCTGCAGTCTCGTCTTCGCGAGATCCAGCGGGTGCGTCGCCACCGTCGCCGCCGACGCCGCCGCGAAGCCGCAGAAACCGCTCACCCACGGCGGCAATAAATCTTTGTCTTTTTCGTTTGGTGAGTCCCCGGTTTTTTCCCTCCCCTCTCCCGCCGTCCCTCCGACGTTCGAAACACCGCACGTCACAACCGCGGCGTCTCGCATGTGCTCGTACACGACGAAGTACACGACGCTGAACGGCCACCACGTGAAGTTGCTCGCCCAGTACCCGCGGAACACGCCCGAATAAACGCCCTCTGTTTTTAAAATGGTTCGAAACGCGTCGAGTACGTTTTTGTACGCGCCGGCGCCGCGCGCGCCGAGCACGCCGCTCGCCTGCATGCGCTCTTTGACGACGTCGATGGGCGTGTACGCGATGGACGCTAACGACTGCGCGAGGATCCCGGACAAGACGTACGACGCCGTCGGAGTCGTCAAGGAAGAGACGACGGAATCCAGACCGAAGGAAGTCCCAGAGGAGACGTCTTCGGAGACGTCTTTTGATTCCGAAGACGTCTTCGACACGACATCCTGAAACGCGCTCGTCGCGCGCTTCGCCGCTTCGTACCCGCCGAAGTACGCCGCGCTGGCGAACGGTATGCCGGCGACGACCGCGCCGAAGCCGCGGTAGAAACCGAGCGGGCCTTCCGTGCGCGCCAAGACGCGCGCGGTCTCGAGCGCGCCGCGGTACCGCGCGGACGAAGACGCGGCGCTCGTCGACGCGGGGCCGCCTCGCGCAGATGACGGCACCTCCCCGCCGCCGACCGCGCCCGCCACCTGCATCTGCGTCTTCAGGGTGTCGAAGGGGTGCGTGGCGAAGCGCGCGACCAAGCCGCTGACGCCGCCCGCGACCGCTAGCTGCGGCATGGACATCGCGGGCGGTGCCGGCGCGTCGCCCGCGGGGTCCGAGGCATCTTCGGACCCCATCGACGCACGCCCGGGCGCGCGAAGGTGTGTGCCTCGAGCGAATGTTTTCGGCCGGGCGCGTTCTAAAAAAAAGCCAAATCGGTTTCGATTGCATCTTCCTCTCGTCGTAAACTACTTGGCCTCGACCCTGTCGCGGATGGCCACGAACCGTTTCTTCTCGTTCGTGATGAACGAAGGCGCGTAGTCGGTGGCCAGGATGTCGGAGATGTCGATGCCCTTCTTCTTCGCCTCAACAACGAGCTCCGCGGTCTTCGCGCGCGTGGTCAAGATGCCGACGAGCGTCGTATCCGAGTGGCGCGGGTCGCCAGCCTTGGCGGGCTTCCAATCGCCGATGAGGTACCACGCGTCTCCGGGCTGGTCCTCGGTGTGGAACAAGTCGTCCGTCGCGACGCCGTACTCCGCGCACTGCGCCATGTACTTGTCGACGCGTCGCCCGATGCCCGCCTTCGCGAGGCCGATGAAGAACACGCGCGCGCCGAGCACGATCGCACCCGCCGCCGCGCCCTCGGGCGCGGAGAAGCTGAAATCTCCCGAAGCGGGCGCGAAAGCCTTCGGCGTCACGACACCGCCCGACCGGCGGGAGGACCCGGAGGCGCCGGCGCGGCTCGCGCGGCCGCCGAGCGCGACGCGCTTGGCGCCGTACGACACGCTCGCGGACAGCGAGGAGGCGGTCGACATGGGGAGTGACGAGCGTGCGTGCGGAAGTGGTTTGGACGACGCTTCGGTGTTAGCCTTCGAGGCCGCACGTGCTGCCAACTGGACGGAGACCCGTTTTTTCTGAGATCTCGCCATTCGGCTCGACGTGCCGACCTTGAGGAAACTTTTTTCTTGGCGCCCCTCGCGTGGATTGGCGTCAGAGCCGGGCGCGCGGGCGACGCGCGGGTGAGGCTCGCCATGCCGCCTCTCTCCGGGAAGGACGCGATCCTCGCCGCGGCGCGTCGGCTGGCCGAGCTCGGGGACGACGCGCTGGACGAGGACCTGCTCGACGCCGAGCTCGCGCTCGCCGGTCCCGCGCACGACGAGGACGAGGCTTTCGCGGGAGGTCCACACGACGGCGAGCCCCCGTTGCGGCCGGAGGACCTCGGCCTTCCCCCCCGGCTCCACGCGTGGCTCGCGAGGCACGGAGGGCGCGACGTGCGGCGCGCGTTCGGCGTCGCCGCGCGCGCCGCGCAGCGGCTCGTCCCCGACGCCGACGGCCACGTCGCGCTCGGGCGCGCGGCGGGCGCATCTGTCTCGGCGTGTCATCAGACTCGACCGCGGTACGCGCCGCTCGAGGAACGCGTCGTGCCTCTGTCCGAGGCGGCGGCGCCGACCCCTCGGGCGTTCGACTTCGTCCCGCCGGCCGAGCTCGCACGGCGCGAGGCGCTGAGGCGAAAGGCGCGATCCACCGACACGGCGGTCCACGGTCTCCACGGCGATTTGAAGGAAGCCGAGACGGACCCGAGACGCGTGGACAACGCCGCGGTTTCGGCGGAGACGAAGAACCTCATCGCGAACGGTTCGCGGCGCGAAAGAGAGGCTGACCTGCCGAAAGGCGCGGGCCCGGCGGGCAGGCACGAACCGACCACGAGGGCGGACGAACGCACGAGCGTTCCGAGTCGCATGGGCGTTTCTTTGTTCTCGTCTTCTCGTGAAGACGACGAGAAGACGAGAAGATTTTGGAATCTTCCGCCGGGTTTAAGACGCGCATGCGAAGGAACGAAATCGTCAAACGAGGACGAAGACAAACGCGCGCGACTCACCGTCGCCGAGCGCCGCGCGGCGACGAACGCTCTGCTCGGCAGGTTGCCGGAAGGCGAGCGACCCGTGATTGGCACGACGAGCGGCCAGACGTACGGCGGGGTCGTGAAGAAGGTACATCCTAACGATGACCCTCTGAAGGTTCCTCGAACGGTACGGCAGGCGACGCTCGACGCGCTCGTCGCGGCGGCGCTCGTCGCGGAGGCGGAGGCGCGGGGCGTGAAAGCCGCGGACGCGTTCGAGGTGATGACCTCGAGTTGGCTCGCGCGAAGGCCGAAGACCAGAGAACGAGCGATCAAAGCCGGGGTCGAAGCCGAACTGAGAGTGTTCCGCGCCGCGTCGAGCGCCGCGGCGTACCGCGGGCTCGCCGCGACGGCGTTGAGCGCCTTAAAAAAAAAGGCGACCTTTACGAGCGACGTCAACGAAAGCGTCCCTATTAATATTCCCGGAAGGAACGAAACGAAGGAAAAGGAAACGAAACAGAGCGCCTTTCGCGGCGACCACAACAAAAAAGCGGGCGATGAGAACGAGACTGATCACATACTCGGCGTATGTGGTGATCTTCCCGATGCTCTGTGTGTGGTTCCGCGCGCGGCGTTGAGCGCGAAAAGAGGCTCGAGGCTTTTTTTGGCGCGCGCGGACGAAACCGCAGTCGCCGCCGCGGTCGCGTTTGCGCGCGAAGGGCTCGAGACGACTTTGAGACGCGAGCGTGGCGTCGGTTTCGTCGCCACGGCGCGCGCGGGCGCGCTGTTACAGAACTACACAAACCCCGACGCCGACCGCGTCGACTTGAGAACGGCGACGACGCCGCTGGGCGCGTCCGTGGCTTTCTGGGCGGAGACGGCGCGGCGACGCAACCCGCGTCGTCCGCGAACGCCTTTTTCTTCGCGTACGGGAAGGAGTCTCGGTTCCGCGGCGCGCGCGATGACGCGTCGCGCGGAGACTCCGAGTCTCGACGCGCGCGACGTGTTACGTGAACGCGAGAAGAGAGAGAAGACGATGACTCTGTCCACTCCGGCGATGACTCGCGGAACGACCGAGGCGAAGGACGAGAAGGACGAAGGCTTTCGGGTGTCCGCGGGACGGGAGACGAACGCCGACGCCGACGCGAACACCGCGAAGAACGCGAAGACCGTTTCCATCTCGAACGCCGCGCGCGCTCTGATCCGCTCGTTCCTCGAGCCGTTCCTCGACGTCGGGACGATCACCGAGGCGTTCGCGCGTTCGATCGAGAACAAAGCCGCTGCGAAAGTGCTGCTCAAGAGAGGGAACGAGCCGGACGCGTCGTTTTTGGAAAGGGACAAGGAGCGAGACGCGGTGAAAGCGTTGACTCGTGAGTACGTGCGTCGCGGCGAAAAGCGCGGCGCGAGAGACGCTCCTCCGAAGGAAACGAAGGAAACGAAACGCGCGCGCGCGGAGGCGAAGCCAGTCGGGACGCGGCTCGAGACACCGAAGTTCGACTTTGACGTGGACGACCTGTGACGACGAAAGCTCGTCCGTCGCGAGTCTCTCTCGACGCGTTTATTAATAGTCTACGACGGCGGACTAGTAGGACTACGGAGTACCGTTCATTACGTCGTTCATTACAACCCTAAGTAACCCTCTTCTTGCGCGCGGACGCCGCCGCCTTGACCGCCGCCGCCGCCTTGTCCGCGGCGACCGAGCGGTTGGGCGTGACGGGCGAGAACGGCGCGTCGGAGGTTCGAGCCGCGTGTCGAACCGTCCACGCGCCACCAGTCGCGCCGCCGTTTTTGTCATTCGCGTCACCCTTCTTCGCGTTTTCCTTTCCGTCGCCGAGCGGAGACGCCGCGCCTCGCGCCGTCGCCGCCGCCGGCGTGCGCAGCGAGACGGTCAGAGTCTCGGTTTTGAGCTCGAACTTGGCGCGCATGACCCACACGTCCGACCCTTGAATCCACTCCGAGCCCTTCGCCTCGGGGGGAATCGAAACGGTCACGTCGTGGTACCCCTCGAGCGCGGTAACCTTCACCTCGTCCTCGCCCACCAGAATGTCGCACTGCGCGGCGCGCCGCACCTCGGGCAAACGCACGACGACGTCCACGCCGCCTCCCATGTGCCCTCCTAAAAACGTCCCGTCGTTCGCGGGGACGTGTTTGATTTTGTACTCAGCCTCGTTCGGTAACGCGTCCCCTGGTCGCACGCGGAACACGACGAAGTACAAGACGGGCAAGACGCCGCACACGAAAACGCACGCGAGAAAAAAATCGCCGAGAACCATCCCGAAATCCCGCGCGTCGCGCAAAGACGTCTCGAGGTCCTCGTACCCGACGAAACCCACCGAGCGCAGCGCTTTCGCGACAGACACGAGCGCCCTCTCGGTCTTCCCGGGGAACTTCGCGATTAGTAACTCAGCGACGCTCTCCGCCTCGCGGCTCACCGCGACGCGAACGCGCGCCCACGCGGGGACGACGCGCATTTTAATTAACCCCTTCGTTTTAACGAACGAGTCAAACGCGTTTCGCGACGACTCCGTCGCTCGCGCCTTCGCCGCGCCGTACGCTCCGCCGATCACAACCTGCAGATCGCCGAACAGCGCGTTCGCTCTTTGGCCCTGGCGCTTCCAGTACGACTCGGAGAAGCGGTTAGGCTCCGGTTCCACGGGCTCGCCGTTCTCGATGCGTCTCTGCCGCTCGGCGGCGAGCTCGGCGAGTTTGCGCTCGCGGCGGCGCGCGCTGGATTTGCGAAACTCGCGAACGAGTTTTTCAAAGTTTGCCTTCGCGCGTCCGGTCTTGGCGGCGAACGCGTCGTACGCCAAACGCGCGTGATCGAAGTACGGCCGCACTGAGCTCGTCACCTTCGCGACGAACGCGTCGACGCGGTCCAGAACCCCGAAGCCGTCGAGGATCGCGCGGGTCAACGCCGTCGCCGCGCGGCGAACGCCGTTCGCCTCGGCCATCGTCCGCGCCGCGCGTTTATGCACCCACGGAGGGAACCAATTGTTTTCCAATGTTTCGCACGTCGCGGAGGTTCCTCCTGAGGGAAGGAAAGCGTTTGTATCGCTCTCGGATTCGACGGCGGTGTTCTCCGGCGCGTCGTTCGTTTCGGTCACTTCCGAGTTCGTCGTTCGCGCGGTCGCGTCAGTCTCCGTCAGTCGTTCGTGCAACCGAGCCACCCGCCGCTCGAGTCGCTCGATCTCGGCTCGCGCGCGCTCCAGCTCGAGTCGGAGTGCCGACGCGATCGCGGCGTCGTCGGACACCTCGACCGGGTCCGCCACCGCGTCGACGCCGTCCTCGAGCGGGGGGGGGGTCGCGGACTCGACCGGAGGCATCGCGTCGGGCGGGGGATCGAGTCTCGACGAGTCCGACTCCGGCTCGGGCGCCTTCGCCGTCTCGGGCGTCGCCTCGACCGTCGTCGCCTCGATCGCGGGCGCAACGGTCGAGACGTCGGGGCTCGCGAGCCCGGCGTCGCACGAGCCCTGCGTCTCGCACGACGCGTCCTGCGCGGAGACGAGGACCGCGACCAGCGCGAGCGCGAGCACCGCGCGGAGCGTCGCGCGACGGGCCATCCCGTCGAGGGGTTGAGGACGGTGCGCGCGCGCGAGAGTGATGACACGCGTTTGCGACACGCTGGCGGTTTTTCTGTCGCGGACCGATTCGCGCGTTGTTGGCTTGTTGCAGAGTTTCTCCGTTTCTCGGCGAAGGCGATGTGCCTCGTCACACACCGCGCGTCGCCGCAACGTTGCGCGATGACCTCCGAGGAGGAGAAGGCGGCGGCCGCGCGTCGCAAGCGCGACGCGTACTTCGCCGAGCTCGCCGAGGAGGAGAAGCGAGGCGCGAAGAAGAAGCCTCGGCGCGGCGCGGTCGCCAACGTCGCGAAGCCGTTGGCGGCGAAGGCGTCGAAGTTCCAGGTCGGACTGAAGAAGACGGGCCTCGCGTTGCCCGCCAAGCAGGCGTCGACCGACGCGGCGAGAACCACCGAGGCCGAAAGCTCCGACGCGCCCGCTGCGTCGACGGAGAGCAAGCCCGCCTCGATAAGCGCGACGACGACCATCACGGGCATACCCCCGCCCCCCTCTGAGCCCTACCTCGCGGAGGCGGAGGATGAGAGACGGCGAACGATCCGGTTCGCGGCGCCCGCCGGAGGCGGCGGCCGCGCGACGCGCGTCCAGATTCGGTTGGGGATGCGCGGGACCGTCGCCGGTCCCGTGGTGGAGGTTGAGTTACCCGTAGGCGTGCGGGAGGGAGACCTGGTGGAGGCGACCGTCCCGCCGTGGACCGCGGAGGACGTCCCGCCGCCGCCGCCGGCGGGGAGGAGCGCTGCGCCGGCGCCGCCGCCGCCGCCGGGCATCGGCGCCCCCGCCGGGGAGGCGCCTCCTCCCCCCCCTCCCCCGCACATGGTCATGATGGGCGGCGGGGCGGCGGCTTACGGCTTAGGGGGCTTAGGGGGCGCGCACGTGCGCGTGGGAGGGATGGGTGCGCCGATGGGAGCGCCGATGGGAGCGGCGACGGCGACGCCTCCGCCGGCGATGCCGCCGGTGGCGGCGCTCGGCATCGAGCGAGCGAGACCGCCGATGACGCTGATGGGCGGGAAAACGGTGGAGGTGCCTCCGCCGCCGCCGCCGCCTCCCGGGCGATAGGTCGATAGGAATAGGCAGACGACGCGTGATACGATCGAGATGTACGCTCGTCATCGAAAAGGTTTTTGCTGTGTCTTTTCTTGTCGTCGCGTCCGCGAGGCGTCTCTTTCACTCATCTGCGGCGGCGTCGAAGACGGTCTTTTTTTTGTCGAAACGCGCGCGAAAGAAAATACGCGCGAAGCGCGTTTCCTTCGCTTCACGCCGGCGCCGGCGCGGCGGCGTCTTCCAGGACGTCCGCGTACGAGGTTTCGGTATCCTCCTCGTCGTCGTCCTCTTCTTCCGTTTCATACGAACGAGCGTCTCCGGAACGCGCTTCCGCCGCCTCGGCTCTCGCCTTGATCTTCGCGAGGCGCTCCTCCTGAAAAGGCTCGAGCTCGGCGTCCCCGTCGATGGGTAACAGGACGGCGTCGATCGTGTGCACGACGGAACCGCAAGCCTTGATGTCGCGAACGAGAACTTTGGCTTCCGACCCGACGGCTTTCAGGAAAAGGTCACCTTCGTACTCGTCCACCAGTAACGGCTCGGACCCCGGAGCGTCCGCGG
>Ga0209652_1000937_pt1 | contig 24379 bp, 19 predicted proteins | sample SaaInl74LU_5_DNA_FD_184641 | JGI IMG/M metagenome (GOLD analysis project Ga0209652, IMG submission 184641) | Marine microbial communities from expanding oxygen minimum zones in the Saanich Inlet - ESP_74LU_5_DNA (SPAdes) (version 2) | ecosystem: Environmental > Aquatic > Marine > Intertidal zone... | reverse complement strand
TCCAAATCCCTCCTAATCTATTGATATCATTGCCTTAACCCTGAGATTCCTTGTAGTGGTTTTAGGGGGGAGTTGTTTGGGGAAAGTTTGTAATGTGTTGGGGATTTAATACTCTTATGGGTGTGCCGCTGTCCTGTGCCCCAAGGCTAAGGGATCAGCGGCACATGTAACTTCCCTATTTTTAATTCTCCACCAAAACATATACATTGCAGTAACTATTGAGATTTTGTAAATGATCCTAATGGTTGTTATTCTTTAATAGGACTTGTGTGCAAATAGTGTGCAAGAAGAAAAAACCCCTCACTTACGTGAAGGGCTTTGATTGCTTGTTAGGTCTTGTGTAGTGTAGCGGTTAGGCTAGCTCCTCCTCTTGGGCTCGAACCAAGGACCCTCTGATTAACAGTCAGATGCTCTAACCAACTGAGCTAAGGAGGAATTTAAATAACCTATAGATCGATAGATCCTAAGGCGGGTGCAAATATAGATTTTTTTTTATCTGAGACAAAAATCTACATTTATTTTTTTAGCCAAAAATCCATCGGTAAATATCATTTCCGTTGGCGAACAGCACAAGGGTAATCAGCAAAATAAAACCAAACAATTGCGCATATTCCATAAACTTGTCATTAGGCTTCTTGCCCGTCACCATTTCCCAGAGTAAAAACATCACATGGCCACCGTCGAGTGCCGGGATGGGGAGGACGTTCATAAAGGCCAATATAATCGAGATTAAGGCCGTTGTTTGCCAAAAGCTCAGCCAATCCCATTGGCCAGGAAACATGTTCCCAATCGCGCCAAAACCGCCCACCTGAGTGGCCCCTTTGGAGGTAAACACATACTTGAACTGCTTTACGTAGTCCGTCAAAATAGCGATACCATAAGAAACACCACCCGAAAGACTCTCGCCAAAGGAATAGGTGACGTGGGTCCCGCGATCCATCCAAGGGGAGCCAAAGTTATTGATGCCCAATTGACCACTTTCTGATGTAGCCACCTGCAAGCTGTCGCGTCGGCCTTCACGCTCAAAGACCAAAAGGTTGTTGACTCCTGGGGTCTTATCGATCAAGCCTATGAGCTCATGCCAGTAGCCAACATCAGTGCCATTGACTTCAACGATTTTATCGCCCTTAAGTAGGCCAGCATCGGCCGCTGGATATCCAGTCATCACGGTATCAATCTGAGTGGTTCTCATATAATCAAACGGTCTTAAGACGTCTTGTTGAAACATGATCGGACCAATATCCTCTGGGAGACTAATAATTTCTGTACCACCATCACTATGGCGCACTTCAACAGTATTCACATCTCTCAAAAAGAGGTATTTATTGAGCTCATTTTGATAGGCAAATGGCGCGCCATTGACTTTTAAAACCACATCCCCATCTTCAAACCCATAAGCTTTAAAGGATTCATGCACGGCAAATCCTTCGGGCATGTCTTTTTCTGTAATGACATCCCGCCCATAGAAAAACAGAATACAAATGTAGATGACAAAGCCCACGATGATGTTAACGGTCACCCCGCCCAGCATAATGATCAAACGCTGCCAAGTTGGTTTGCTGCGAAACTCCCATGGTTGCGGTGGCCCGGCCATCTGTTCTTTGTCCATGCTCTCGTCGATCATACCGGCGATTTTGACATACCCACCTAAGGGTAGCCAACCAATGCCATAAACGGTGTCGCCGATTTTTTTCTTGAACAACGAAAAATTGACATCAAAAAACAAGTAGAATTTCTCGACCCGCGTTTTGAATAGTTTAGCAGGGATAAAGTGTCCTAATTCGTGTAAAACGATCAGGAAAGACAGGCTCATAAGGAGCTGTATGGCTTTGATGGCAAATGGACTCATGGTAGATCTAAAAATATCAGGGACAAAAGTAAGGCTTTAACGGCCGTAAAAAAAATAAATCGCTGCAGCTCAAGGTGGTATTATAAAAGTTTTAACGCTCTAGGTTGGATGATGCCCCCTTGGGGTGTTACCTTTGCTACAAAGCAACAAAAATGCGGAAGTTTTTGGCCAAATACAAACGTTTTGCTCTGGTGATGGTCTTCTTGTCGGTGGTCATCATTTCTGCCATTAACTATGCTTTGACCCCCAAAAAGAGCCTTAGGATTTATCAGCCCAATGATGTAAACCCCGAAATGGTCGATACCACGATTCAATACATCAAAAAGTATCATAGGGTTGCCGATTTTAGTTTCATTAACCAAAATGGCGACACCATAACCCAAGAGACCTTTAGGGATCGCATTTATATTGCCGACTTTTTCTTTACTACATGCCTCACCATCTGTCCGATCATGACCGATCATATGCTCCTGTTGCAAAAAGAGTTGATCGATGATCCGCAAGTACTGCTGTTGTCCCATACCGTTACCCCCGAAACGGACGATGTGGCCCAACTCCATAAGTATGCGGCCAAAAAAGGGGTAGACGCGCGCAAATGGCATTTGGTAACTGGCGACAAAAAAGCCATCTACGAGATGGCCCGTAAGTCTTATCTGGCAGCAAAGGACCAGCCTTACAATGCTTACGATTTGGTGCACACCGAGAACTTTGTTTTGGTCGATACCAAGGGCCGTATCCGCGGCTTTTACGACGGGACCGATCCCGAAGCCATCCAGACCCTTCTCGAAGACTTAGACATCCTCAAAAAAGAAGGGCATTAGTCTTTTTTTTACCTCCGTAAATTTCCTACATTTGCCTTGTTTAAAATCAATCTAAATAAGTAAATGAACACTATTGCCTCCTTAAGAAAAGGTGAGACCGGAATTATTCGAGATGTTCAACTCGATCAGATTCCTTTGAAGCTACTCGAAATGGGCTGTTTGCCTGGCAATGAGGTTACTTTAGTGCAGACAGCACCATTTAACGATCCGTTATACCTCAATATTAATGGAAGTCATTTGGCCATCCGCAAGGAGGTCGCTGAGCAGATTTTTATCGATATTACCTAAAGCATGGCACAACAAATTCAGGTCGCACTTATCGGCAATCCCAATACGGGCAAAACATCGGTGTTCAATAGACTGACAGGCCTGAACCAAAAAGTGGGCAACTACCCCGGCATCACCGTTGAAAAAAAAGAGGGGATCTGTCCCTTGTCCAGAGGCAAACGGGCCCATGTTTTGGATCTTCCCGGAACCTATAGCCTAAACGCTTCGTCTATAGACGAAAATCAGGTCATCGAACTACTGCTCAACAAGAACGACAAAGATTATCCCGATGTGGCGGTGGTGGTTTGTGAGATTGAAAACCTCAAGCGCAACTTGTTGCTCTTCACCCAAATAAAAGACCTTAAAATTCCTACCATATTGGCCATCAATATGGTGGACCGCATGCAGCGCAAAGCCATAAGCTTAGATGTTCCTGCCTTAGAACAGGCGCTCAAGACCAAAGTGGTTTTGATTAGTTCGCGCAAAAATCAAGGCTTTGATGATTTGAAAGCGACAATAGAACATTACAAGTCTCTGCCCATGCAGCCGTGTTTAGACATGACCATAATTGCTCCAGAGTATTTCGAGCGTTTGCGCAAGGCTTATCCTAATCAGGATATATACAAACTATGGCTGGTCATTACGCAAGATGTTAATTTTGGAAAGCTTGACCGAACGGGCAAGGCCCAAAGCCCTTCGTTTCAGACCGAGTCTGTAAGCACCTTGAAAGCACTTCAGCAAAAAGAGACCATTAAGCGCTATCAGTACATCAATGACGTCCTCAAGACGGCTTTGGTAGTTGATAAGGCAAAAGCCAAAGACTTTAGAAGTCGTTTGGATCGTGTCTTGACCCATCCCAAGTGGGGTTATGTTATATTTTTTGCGGTATTGATGCTCATGTTTCAGGCTATTTTTGATTGGAGTAGTTATCCCATGGACCTTATTGAGGTCGCCTTTGCACAAATGAGCGAATGGATCAAACGGACTTTGCCTATTGGAGACTTCACCAATTTACTGGCCGAAGGGGTCGTTCCTGGCCTAGGCGGCATTGTGATTTTTATCCCGCAAATTGCCTTTTTGTTTCTGTTCATTGCTGTTCTGGAGGAGACCGGCTACATGAGTCGCGTTGTATTCTTGATGGACCGCATTATGCGCCGTTTTGGCCTGAGCGGCAAAAGCGTTGTCCCGCTTATTTCTGGGACCGCTTGTGCGATACCCGCGATCATGGCCACGCGCAACATCGAAAATTGGAAAGAACGGCTCATCACGATTTTGGTGACCCCGTTTACGACCTGTTCCGCCCGCTTGCCCGTGTATCTGATCATCATCTCCCTGATTATACCCGAATACCGTGTTTTGGGCGTGTTTTCCTTACAAGGACTCACCCTAACCTTGTTATATTTTCTGGGGTTTGCCTCGGCGATCGTTTCGGCATTTCTTTTGGACCGCTTCCTTAAAGTACCTTCTCGTTCGTTCTTTCTGATCGAAATGCCCAATTATAAAGTCCCAATCCTCAAAAATGTGTTGGTGACCATGATCGAAAAAACCAAGTCCTTTGTCTTTGGTGCCGGTAAAATCATTTTGGCCATCTCGATCATATTATGGGTGCTGGCCTCATATGGCCCTGGAGATTTTAATCGAGCAGAAGAAATCGTTACTGCAGAATATACCAATGAAAACAGCACAGAGCAGGACAGAGACTTGGCCATCGTGTCTTATAAATTAGAGCATTCTTATATCGGTATATTGGGCAAAGGCCTAGAGCCGCTGGTGGCCCCTCTGGGTTATGATTGGAAAATTGGCATTGCTCTTGTGAGTTCTTTCGCTGCCCGCGAGGTATTCGTGGGGACCTTGGCGACCATCTATAGTGTGGGCAACGATAGTGAGGAAACCATCCGTAACCGCATGGCCGCAGAGATCAATCCCGTTTCGGGTGAGCCACGGTTTAATTTTGCCAGCGGGGTGTCATTGCTTTTGTTTTATGCCTTCGCGATGCAGTGCATGAGTACATTGGCCGTTGTGCGTCGAGAAACCAATAGTTGGAAGTGGCCTCTGTATCAGTTAATTTTTATGAGTACCTTAGCCTATATTGTGGCCTTGGCGGCCTATCAATTTTTAAAATAAATCCTCATGCAGACTGTTTTAGTAGTCATTACATTTTTACTTGCTCTAGGGTTTCTGCTCCAAAAACTGGTTTGGGTACCGGTCTTTGCGGCGCGCAAAAAAGCGTCAGGAACCCTCGATGGAGGAAAGACCAAATGTGGCGCCAACAATTGCCAGTGCCACTAAATTAAGTTTAACTCAGGCCGACATCCAGGATCATCATGACAATAAATCCGCCGATGAAGCCCATGGTGGCTATATCAGTATGCTGGTCCATCTGCGTTTCGGGAACCACTTCTTCGATCACAACAAAAATCATAGCACCTGCGGCGAAGGCAAGTGCGTAAGGTAATATAGGCTGAAAAGTCAATACCGCGACGGCGCCCAAAACCGCTGCAACGGGTTCGACTAGAGCAGATGCCTGCCCAAGCATGAAGCTTTTGGTACGGCTCATGCCAGTGCGCCGCAAAGGCATCGCAACGGCAAGGCCTTCGGGCAAATTTTGTATGCCTATTCCAATGGCTAAAGCGACAGCTGCACTGATGGACGCGCCCTCAAAGCCCGCAGCAGCGCCGCCAAATAAGACACCAATGGCCAGTCCCTCAGGAATATTGTGTAGGGTGATCGCAAGGGTAAGCAGGGTGGCTCTGTGCCAAGGGGTTTTGATGCCTTCTTTCTCACTTTCTTTGAAGTTGATGTGCAAGTGTGGCAGAATTTTGTCTAGGACAAAGATAAACAAGGCGCCAAGGAAGAACCCGATAGCCGACGGCCACACCTTGGTAAAGCCATCGCCAGGGCTCATTTCGATGCCCGGGGCCAATAGACTCCAGAAACTCGCGGCAACCATAACCCCTCCGGTAAATCCGAGCATGCCGTCTAATACGGCGCGGTTCATGGTTTTAAAAAAAAAGACCGAGGATGCGCCAATAGCGGTAAGACCCCAAGTAAATAGTGAGGCGTATAGGGCCGCCATGACCGGATCGATACTTTCCAAATAGGTAATAATGGACTCCATAGTAAAGGTTTATTTTAAAAATTTATAACTCAAACCGGCGCTGATCAGCAGGTTTTGACCTTGAGTAATGCTTTGGCCCACGGTGAGATCGTATTGTAAGGATCCGTTGACCAAATAGGTGAATCCGGCGTCCCAAAAGTGGTTGGCCGGCGCCAATTCGGGCGCATCACCGTAAAGTTCTGCATACATGCCGATTTTGGCATTGAGCGCGTAGCCATAGGCTATGGTGTAGACATAAGCTATGCCGGCTTGGTCTTCGGCCCATTGACCACCAAAGTTATAGGCCAGGCTAGAGCGCTCGCTCAGGGTGTGGCCTACAGCAAACCTAAAGTCGCTTGTCGTGACCTGAGGTCTGGTCGATTTGGGCGCCGAAAAGGGCAAATACAAATGGCCTAGAAATCCAATTTCTGGACGCCGCCCATCTTCGTGGGCAATATTTATTTTGACCCCTGCAAGCATCGGAGAGAAGCCCTCAACTTTGAGTTCTGAGGTGCTATTGCGGCTCTGCTCATAGTTCCATCCCAAGCGCAATTCGACCCGATCCAAGAGGCCATAGCGCACCAAGGTTGTGTTGTAGCCTAGCGCTTCTTGAGTCGATAAGCCCTCGGTAAAACTGGTATAATAACCCCCAGTCTCGATTTGAATGTAGCCAGGTTCAACCGTATTGGGCGATTCTGTCGCATCGGGTCGATCGGTAATGATGGGAAATTCAATGGTGTCTTGTGCCCATAACGCCATGGGGCACAGGCAAATCACAACGAGCAATTTATAAAGATTGGACATAAAGATTGGTGGTTATGGTTGGTGAAAAATAATGCGTGAGATCATTAATCTCTACAGTCATCGAGCCGTCAAACGGTTCTAGTGCGATCACTTTGATGTGGGCCCCCAGGCTGATATTTTTTTGGTTGAGGTATTTCAGGAAGTTGTCACTAGCGTCTTTGACACTGACCAAGATCGATTCTTGACCACTTATATGTTCTGACAACAGGGTCTTTTGAACCTCAGGCAAATAGCCGTTTTTGTCCGGAATCGGGTCTCCGTGGGGATCTCTGCGGGGATGGCCCAAAAAGGCATCGAGTTTTTCGACAAGCAGCGGCGAGTGGATGTGTTCGAGTTGTTCGGCGATGTCATGTACCTGGTCCCAGCTAAAGTCGAGTGTCTTGACCAGAAACACTTCCCATAGGCGGTGTTTGCGCACAATATGAGCGGCCAATTGATAACCCTCTGGACTGAGCAGTGCGCCTTTGTATTTGATGTAATCCACAAGGCCTTTGTCGCTTAGCTTTTGTAACATGTCCGTTGCTGACGAAGGTTTGGTCTCAAGGCGTTGTGCCAATGCGGATGTGCTGACCCCATGCTGCGTATTTTGCTGCAAGTGAAATAAGGACTTGATGTAATTTTCTTCTGAAAACGTCAACATAGGGCAAAGGTAAATATTATTTTAGACTTATCTAAATATTATTGATGTGTAATATTTTGATGTAAATTGCGTGTAAAACTTAATATTTTACGTCTTTTTGACGATATTATGATCAAATAAGACTCATTTTGGCGATTTGTGTGATTTTATAGGTTGACAATAAGCGATGCCTTCTGGTCCAAAAAGAGCCGATTTGGACGCCTGACCTATTGCTGTGTTAACGGTGATTTGCTAGGGTAGTACCGCCACCAACCGATATTTTATCTAATGGCGCGATTTTTGGCCATTTTTGGCTATTTTGACTATTAAATAGACAAATAAGGGGCAAAAAATGAAGAAATAGAATGATTTATAAGCCATTTTGCGGTAAAGGGCTTCCGCTAAGGGGCTAAGGTTTTATGTGATTGTTACCGGTATTTTGAAATCATTCTGTAACGGGGTCAGGAAAATGCCGCAAAATTCACCAAAACGGGCAAAAAATGACTGGAAAAAGTCAAAAAAGAGGGAAAAAGTATCAATAATGGATAAAATGGAAGCGTTTTTTGCTGGAATGCAATGGGACTGATAGCCATAAGGGCACGAGCGCAATAAAACCCACTTGAGGGGATGCTCATCCCAAGGGTTTGTGGGAATCTATCCGATATAGATTTGCGGGATTAAAGCCCACGCTCCTTCTGGATTTGTTCATAGGCTTCCCGAACGCTCCGAAATTTTTCTTCAGCCCCTTTGCGGTACGCTTCGTCCATGTGCTGTAATTTGTCGGGGTGGTATTTTTTAACCATAGATCGGTAGGCCTTTTTGACTGTGTCATTTGATGCCTTAGGATCTATTTCTAAAATGGTATAAGGGCGGTCTGGCTGCTGGAAGAACATGGCTTTGATGCTTTCAAATTCCCGCTGTTGGATGTCCATGAGCTGTGCTATGCCCAAAATGACCCGGACTTCGGTTTCGCTAACGTGACCATCAGCGTTGGCAATGCTAAATAGGAAGTGCAGGACTTGAAGACGAGATTCGTAGCGAAGGACCTGTTTGAAGGACTGACAGATTTCATTTGGGGCAACCCCAGATTTTTTAATCTCATCGTTGAAGGTCTTGAAAGTCGAATTCGCACGCTCTTTGCCGTAGGCAGAAATAAAATAGCGGCGGACAAAATCCAATTCACTCTGCTGGACTTTTCCATCGGCCTTGATCACCAAGGAAGCGAGCGACAGGAGCTTGAGCTCAAAGTCAGCGGGCGATGTTGCTTGACTGCCAAATAAACCACCCGGTCTTTGGTATGATTTACCTGCATTCATATTGTCGATAATGCTGCCAATAATGAAGCCCAATATGGCGCCTGGCCAACGAAAAAAGGAAAGCCCTAGGAGGCCTAAAAACCATCGAATCATGTGATAATGTGCATAAATTATGAGTTTTCAAAGATAGGCAATTCAGTAAAAAGCGAGACTTAGTTATACCGACTAATACGGCAAATTTTGATTATCTTTGCCCCTTAAGTTATGCACCTTAAAAGATAAAAGTATGTATCCAGCACAATTGGTTCAGCCCATGCGCGAAGATTTAAGCCTCTTTGGTTTTTCAGAATTACTAACTGCAGGCCAGGTCGATGAAGCGATTCATCGTGATGGAACTGTTTTGGTTGTGGTCAATTCCGTTTGTGGATGTGCCGCGGCTAACGCTCGACCAGGGGCCAAAATGTCTTTGGACAACGAAAACACCCCAGACCATTTGGTGACGGTTTTTGCCGGAGTCGATTTTGAGGCTGTAGATGCCGCTAGAGCGATGATGGTTCCTTTTCCGCCGAGCTCACCGTGTATGGCGCTCTTCAAGAATGGCGATTTGGTCCATATGCTGGAGCGTCACCACATCGAAGGACGCAGTGCAGGACTCATCGCTGAAAACCTCAAGAGCGCTTATAACGATTTCTGTTAATTATTTAGGCGTAAAAACATTTATTATCGTCGCTCTTGAAAAAGGCGCTTAATGTGAATCGTTTATGGAACATCACCAGATGGTGCAATAATCGAGCGCTGTTATAAATGGGATAAATTTGACAGCACACTAGTACAGACCAACAAAACAAATCCGGAAAACCTCTTGTCTGGCGTGCTCTTATTTTTCATCATTATTTTCCTATAAAATTAGCTTTACGTTTCTCTAAGAAGGCAGAGGTCCCTTCTCTAAAATCCTCTGTTGCGAAACAAGCGCCAAAGGCCATTTTCTCTTGGGCATAACCGTCAGTGGCTGGGTCTGATCCGGCATTGACACTGGCAATAGCATGTGCGATCGCAATTGGGGCATTTCTTTTTATTTTATTGGCCAGTTTAAAGGCGGTCTCCATCAAATCCTCTGCGGGCACCGCACTGTTGACTAGGCCAATTTCCATTGCCCGTTGCGCGTCAATCATTCCAGCAGAACAGATGAGTTCTAAAGCCCTGCCCTTGCCGACAAGCTCGGGTAATCTTTGGGTGCCACCGTAGCCAGGGATAACCCCAAGAGACACTTCAGGAAGGCCCATTTTGGCTTCATTTGCCGCAATCCGAATGTGTGCTGCCATGGCCAATTCTAGACCGCCGCCCAAAGCATAGCCATTGATGGCGGCAATAACAGGCGTACTGCAGTTGGCCACGCGATCAAACAACGCTTTTTGACCTTGAGCGGCCAGGGCTTGACCCTGCGCTTGATCAAAATGGGCAAATTCACTAATATCGGCTCCAGCAATAAAGGCTTTGGTGCCACTCCCAGTGATAATGATCACGCGGATGTCGGTATTGTGCTCGGCCTCTTCAATAGCCTGGCCAAGTTCTTCAATGGTTTCTTTGTTAAGGGCATTGAGTTTTTCTGGTCGGTTGATGGTGATCAAACAAACGGCATCTTGATCGGCAACAAGTAGATTGTGATAGTGACTCATAGAAATTGGCTCATTAGTTATTGAAGGACTAAGGTATAAAAACCCTATGGTTTAGGAAAGCGCATGTCAAATCGTGTTCCTGTTGCGGACGACTCCAAGACAATAGACCCTTTGTAGGAGGCGACAATGGTTTTGACCATGGCTAAACCTAAGCCCATCCCCTTGGATTTGGTTGTGAATTTGGGTTCAAAGACGCGGCTTTGAATTTCTGCAGCAATCCCCGGACCATTGTCACTGACCGAAAGATCCACGGTATTCTCGTTGGCCCGAAGCACTACCTCAATTTTGGGGTGCTCGGTTTGTTCATGCTGCAGGGTTTGTATGCTGTTTTTGACCAAATTGGTCAAAAGACGAATGAGTTGGCTTTTGTCAAAAGGCATCGTTAATTCCTGTACATTACTCGAGAATTCGATATAAGAGACGTCAAAAATGTCAAGGGCCAATTTCGTCGTGCTCACCAAATCGATCGCTCGATTCTTCTGGTCGGGCAATTGCGCATAGGTCGCAAAGGCCGATGCGATTTCACTCATGGTGTCGATCTGCTGGATCAATGTAGCACTGTATTCGGCCAATTTCTTCTTGATTTCTGGATCGCTAGGTTCAAATTTGCGCTCAAAGCTTTGTACGGTAAGGCGCATGGGGGTCAATGGGTTTTTTATTTCATGAGCGACTTGTTTGGCCATCTCACGCCATGCGGCCTGGCGTTCGCCCAAGGCCAATTGTGCGGCACTGATTTCTAGTTGATCAATCATATGGTTATAGGCCGCAATGAGTTGGGCTATTTCTGTCGAAACACCCTTTTCCACTTGGATTTTTTGATTGCGCTCGAGCAATTGAGTGTCCGTAATTTTTTGACTAACCGTTTGTAGGCTTCGGGTGATGAAGCGCGATAGAAAATAGGCGATAAGAATCGCCAACAACAGCATCACGCCATAGAGCAGCGCCATGCGAAATAGGTTTTCTTTAAGTTCTTTGGTCATAAATCCATCGTCTTCGATATAAGGAAGATGAAGGATCGCAATGGGTTTAAATGTGCTGTCGGTAAGATAAGAGTAAGAGGACTGGTATCCATTGCCGTCTTCTTGAAAGGCATGGATGATCTGCTTTTTTGGCGCATTCAAGAGCAAATCAAGAAGCGTATCATTTAGCCTTCGGGGGATTGCTTGGTCAAAAGGGGAGCTTTCGGAAGATTTGAGGAGGCTACCGGTGAGACCGTACAAGTGGATTTCTAGATTGTGAATGTCTTTTATTTCATGAATTTTTGATTCAAAAATTTGTGGGATAGACGCAGAATTCACTAACAACGACGTGTTTTTGAGCACGTAATTGATGTGCTGCTTGATGTTTTGTTCTTTACGCAAAAGCCGTTCTCTGTGGTAATCTTTGGCTTCTTCGCGGTATTGCATCACCGTCAACACCGATAAGGACACAAAGGTCATGATCAGCAGCAGCAGCATGGCAAAGAAAATCCTAAAACGCAATGACTTGTGAAACTTCATAGATTAAGGGGTGCGTGGCTTTTTTCCGCGCAATTGAGCCAATAACAGGGCTATGGCTATGACAACTGATGGGGCAATTATGGTGCCATACATCCAGTTGAGGGCATCTTTGAGGACCATCAAGAAAATGAAAGCCACAAAAAAGGCCAGTGCCGTAATGTTGACATAATGTAAAAACCGCCGTGACTGTTTTTGCTCATCACCCTGGAAGGCTTTAAATATCATGTGACACTTGATCTGGTAAGCCACAAGGAAAATGACCATTACTATTTTCACTTGCATCCAACTATCGGCCATATGATACAATCTGAGTTGGATCATCCAAAAGGCAAAAAAGAAAGACAATAACATCGAAGGCCACGTCACATAGTACCATATCCGTTTGACTAATTTCTTGAGGTGCGCACCAAGTATGGACTTACTGGGATCCACATCGTTTAAGGCCTCCCATTGATACACAAACAAACGCCCCGAAGCGATTAACCCAGCAAACCAAGTCATGGCAAATAAAAAGTGAAACGTTTTTAAATAATAATACAGCATAGCCTTATTCTACAATTAAATAATGCAAGTTAAGGGTGTTAAACGCCTCATTGAATATTTTTATTTCTGTTGTAATAAGACCATCTAACGCATCGAGTTCCGTGTTGATTTTTGCGGTCAACTCGTCCTTGACCATGAGGTCTTGCTCGGTTGGTGGAAAATCATCCATACCAACCAGGCTGTTGAGGTGGGCCAATTTGTTGGTGAGCTTTATCGGGAAATTCAACGGGTCTTGACCGCTCTTATTTTGGGTTTGGTATAACGCTTCTTCTATCGCGGTGAGTGATGCGCTGAGGGCAGAGGCTTTGTCGACCAGATCCGCAACGGTTTCAAGCGCGCCATATTGCTTTTTAAAAGCCTTGAGTTGGGTGTTGATGGCCCTTATTTTGGTAATGCTTTTGTGCGCTTTATCCACAGTTTGGTTGACCGATTCAATAAAATCGTATTGCCGCTGTATCCCCGCTAAGTCCGTTTCTGCATTGGCGTCTGGATGCAACTCAAAGTACTGTGTTTGTTGCTCATCCCCCACACGCATGACGACCTTATAAGTGCCGGGAACCACTTTTGGTGCTTCGGTACTGGCCCACCACAAAATCATGCCATCAAGGCGTTCTGCTCCTGTTCCTTTGAGGTCCCAAACCATCATATTGTGTCCTTTTTTGGCAGGCAAGGCGTCTTTTTTGGCATCACTGTGGAACGACTTAATGGTGTCGTTGTTTTGGGTCATGAAATGCATAGAAATACGTTGGTTTTCTGGGTTGTCTAAGGAGTAGTAAACCATAACGCCACCAGGGTGGTTTGTGCCTGAGAGGGTTGAGCCGCTGCGTGCGCGGCCATCCAATCGGTAGGTGTCTTTGGGCTTGAATAAATAATTTTTTTGCTTAGTGGCCTGAGCCAATTGTCTTAAGACGGAGAGGTCATCGATCATCCAAAGGCTTCGGCCTTGAGTCGCGACGATCAAATCTTCGTTTTTCAGCGCCAAGTCTGTAATCGGCACAAGAGGTAAATTAAGTTGAAACGATTGCCATTGAGCACCATCATCAAAGGACACATAGAGCCCGGCTTCTGTTCCGGCATAAAGCAATCCGGGTTGGGTCAGGTCTTCGCGGACCACACGCGTAAAGTGCTCTTCAGCAATGCCATTGGTGATGCGCTTCCAGCTCTTGCCGAAATCGGAGGTCTTATAAATATAGGGTTGATAATCGCCAGATTTATAGCGGGTTCCAGCGACATAACAAGTCCCGGCATCATGCTTTGATGGGGTGATGCTATTGACCATCATCCATTCGGGCCATCCCTTTGGGGTGACATTGGTCCAATGGGCTCCTGCGTCTGTCGAGACATGGATCAGACCATCATCACTTCCGGTATAGATCAGCCCTTCTTGGAGCGGCGATTCGGCGGCTGCAAAAATGGTACAGTAGTATTCTACCGAAGTGTTGTCTTGAGTGATAGGTCCGCCCGAAGAGCCTAGTTTGGCAGGGTCGTTACGGGTCAAATCGGGACTGATGACCTCCCAAGAAGCGCCTTCGTTTGTCGTGGCGTGTAAGTGGTTGGAAGCCGCATACATTTTTTTGGGGTTGTGTGGCGAAAAGAAGATCGGGAAGTTCCACTGGAAGCGGTACTTAAAATCTTCGGCACCATGTCCCATGGGGTTGTCTGGCCAAACACTGACGCTACGCACGGTATTTTTCTTGTGGTTATAACGGGTTAAAAACCCATCATAACTTCCGCCATAAACAATATCGTTATCCAAGGGATCCACAGCAATGTGGGCACTCTCACCTCCAGCAGTTGCCTCCCAGTGGTCTTCAGTGAGTGAACCGCTTTCGGCGCGGTGCTGGATGCGTATCGTTGAATTGTCTTGCTGTGCAGCATAGATGCGGTAGGGAAAAGCGTCATCGGTGGTCACCCGATAAAATTGCGCGGTGGGTTGGTTGTGGTAGGTGCTCCAAGTTTCGCCGCCGTCGTAGGTGATTTGCGCCCCACCATCGTCGCCCATGATCATACGGCTAGGATTTTCAGGAGCAATCCATAAGTCATGATGGTCCCCGTGCGGGGCATTGCTCGAGGCGAATGTTTTTCCGCCGTCGGTGCTTTTGTGGTAACGAACATTCAGGACATATACCGTATTTTCGTCTTGAGTGTCGGCAAAAATACGCGTATAGTACCAAGCACGTTGTCTGAGGCTACGGTCGCTATTGATAAGCGTCCAGGTATCGCCACCATCGTTACTGCGGTAGACGCCACCTTTTTCTTTATGTTCGACCATGGCCCAGAGCCGTTCGCTGTTTTGCGGCGAAACGGTAATACCGATGATGCCCAAGGTGCCTTCTGGGAAGCCAGGTCGCGTCGAAATTTCGGTCCAAGTCTCTCCATAATCGGTACTTTTCCATAGGGCAGAACCTGGTCCTCCACTACTTAAACTGTATGGTGTGCGGCGTACATTCCATGTCGCGGCATAGAGAATACGGGCATTATTAGGATCGATCGTCAAATCTGTTGCCCCAGCATTTTCATTAGCAAAAAGGGTTTTTTTCCAGCTTTTACCTCCATCGGTACTTTTGTATACACCGCGTTCTTGCGTTGGTTTGTAGAGATCTCCAAGCACTGCTGCGTAGACGATGTCAGCGTTTTTGGGATCGGTCACAATGCGGGGAATGTGGCGGCTTTTTTCTAGCCCCATAAACGACCAAGTTTTTCCGGCATTGACACTTTTCCACAAGCCAAATCCAGAAGAAACATTTCCACGAACGGTCTGTTCACCACCGCCAACATAAATGACGTTTGGATCGCTTTCTGCGACCTCAATAGCGCCTACTGAACCTCCAAAAAACCCATCTGAGATGTTGTTCCAATGGCGGCCTCCGTCGCGGGTTTTCCAGACGCCTCCTCCGGTTGCCCCGAAATAAAATAAGTTAGGCTTGTCAGCCACCCCTGTGACAGCAGCGCTTCGGCCACCTCTAAAGGGGCCGACCAAGCGGTACTCCATGGCATCGAATTGGTCTGTGTCATAGGCCTGTGCTGTGGCCGGTTCGTGGCCCATAAATAAGGCGCAAAAAACAATGAGTAGTCGGAAGCAGAAGGTCATAGATAAAAGTTTTTTAACGATTTTAAAGATACTAAAAAGTACTGCCCAACGACAGCGCGGCGCCCAGAATCTCATCCAAAGGGTTCGCCCGAGCCTGGGTGATTTGTTAGGGTTATTTCAAAACAGCAATACAAGCCCTAAGGGATGTCTATCGAGACCCTGTGTTTTAAAACCACCGCATCATTAAGCACAAAGGGCTTGGTCATGGTGTTATCTGGTCGTGGGGCCACGTTGAGTTGTGGATCATCCAACAGGTCAAAACTAAATTCAAGCACACTGAAGGCGATGTTTTGATCTTTTGGGGCACGGTACTGAATCACCAAACTATCCGATGGTGGCACATAAAAGGTAAGCAGGTCTTTGTGGGATCGGTTTTTGAAAACATAACCGTCTTTGTCCTTGGGGACTGCAACGCCATTAAAACTTAAATCATTAAAATAATAGGTTGTATCCGCATAAAGCTTCAAGACATCCAAAGGCCGCTGCGGGGTTAAGGTCATATAGACTTGGCGCTGCTCATCGATCAGGGTATCTCGGGTGATGGTCATTTTAGCGGGTTCCAGGACGATGGGCTGTGCCGCTGCGGCATAGGTGTATTGCCGGGCATATTTACTCATCGAAGCTTGCTCAAGTAAGGTGCCTACAGGCTGCGGATCCTCGCCAAGATAACCCCTTACCCACGGGTCGAGCTGTGTGTCGTAGGTGACCCAGTGTGCGCTTTTGTCGTCATGGTCTTGATAGAACAATAGGCTGTTGGGTTTTTCTCTACCTGGGGCAAAATCACTTTTTGCGTGGGCGGCAAAAAACAAAACGACACTCACGATCATAAAAATACGCTCCCACCATGGGTTAATGCGCCAATGGGCGATTGCGGGATAGACCAGGGTGAAGAGTAAGGCGCTAAAGACGGTCGCCAAGACCAGCATAGAAAGACCCAGGCCGACTGGAAATGATTGTATGCTTGGGGAGACCAAAAACAGAGCAGGGCTGCACAACACGGTTAAGAGCAATAGCGAGGGGCGTTCCCATCGCAGCATCACAAATAGAGCAATGAGGCCAAAGGCATATGGGATGATATGGTATGCCGCTCCAGGTAAATAAGCGGCAAACAAGGCATTAAGGGTCCACCAAAAAAACAAGGGCGCAATCATGAGTTCGACGGCCGTATAATAGTGGCTTGCCTTGCGGTAAATAAAAAAACAAAGCGCTAGGGTAAGGGCCGAAAAAAGGGCGATATAATAATGCCCGTTATAGGTAAAGCCATGCTGTATCTCGGCATACTGCGGATAGATCCAAAGGATCAGGCGCCATAAGTAAATACCGATTAGAACAGCCAAACCTAGGGTAACCAAAAAAGGAATGAAGCCGCCAAGGGCCGACTTGAGGCGCAGTTTATTTGCTCTGACCCCCCAGATCAATAGCGCAATAAGCCCCAAAAGACCCAATAGGGTCATCACGGGGACCCATGAAAAGGGATAGGTGATCATTTTGACACCCGGAAAGTTGGTGTAGACCAAATCACTTGGGTCCTTGAGGTCTTCGAAATCGGCTTCTGAATAATAATGCAACAGCGGAAGAAGGTAGCTGCCTTGGTGGGCCAAAGTACTGCGATCCATACGCTCATAGGTGTCATTGGCCGTATGGTAATCGAAATGGTCATCGATGTGTGCGAAGAAAAACCCATCGATATCACCCTCTTCTCTTAATATGGTCGAGTCGGTATCGTTGGGGAGGAGTTTGTAGACACTATACATCAGTGACGAAGCTACCGGGTAGGGCACTCCGGCTTGTACAAAAGAATTGATCAAACCTTTATTGCCCTGATTAGTTTCCACAATCATATTGCTGGTCCCCCCGCTGCCTCTGGCTTCAAAGTTTAGGGACAAACCAATGTCTTTTGCCCAAGGGTGTTCTCGCACAAAGAGCTTCGCGCCGTCCAGGCCCACCTCTTCTCCATCGGTAAAGAGTATAATGATGTCGTGCTTGGGCGTTTGGCCTGCGGATAAATAGGCGCGGATACTTTCGAGGATGGTTACCACGCCACTCCCAGCATCGCTTGCGCCAAATGAAGGCACTAGTGCGCTGTCGTAATGTGAAAACACAAGGAGCGCTTTTCCCGATTCCCTACCGGAAATTTTAGCCATGATGTTGACCGGCTCATCCAAACCGCCATTGCCAGGACTATAGACGTAGCCCTTTTGCGTTTGAGGCTCTAGGCCTAAATCCTTGAGCGCGCCAATGATATAGTCGCGTACGATGGCATTTTGTGGTGAGCCAATGTGGTGCGGTGCTTCAGATATGGGTTTTAAGTGGGCCAGCGCACGGGAGACCGAATAGACCTCATCGGGCTGTTGGTCCAGGACAATATTGCGCGGCATGAGTCCGTAAAAACTATAGGCAATCAGCCCAAAAATCAATATCGGGGACCAAAATGTTTGCTTGTTCATCATCTGAAGGGGATTTGAGCTCAATTGAATTTGAGGTTAAGTTAGCAAAATTTGCTTAGCCCATAAGGGTCAAATCAGATCATTTCTTTGGGCCAAAAAAAAACAAAAGGGCGCGATAAATTTTCCCGTCCTTACGCCGACGTCTTTGGCGGTAACGGTTGTTGTGGAACTGATTGCGGCAACCATCATCACAAAACTTTTTGTCCTCACGGCCGATCAGTTTATGACCACATTCTTGACATATTTTTGGCATACATCGAAGTTAGGGCCCTGCCGATTTAAAGCAAATGATTATTGGAGATGAAACCGATAAATAACCTCGAATTTAAAAAAAAGACTCCCCGAAAATTCTGGATTGAGTTGGTTGCGGTCGTCGCCAAAACTGAAGGCCGAAAGGCCTAAGCCTATTTTTTGACCACGCTCATAAACTTCGTAATCATTGGTGGCATACCCCAATTTTAGTCTGTAAAGAAGCGATTTGCTTTTGTTGCCTTTCTGAACGAAGCTAGAAAAGGCTAAGGCGCTAAGATCTACATAACGAGGTCCGTCGGCATTTGGCTTTAATAAAAAGCTCCGCCCATTGCCCACATAATCGATCCCATAGGTCCAAGAGTGGCTGGTGTAGTTCAAATTAAGGGCGATGGGCAATGAGACGTCTGCTTCGAATTTTTTGCTGGGACTCAGATAATAAAAGCCAAAAATAGGCGTCGTGAAGAAGCCAAAGGCTTCTTGCGACCCATAAGCCCCAAATTTATAAATCAGGCCCTCCCTTTTTTGATATTTGATAAGGGCAAACCCGCCAATCCAAAGTTCGCTAAACATGAGGCTTTGGGGGTCCCCGGCGACTTTGGGTAAGGCCACCAGTGTTGTGCTCCAGAGCGGATCGATGGTATGACTCCAGCCGATCTTTAGGCCCAGGTTCCAGAGCTGGTCTCTGGTGTTTTCGGGCCCAAGGGCAAGTTCGTTTCTGTTGATGTTGGCCCCGGTAATCAGGACATTGTTTTGATTCAATACCACAGGCATGGTAAGATCGGCATCAAAGAGGGTGATACGGCTATTTTGATTGCCACCCATAATGTTTTCCCAAGCATTATAGGGGCTTTCGCCATAACTTACGCGCACCAGGTCGAGGTAGTTCTGGGCAAAAAAAACAGTGGGCAAAATCAAAATAAGGTGCAATAGTCGCTTCATAAACTGAAGATACATCATAATTTCATGTTAGGATTTTTTATTTGAAAACTCCTGGTTTTCAGCCAAAGACTCTTCTTTTTTTTGCTGAAAAATTGTGACTATTTAGACTGAAGAGGCGCGGTGGCTTTTTGAGAAAAACAGGAGGCATTGATTGAAAATGAATCATTCCTGATGTTTTTTTAGTTCAAAGAGGTTCAAGTGCCCCTAATTTGGCGTCTATTTCTTCAAAATTTATTACTTTCGCTAGCGTTTTGGGTCTCACATGGTCCCGATGCTGAATTACGATAGAATATGAGTGCTAAATTCAAGGAATACAAGGGATTAAATCTACCAAACTGCGCCGATGAGGTGTTAGAATTTTGGAAGAAAGAAGCCATTTTTCGCAAGAGTATTGAGTTGCGGGAATCGGCACCTCCATTTGTGTTCTTTGAAGGGCCGCCATCGGCCAATGGCATGCCGGGCATTCATCATGTGATGGGCCGCACGATCAAAGATATTTTTTGCCGTTTCAAAACACAAAAGGGATTCTTGGTCGATCGAAAAGCAGGATGGGATACCCATGGATTGCCTATTGAACTAGGCGTAGAAAAAGAACTCGGCATCACCAAAGAAGACATCGGAGTCTCCATCTCGGTGGAACAATACAATGAAGCATGCCGTAGTGCGGTGATGCGTTATACCGATGCCTGGAATAAATTGACGGAGCGCTCTGGATATTGGGTCGATATGGAAGATCCTTATGTGACCTACAAGCCCAAGTATATGGAGTCGGTTTGGTGGTTGCTCAAGCAGATTTACGAAAAAGGCCTGATTTACAAAGGATATACCATACAGCCTTATTCGCCCAAAGCAGGAACAGGATTAAGTTCCCATGAGCTCAATCAGCCAGGGACTTATCAGGACGTTACCGACACAACCGTGGTGGCCCAATTCAAAGCCATCTCCGGCACATTGCCTGAGGCATTAAAAGGCTTTAAGGACCTCTATTTCCTAGCCTGGACGACAACACCTTGGACATTGCCCAGCAATACGGCACTCACAGTTGGCTCTAAAATCGAGTATGCTGTGGTCACCACCTTCAACCAATATACTTTCGACCCCATTACCGTAGTTTTGGCTCAAGCCTTGGTTGCGAAACAGTTTTCTGGAAAATATCACCAGGTTACGAGCCTAGAGGCATTAGCAGAATTTGATGCGGCGGAAAAATCAATTCCTTACTTTGTTCAGAAGTCTATTTGGGGGGCAGATTTGGTTGGTGCGCGCTATGAGCAGCTGATGACTTATGCCTTACCACATGATAATCCGCAAGACGCCTTTCGGGTGATTGCTGGTGATTTTGTGACCACCGAGGACGGGACAGGAATCGTGCATACCGCGCCGACCTTTGGGGCGGATGATGCCAAAGTAGCCAAGGAAGCGACTCCAGAAGTGCCGCCAATGCTGGTCAAAGACCAAGAGGGCAATCTGGTGCCACTAGTGGACTTGCAAGGGCGCTTTCGGCCCGAATTGGGCACATTGGCTGGAAAGTTTGTCAAAAACGAATACTACCCCGACGGTGAAGCACCTGAAAAGAGTGTGGATGTCGAGATTGCCATCCAACTCAAAATAGAAAACAAGGCCTTTAAGGTCGAAAAATATGTCCACAGTTATCCCAACTGTTGGCGCACCGACAAACCCATTTTATATTATCCTTTGGACTCCTGGTTCATTAAGGTCACTGCTTTTAGAGACCGCATGTTTGCGCTGAATCAAGAGATCAATTGGAAGCCCAAAGCCACAGGCGAAGGGCGATTTGGCAACTGGTTGGCCAATGCCAACGATTGGAACCTATCTCGCTCACGATTTTGGGGGATCCCATTGCCTATTTGGCGTAGCGAGGATGGAAAAGAAACCAAATGCATTGGTTCTGTTGAAGAACTCAAGAAAGAAATGGCCTTATCAATTAAGGCTGGTTTTCTGACCCATGATATTTTCGAGGGATTTGTTCCTGGAGATATGTCGGAGGCGAATTATGCTCAGATTGACCTGCACAAGAGCCATGTGGATCAAATTATTCTGGTCTCAGACACAGGACAAGCCATGCATCGCGAAAGCGATTTGATAGACGTATGGTTTGATAGCGGCAGCATGCCTTATGCCCAATGGCATTACCCGTTTGAACATAAAGAGAAGGTGGACCAGACATGGCGAAAGGCAGACTTCATCGCCGAAGGGGTTGACCAAACACGCGGATGGTTCTATACCCTGCATGCTATAGCCACAATGATTTATGACGATGTGGCTTACAAAAATGTGGTGTCCAATGGTCTTGTTTTGGACAAAAATGGTCAAAAAATGTCCAAACGTTTGGGCAATGCGGTAGATCCGTTTAAGACTTTAGACACTTATGGACCCGATGCGACGCGCTGGTATATGATCAGCAACGCCAATCCATGGGACAATTTAAAATTTGATTTAGACGGCATTGCTGAGGTGCGCAATAAGTTTTTTGGGACCTTATATAACACCTATAGTTTCTTTGTGCTTTATGCGAACTTAGATGGTTTTCATGACCAGGAACCAGATGTGCCTATGGGCGATCGTCCAGAAATTGACCGCTGGGTTTTGTCCGAATTACACTCGTTGATTGAAAAAGTGGACCAAGCCTATTCTGTTTATGAGCCCACAAAAGCGGCTCGATTGATTTCTGATTTTGTTCAAGAACACCTCAGTAATTGGTTCGTCCGCCTGAGCAGAAGGCGTTATTGGAAGGGGTCTTATGGCCCGGATAAGATTTCGGCCTACCAAACCCTTTACCGTTGCTTGGTTACTGTGGCGCAGCTTGGCGCACCAATCGCACCATTCTTCATGGATCGGCTTTACCGCGACCTGACCAGTGACAGTGCGGGTCAGTGGCCTATTTCAGTCCACTTGACTGATTTCCCAGTGGCGAATCCTCAGATGATTGATGTCTCTCTCGAACGAAAAATGAATAAAGCACAGACCATTTCTTCGTTAGTATTGTCTTTGCGTCAGAAAGAAAAAATTAAAGTGCGTCAGCCTTTACAAAAGATCATGATACCCGTTCTGGATCAACTGCAGCGCGCCGATATCGAGGCGGTCTCGGACCTGATCAAGCACGAGGTCAATGTCAAGGAGATTGAGATCATAAGTGATGATTCGGGTATTTTGGTCAAACAAATTAAGCCGGATTTCAAGAAGCTCGGCCCACGTTTTGGTCCGGACATGAAAGTCGTCGCGGGACAGATCATGGGCTTTGGTCCACAGGAAATAAAAACATTAGAACAGACGGGTTCCATTGCGATCAAAATTAATGGAAAAAATGGTACATTGTCCTTAGAAGACGTGGTCATTACCTCTCAAGATATCGAGGGGTGGTTGGTGGCTAATGCCGAAGGATTAACGGTGGCTCTGGATGTGACCATTACACCAGATTTAAAACGCGAAGGCATTTGCCGTGAATTGGTCAATCGTATCCAGAACTTGCGGAAAGATTCGGGTTATGATGTTACTGACCGCATTGAAATCCAGGTGCAAGAGGCGCCAGAATTGACTTTAGCCGTGGCCCAATACGGGGCTTATATTGAACAGGAAACATTAGCGGACCAGATCAAATTGGTGCCGCAAATCGAAGAAGGTCTCGAAGTGGCCTTTGATGGAATCACAACCAAACTCAGTATTAATAAATGTTAATTATGGGACAAGAAGAAAAACTACGTTATAACGACAAAGAGTTAGAAGAATTCAAATTGCTTATTAACGAAAAGCTCAACAAGGCCAAAGAGCAACTGACCTTGATTGAAAGCGCTTACCGGAACGATAGCAATAACGGTACAGACGATACCTCACCGACCTTTAAGGCGTTTGATGAAGGCAGTGAAACCATGAGCAAAGAAGCCAATTCGCAACTGGCAATTCGCCAAGAAAAATTCATACGTGATTTAAAGAATGCCTTGATCCGTATTGAGAATAAGACCTATGGTGTGTGCCGTGTGACCGGGAAGCTAATTATGGCGGAGCGTTTGCGGATTGTCCCTCATGCGACCTTAAGTATTGAGGCCAAGAACATGCAGAAATAAGCCTGTACAGATGAATTGGAAGCGCGCATTATGGATTATAGTTCTGGTCCTTGCTGTGGACCAGATTTCCAAGATTTACATCAAAACGCATTTTGCGCTGCATGACAGTGTGGGTGTCTTTTCATTCTTTAGAATTTATTTTATCGAGAACGAAGGGATGGCTTGGGGGGCAAAAATCCCTGGAGACTATGGGAAGCTTGCCCTAACCTTATTTCGTTTGGTCGCCATCGTTGGCATTGGTTATTGGTTGCACGATGCGCTGAAAAATAAGTCTTCGAATTTATTAATTGTATCCATTGCCCTAGTCTTTGCTGGTGCCATGGGTAATATTATTGACTCTGTGTTCTACGGGGTTTTGTTTGACCATAGTCATGGGCAAATCGCAACATTCTTGCCAGAGGCAGGGGGGTATGGGAAGCTATTGCACGGAAAAGTTGTGGATATGTTTTCTTTTTCCTTTTTTAATCCTGTTTTTAACGTCGCCGACACCGCCATTAGTGTTGGGGTAGGCTTGCTCATTTTATGGAACAAAAAGGCGTTTCGTAAAGAAGAGAAAATTGATCCGGCCGCTGAAAATCAGGCCTAGAATAGAATATCTTTCCTAAAATTTAATCCGTACCGTTGTGCCAATCCCTGAATTGGCTTCAACTTGAATCGACCCATTGAGGGCTTCGATCTGCAGTTTAATTCCCGCAAATTCTAAGGCAAGATCGTCTTGACTTCCTTGGGTTTGGCTTGAGCCCCAAACATGGGCAGGGACCAATAATTGTCCCTGACTGTTGTCTTTGATTAAAAGACATTGTTTTTGATCCTCGTAATAGGTGAAAATGTCTAACGCCGGGCGACGGCCTTCGATTTTATAAAGGACGGCATGTTTGATGAGCGTGGTAAAAACTTTTTCTAAGAAATCACCGTGGTATTTGATGATAGGGATTTCCGAAAAATCAGAGAAAATATCTGTATCCGAGTCTTGAAGTAAGGGACCTAATTTTGTCGTAGCCTTGTTTAAGGCATTTTGGAACGATACCTCGGCCAATAAATTGGGCGATTTTCTATAGAACTGAATCATCTGATTGAGCTCTTCGACCGAAGCCGTCATCCCCCGGGAGATGCTGTTCATGTTGCGAACAAGCTCTTCTT
>Ga0209652_1000936_pt1 | contig 24379 bp, 21 predicted proteins | sample SaaInl74LU_5_DNA_FD_184641 | JGI IMG/M metagenome (GOLD analysis project Ga0209652, IMG submission 184641) | Marine microbial communities from expanding oxygen minimum zones in the Saanich Inlet - ESP_74LU_5_DNA (SPAdes) (version 2) | ecosystem: Environmental > Aquatic > Marine > Intertidal zone... | reverse complement strand
GAACGGGCGATGGCCGTAGCGCTGACGTAGAGCTCTCGAGCCTGTGGCGGCCACCCTTAGTCTCTGGATTCTTTCCGGCCGCACTCAGAATCAGTGTTTCCGCACGGTCCCAAGCCTTCATCTTCTGATGTCCAGGGGAGTCTGGAGCTTTCTCTGGCACTATGACGGAATGACTATTCACGGTTCATCACTTCTTATCGTTGGCGCGACGGGTGGTCTGGGTGCAGAGTTTGCTCGGCAACTAAGCGCCCAGGGGGCGCGATTGACGCTCACCTCCCGCAGCCAAGACAAGCTGAGCGCGCTCGGAATTCCGGGCGCGACAGCAATCGGAGACCTCACAACCCCCGGTGCTGCGGAGCACTTCGTGCAGACTGCGTTGAATGCCTACGGCCAGCTTGATGGCGTTATCTATGCTGCCGGTGCTGTCGCGTTCGGACCGATAAGCGAATACGCCGATGAAGTGCTGGATGCTCTGTGGCAGGTCAACACCCGAGGCTGGATGAGCGTGGTTCGCGCCGCCACCCCGTCGTTAGCGGCATCGGCTGCTCAGGGCGGATCACCCTTCGCTCTCAGCCTCAGCGGTGTCGTGGCAGAGTCCCCCACAGCGGGTATGGCCCCGTATTCTGCAGTGAAGTCCGCCCTTCACTCCTTCGGGATTGCGGCCGGCCGCGAGCTGCGCCGTCAAGGTATCCGACTCGTCGATGCCCGCCCCGGTCACACCGAAACCGAACTGTCACAGCATCCCCTGGCCGGCACTGCCCCGGCGTTCCCGCAGGGACTTGCGCCGGAGAAAGTGGTTGCTGCGGTGATTGCCGCGCTAGAGGCCGGAGAGAAAGATTTACCAAGCACTAGCTTTGCGGGCCTCAGCTAGTCTGAGGCGATGAGCGAGCACGAAGTACCGGCGCGAATTGGCGCGCTTCGCTCGACTTTCACCACTATTGAAGCGGTTTTGCAGCCTGAGTCCCTCGAGGCTGAAATAGCTAAACTCTCCGAGCTTGCTGCGGAGCCGGCACTGTGGGACGACCCGGAACGTGCTCAATCCATCACGAGTTCGCTCAGCCACCGGCAAAGCGAACTCGGTCGGCTTCGCGACGTCCGCTCGCGCTTGAGCGATCTAGATGTCCTGGTGGATATGGCCCGAGAGGAGGGCGATGCCGAATCGGCCCAGGAGGTCGAGGAAGAACTCGCCGCTCTCGAAAAGTTACTGGGCGCCATGGAAATTCAGACCCTCTTAGATGGTGAATTTGATGCAGCACCCGCCATCATCACCATTCGGTCGGGCGCTGGTGGTGTTGATGCTGCTGATTTTGCGGAGATGTTGCTGCGGATGTATCTGCGATGGGCAGAATCCCACGATTTTTCGGTAGCGGTGCTGGACACCAGTTACGCAGAGGAAGCCGGCATCAAGAGCGCAACCATCCAAGTGGATGGCCCCTATGCCTTCGGGACGCTGAGCGTTGAGGCAGGAACGCATCGCCTTGTGCGTATGAGCCCTTTCAACTCGGCGGGAAAGCGGCAAACATCGTTCGCCGCAGTCGAGGTCGTCCCTCTGATGGAGGAGGCAACGGAGATTGAAATTCCGGAGACAGACATGCGGGTAGACGTATTCCGGTCCTCAGGGCCTGGCGGGCAGTCCGTCAACACCACGGACTCGGCTGTGCGCATTACTCACTTGCCCTCGGGCATCGTGGTGAGTTGTCAGAACGAAAAAAGCCAAATACAAAACAGGGCTGCCGCCCTCCGGGTGCTGAAGAGTCGGCTCCTGCTTGTTGCTAAAGAAGAAGAAGCGGCGAAGAAAAAGGAAATTGCTGGGACCATCACCGCGAGCTGGGGTGACCAGATGCGCAGCTATGTTTTGGCCCCCTACCAAATGGTGAAAGACCTCCGCTCCGAGTACGAAGTGAATAACCCCAGCGCGGTATTTGACGGTGACCTCGACGGGTTTCTTCAGGCGGGCATCAGATGGCGCAAGAGCGCTGCCCGGGTGTCGTAGAAGCCATTCAAATAGCCGGGAATCTAGGCTAAGAGCGCCATGATTCTCTTTGAAGACGTCTCGAAAATGTATCGGGGTGCGCCCAAACCTGCACTCAACAATGTCAGCGTGAACGTGGGTGCTGGCGAGTTTGTGTTCCTTGTGGGAGCGTCGGGGTCTGGAAAGTCGAGCTTCTTACGTCTCATCCTTAAAGAGGAGAGACCCAGTGCCGGCGAGATTCATGTCCTTGGACAAGACTTGCGCCGTATTTCCAGTCGCAAAGTGCCGCTTTTTCGGCGCAGCTTGGGCGTGGTGTTTCAAGACTTCCGCCTTCTCCCGCAGAAAACAGTGTTTGACAACGTTGCCTACACTCTCCGGGTTATCGGCAAGAGCCCCGGGTTTATCCACGAGGCTGTTCCCGACATTTTGCAAACGGTGGGCCTTGCTCAAAAAGCCAAAAATTTTCCGCACGAACTCAGCGGTGGCGAGCAGCAGCGGGTGGCCATTGCCCGAGCGGCGGTCAATAAGCCAGCCATCATGTTGGCTGATGAGCCCACGGGAAACCTCGATCCGGCGACGAGTGCGGGAATTATGAATGTCCTTTCCCGAATTAACGCCTCGGGTACCACCGTGATTATGGCGACGCACGATTCGGGAATTGTCAACCAAATGCAGCGTCGCGTCATCGAAATTGCCGGCGGCCGTGTCGTTCGCGATGAGCACGAAGGGGGATACGAGACCAGCTCGGTTCCTCTTGGCGAACTCGATACCGCCCCCATCCCCATTGTCGCGGAGAGCGCCCAAGAGCCCACTCCGTTGCCCGTGGCACAAGCCAGTGATCCCGACGATGTTGCCTCCGAGTTCCCCTGGGAGCTTCGCGCGTGAGACTGGGCTTTGTCCTTCGAGAGGTTGTCGCCGGCCTATCGAGGAACCTCTCGATGGTGGTATCCATCGTTTTGGTTACTTTCATTTCGCTCACCTTTGTCGGCACCGCAATCTTGCTCCAGGCTCAGGTCAACCAGATGAAGAACTATTGGTTCGATAGGGCGCAAGTTGCGGTTTATCTGTGTACCGATTTTTCGACCCTGGGTGGGTGCGATCAGGTTGCGGCGAGCCCTGACCAAAAAACAGCGATCGAGCAGCGCCTGGAATCATCCACTCTTGATCCCTACATCGAACGTTTCTATTTCGAAGACCGTGAGCAGGCCTTTGAGAATTTCCAGGACCAATTCGCCGACAGCGCGGTGGTTGATCTCGTGTCCCCTGAGCTCCTGCCCGAGACTTTTTGGATCAACCTTGTTGACCCGGAACAGAGTGACCTGATTTTCGAAGCGATTTCTGGTCTGCCGGGGGTTGAGAGCGTTGTGGATCAGCGCAGCTATCTCGACCAGATTTTTGCGCTGCTCAACGCGGGGAGTTTGACCGCGGTCGCGGTGGCGGGGTTGATGTTGTTGGCGGCTGCCCTCCTTATCGCCACCACCATCCGTCTCAGTGCTTTTTCTCGCAGGCGGGAGCTGGCGATTATGCGCCTTGTCGGAGCATCGAACCGATTTATTCAAACGCCGTTTGTGCTGGAAGGAATTGTTGCTGCCGCCCTGGGGGCCGCTCTCGCATCGCTCACCATTTGGGGAATCGTCCGAGTTTTTGTTCAGGGCTATCTCAGCGAAGCGCTCCCGGCAACAGTGTTTATCCAAACATCGGATGCGTTTGCCGCCATGCCCCTCTTGTTTGCCACAGGGATTGGCCTTGCGGTGGTGGCATCGTATGTCTCGATTACCCGCTATCTCCGGGCTTAGGTCTGTATCTCCCTTTTTGCTGGCGATAAACTGTGGCGTCCGCCCGGGTTCTGGGCGCTAGCGCGCGTTGCGCGGGGGAAAGGGGGTGGCCATGCCGAAAGATTCGGGTGAAAAAGTGGTCGCCACCAACCGTAAAGCCCGCTATGACTACCACATTGAAGACACCGTCGAGGCGGGTCTTGTGTTGACCGGTACCGAAGTGAAGTCCTTGCGGGCGGGACGCGCCTCACTGGTGGATGCCTACGGCAGTATCGAGGGTAACGAGGCCTGGCTCGAAGCTGTTCACATTCCGGAATACACCGAGGGCACGTGGACCAATCACGCCCCTAGAAGAAAACGGAAACTCCTGCTTCACAAACAAGAAATCGTGAAGCTCGCCCATCGCGTTTCGGCCGGGGGGTACACCCTGGTGCCCCTCAAGATCTATTTCCTTGATGGGCGAGCAAAAGTTGAGCTCGCGTTGGCGAAGGGTAAAAAGGAATACGACAAACGCCATGCGCTTCGCAAGAAACAAGACGATCGAGAAGCTCAGCGGGCAATGTCAACGAGACGCTCACTCGGTGACTAGTCACTAGCTGGCGCATAGAGGCTCGCTCTATAGTGGGGGAGTGCTCCGGCACATGTGGGTTCCTAATTCCATAGCGCACCATTCGCTTCCACCCTGTGGTGGGACACCTCGGGGATGATCGGTTTCGACATTGCTTGTGTGTCCATAGGGAAGCGGGCCGAGAATGCAGAGTTATCTCGTTAACGCCCTCTGCAAAATATAGGTGCCAATACTAAGCGCACCGACTTCGCTCTCGCTGCCTAAGCAGCAGACAAGTCCGTCAGACTGAAAGAGCCTCTGGTTCAGATACTGGCGTCGATTAAGAGGCTTGCTGGTAACTCGTGTGTCAGGGGTTATCGGGACTTTTACTGATACTGGGCTCGTCGTTCTAGGTGCTTGTGACAAAGGACGGAGCCAAGTAGAACGCCTTTACAAGATACGCCCGTAGAAGACTGTGGTTCGAAGTAGTGGACCCGGGTTCGATTCCCGGCATCTCCACCAATGGTGCGCTATGTGAATCAGGGTGTTCCCTTGGCAGCTCTTGCCGCCCGGTGCGCAATGGGCGCGGGGGTTGTGCCCTCTATCTTTCCGCGCCCAGCAGTGACCCCGTTCTTTGCACGCCGGGCTCGTGCGCAAGGCAGAAAATGCTTCTATCACCGTCTACCCAGCTGCTGGGAGTGGGGTAGTAAAACGTGAAGTCATAGACCGACTCGGAAAAATCAACACCAATGAAGTCGGCGAAAGCGCTTTGACAGCGGGTTCCACCCTCCCGAATCAGAAAGTCGGTACCGGGAAAAGAGGCCTCTGTCACCGCTAAACGCGCAAAAAGCTCAGAATCATGCGGTTCTTCACACGGCACAACTTCGACAACATCAACATCGGCGCCCTCGGGCCTCTGGCGGTCCAGAACGCAGGCGCCCAATTCCAACTCAAAGATACTGACCAATGTTCCGGTGCTGCTGGGTGTGGTGAGCTCGGTGGAGGGCGTGATGGAGGAGGCGAGTGCACAGCCCGACAGCATTGCCACGCTCGCCAGAAGTGCGCTGAGGCGAGCAGACAGAGCCCCGGAGGAAATGGTCATGCCTGCGCTCGCGTGAAGGACAAAGCCTCTGGGTGAAGAATGCCGTTTGTGGCAAGGGCGCTGCCTTCCCACACCGAGTTCTCCCCGTCGAGGCTGGAGTATTCACCGCCCGCTTCGCGAACAATCGGCACGAGGGCGGCAATGTCATAGGGCTGAAGGTCGGTTTCTCCGCACACATCAACAGAGCCCTCGGCTACCAGCATGTAGGGCCAGAAATCTCCGATTGCTCGGGCGCGCCAACCCGCCATCGCGAGTGAGCGGACCTGCTTTTCGCGCCCATCATCAACCCACCCGGGAAACGAGTTGTAGTTGACGATGGCGTCACCAAGTTGTGCCACCTGGCTCACAGCAAGCTTTCGTGGTTCACGATCTCTGGTGGTCCTGGTCCATGCGCCCAGCCCCTGGGCAGCCCACCATTGTTGCCCCAGGGCGGGTGCACTCACCATGCCCAGCACGGGCTTCCCTTCGATGGCCAGCGCAATGAGCGTGCCCCAAATAGGCACGCCCCGCAAAAAATTAGCTGTCCCATCGATCGGGTCGATGATCCACTGTCTTCCCGGTTGCGGACCATTGTCACTGCTTGATGACCCCCGTTCTTCACCCAAAATTGCGTCGTCTGGTCTCGAAGCGGACAGGGTGGACCGGATGAAGTCCTCCACCGCGGTGTCGGCGTCGGTGACCGGTGTGCGGTCCGGTTTCGTCGTGATGACTAAATCTTGGGACCGAAACCTATCCAGGGAGATGAGATCGGCGCCCGCTGCGGCACTCTGGGCAAGAGCAAGGTCGTCGCTCAGCGAAAAATCAATCACGCCACCACGCTACTCGAGGGGCGGGATAACCCGGGTAACTAGTCGTGTGCGGTGCCGTGATGAAGTGCCGCCATCAGCCGCTGCAGTGACTGGGCGCGAGCGGTGAGGTGGGCGTCGAGTGATCCGGTGGTGAGAGCCTGTTCCACAGCGCACTCACGGGAGCCTGCCTCATGGGAACACGCTTTGGGGCAGGAGGTGGTGAGCTCGGATAGGTCAGGAAAACCGGCGAGGAGTGAGTCAGCCGAGATATGTCCCAACCCAAAGGACCGGACCCCCGGTGTGTCAATAATCCATCCACCTTCTTCCAGGGCCAGCGCAACACTGGAAGAAGACGTGTGGCGACCTCGCCCTGTCACTTCATTGACATGGCCCACCGCGCGATTGCTCCCCGGGGCAAGGTCGTTGACCAGTGTCGACTTACCGACCCCCGAATGCCCCACCAACACCGTTGTGTGACCTTGGAGCAACGAGTGCAGTGTGTCGAGAGCCGGGTGGTTGATGGAGCGCTCCACGATGCGGATATCGAGTGCTTCGGCATATTCCCGCAGTGCGGTGGCGGGGTGCAGGTCGGTCTTGGTCACACACATCACCGGGGTGAGCCCCGCCTCCAGTGCTGCGACGACATACCGATCAATCAGCCTTAAGCGAGGCTCGGGGGAGCTAGTTGCGACCACCATCAACAGCTGGTCAGCATTGGCGACAATGATCCGCTCGAGGGTGTCCGTGTCATCGCCACTGCGGCGCAAGACTGTGGTCCGCGGGTGGATTCTGACAATTCGTGCGAGAGTTCCCTCGTCGCCGGAAGTATCGCCGACGCAATCAACCCGGTCTCCCACCACGATGGGTTCGCGCCGCAGCTCCCGCGCCCGCGTGCACGTTACCGGTGCGCTCTCAGGCGATAGTGGTTCCATGACCACCCGGTAGCGTCCCCGATCCACACCCACCACAAACCCCACAGCGGCATCGCTGTGCGCGGGGCGATCCTTCGTGCGGGGTCTGCTCCCACGCCGATCAGCCCTCACCCGAGGAACGTAGTCCTCGTAATCGTCCTCGTGCGTTTCTCTCACACCGAGGGCGATTTCAGAAGTGCTTCCCAGAGAATGGGAAATTCGGGCAGGGTCTTTGAGGTACAGCCGATGTCATCGACAGTGATTCCTTCCACCGCGAGACCCAGCAGGGCCCCCGAGGTGGCCATGCGGTGATCGTCGTACGATCGCCACTCTCCCGCGCGGAGCGACGCTGGCGAAACCGTTATCCCATCTTCGGTCTCGACTGCCACGCCACCGAGACCCGTGATGTTTGCCACCAGTGCGGCCAGCCGGTCGGTTTCGTGGCCGCGGAGGTGGCCGATCCCACGAAACGTGCTGGGCTGTGAACCGAGCGCTGCAAGAGTAACGAGAGTCGGCGCTATTTCTCCGGCGTGACTAAGGTCCAGATCAACTCCTGGCAGCGGGGCGCCTCCCGCAAGGCCGGCACCCCCATCGATGGTCATCATGCCGCCCCGCAAAGAGACGGTTGCGCCAAAGTGCTCCAGAAGTCCTGGAACCAGCGCCCCGACCTGTGTGGTGGACTCAGGCCAACCGCTAACGCTGAGCCGTCCACCGGTGATCAGGGGGGCGGCAAGAAAAGGTGCCGCGTTCGAGAGGTCAGGTTCGATTGTCACCGAGTGTGCAGCAATCGGACCAGGCTCAACCACCCAGACACCTGGCTCCACCATGTCTGCCTTGACCCCTCGCGCACGAAGGCACTCAAGAGTCATGTCAATGTGCGGAATCGAGGGAAGTTGAGATCCTGTGTGTTCGATCCGCAGACCCTCCGGCAATCGTGCTGCCACCAGGAGAAGCCCCGACACGAATTGACTCGACGCTGAGGCATCAATCCGCAGGGTTGATTCGCTCAGCACGCCCGTGTTGGTCAGGGTGAACGGGAGTTTGCCCTCCGAGGACTTGACCCCAATCCCTAGTTGCCCCAAAGCGTCGAGAGTTGCGGACATGGGTCGAGCACGGGCTGCGTCGTCCCCATCAAACCGGGCGTGACCGTGAATTAGCGCCATCAGGGGCGGGACAAACCGCATAACGGTGCCCGCCAGACCGCAATCGATGGTGGCGTCCACACGGTGTCCCTCGGGAATCGGGGTGACGAGGAGATCGGGGCTCGCGACGTTGGAGTCAACTTCTTCAATATGGGCGCCAAGCTCCCTCAAAGCCGCAACCATGAGGGTGGTGTCGCGCGCAATTAGCGGCGCGCGGAGAGTTGATGGGCCATCTGCGAGGGCGGCGAGAACAAGTTCTCGGTTAGTCAAAGATTTCGACCCCGGGAGTGCGACCTCGTGCTGGAGGGGGGTGGTCCGGGTTGTTGCCGGCCACGCGCGCTGATGCGGTGAGGTCATGCGCGTGCCACTGCATTCACGGGCGTGCGGATCAGAATTGCTGGCGCCACGCGAGGTCTAGAGGCCCAGGGCACGGTCAAGAATTACCTGCGCCTCGCCCTGGCTTCTCTTGGAGGAACCCGTTGCTGGGGATGCCGACCGAGGTCGGGATACCACGCTCAGCTCCGGCAGACCAGCTGCGGCAGCCTCCGTCATAACGAAAGGCCAGGCACCCTGGTTCTCCGGTTCGTCCTGCACCCAGACAAACTTTGCCGAGCTATAGGTGCTGGCAATCTTTTGTAGGTCAACGGCGGGGAACGGGTAGTACTGCTCGAGGCGAACTACCGCGATGTGGCTGAGGCCTCGCTTGGTGATTTCGGACTGAAGGTCGTAGTAGATCTTTCCGGCAACCAGCAGAACTGTGCTGATGGCCGAAGCGTCCTTCACGGAGGGGTCGTCAAGGACCGGCTCAAAGCGACCTCTGGTGAAGTCCTCCACCTCGCTGGTTGCTCCGCGCAGGCGCAACATAGCCTTGGGGGTGAACACTACGAGTGGCTTGCGCGGGCGCGCATACGCTTGACGGCGCAGCAAATGGAAGTAGGACGCTGGTGTCGACGGCCGGGAAATAAGCATGTTGTCCTCGGCGGCGAGCTGAAGGAAACGCTCGATTCGCGCCGATGAGTGGTCGGGGCCTTGGCCCTCGAAGCCGTGGGGCAGTAACAACACGACGCTGGAGCGTTGGCCCCACTTTTGTTCAGCTGAGGAAATGAATTCGTCGATAACGGTTTGAGCGCCGTTTACGAAGTCACCAAACTGTGCTTCCCACATCACCAGGGCATCGGGCCGCTCGACCGAGTAGCCGTACTCGAAACCAAGCGCTGCGTATTCACTAAGCAGCGAGTCGTAAATCCACAAACGGGCCTGGTTTTCGGCCATGTTCATCAGCGGTAGCCACTCTTGGCCATTGACCCGATCGTGCAAGACCGCGTGCCGTTGCACAAACGTTCCGCGTCGCGAGTCTTGGCCGACGAGGCGCACCGGTGTTCCCTCGAGCAGGAGGGAACCCAACGCAATGAGCTCACCAAAGCCCCAATCGATAGAGCCATTGCGTGACATGTCACGGCGCTTATCCAACAGGGGCTGGAGTTTGGGGTGGGTGGTAAAGCCGGGGGGTTGGTTGGCGTGGGCATCGCCAATCAGGGAAACAACGGAGGTGTCGACCCCGGTGGTCTCGGGTTCACCGGCCACAGAGTCGGTCTGCTGGGAGAGTGGCCGGTCGACACCCGCAACAGCACCATGGTCCTCCGTGATGACGGTGATGGCGCCTGTTTGGGCGGCGTGGGTCTCCTGGAACGCTTCCTCGAGCCGGTTCTGGAAGTCTTGCTGCGCGGCATCGAGTTCTTCCGTGGTGAGGTCACCGCGACCCATGAGTGCCTCGGTGTAGAGGGTTCGCACGCTGCGCTTCGCCTCGATGAGGTTGTACATCAGCGGCTGGGTCATCGAGGGGTCGTCTCCCTCGTTGTGCCCGCGGCGGCGGTAACAGACGATGTCGATAACAACATCTGCTTTGAACGCTTGGCGGTAGGCGAAGGCCATTTCTGCTACCCGAAGCACAGCCTCGGGGTCATCGCCGTTCACGTGGAAAATCGGCGCCTGAATAGCTTTGGCGACATCGGTGGAATAGACGGAGGTCCGTGCGTCTGGCGGAAGAGTCGTGAATCCGACCTGGTTGTTGACCACCACGTGCACGGTTCCCCCGGTGCGGTAGGCGCGCAGTTGCGACATCTGCAGCGTCTCTAAAACGACTCCCTGACCAGCCATCGCAGCGTCACCGTGAATCAACACAGGCAACACACCGAATCGACCAATCTCTTTTCGGTCTTGCTTGGCGCGGACAATGCCTTCGAGGACACCGTTGACGGCTTCCAGGTGCGAGGGGTTAGCGGCCAAATACACGGGGATACTGCCGCCGTTCGGGGAAGTGTAGGTACCCTCCGTGCCCAGGTGATACTTCACGTCACCGGATCCTTGGACGCTGCCGGGATCTTGGGTTCCCTCAAACTCGCGGAAGATTTGTCCGTACGTTTTACCCGCAATATTCGCCAGCACGTTGAGGCGGCCGCGGTGCGCCATAGCAATGGCCACCTCATCGAGTCCCGATTCGGTTGCTGCTTGGAGAATTTCGTCCACGAGGCTGACCGTCGATTCGGCACCCTCCATGCTGAATCGCTTTTGCCCCACGTATTTGGTTTGAAGGAATGTCTCGAAGGCTTCTGCTTGGTTGAGCTTCGACAAGATACGCAGCTGGGCGTCGTGGTCTGGCTTCTCGTAGGGCTTCTCGAGTTGCTCTTGGAACCAGGCGCGTTGCGCCGGGTCCTGAATGTGCATGTATTCGATACCGATCGTGCGGCAGTAGGTGTCGCGAAGCACACCAAGAATCTCTCGCAGCAACATGGTGCGTTTGTTGCCAAAGCCACCGGTGACAAACTCGCGGTCGAGATCCCAGAACGTCAGACCGTGGCTTTCAATCTCGAGGTCCGGGTGGGAGCGCTGTCGGTATTCGAGTGGATCAATGTCCGCCATCAGGTGGCCGCGGACGCGGAACGCGTTGATGAGCTCTTGTACACGAGAGGTCTTGTTGACCATGTCGGCTTGATTGACCGCGATGTCCTCTGCCCAGTGGATGGGCATGTAGGGGATACGCAGGGAGGCGAAGATTTCTTCGTAGAAACCTTGGCCGCCAATGAGGTATTCGTGCACTTTGCCGAGGTATTCCCCGGAGCCAGCTCCCTGAATAACTCGGTGGTCATAGGTCGAGGTCAGCGTGATGGTTTTGCCGATACCCAAGTCGGCCAGGGTGCGCTTTGACGAGCCCTGGAATTCCGCCGGATATTCGAGTGCACCGGCGCCAATGATGCAGGCCTGGCCTCTCATCAGACGGGGGACCGAGTGGACCGTGCCAATTCCACCCGGATTGGTCAGTGAGATGGTGTTGCCGGCGTAATCGTCGGCAACAAGCTTTCCCTCGCGGGCGCGAGACACCACGTCTTCATAGGCCAGGAGGAAGTCCGCGAAGCCCATGTTTTGGGTTCGTTTGATCCCCGGAACCACAAGACCACGGGTTCCATCGGGTTTCGGCATGTCAATGGCGATACCGAGGTTGATATTCGCTGGTTGAACGACAACGGGCTTGCCCTCGACCTCGTCGTAGTAGACGTTCTGGCTGGGGAGCTCTTTGAGAGCTTTGATCATCGCCCAGGCGATCAAGTGGGTGAACGAAACTTTTCCACCCCGAGTTCGGCGTAGGTGATTGTTGATGACAATCCGGTTATCAATCATCAACTTTGCGGGAACGGTGCGCACGCTGGTGGCGGTGGGAACGCTCAGACTTTGATCCATGTTCGCGGCGAGGGCTTTGGCCATGCCTTTGAGCGGGGCAACTTCGTCGCTCGGCTCAGCCGCTTCGGCAGTGTCGGAATCGGACACGACCGGGGTCGGGGAAGTCGGCGCTTCTGCCGGAATCGGTTGTTCACGCGGCTTTACCGACGTAGTTCTTGCAATCGGTGCCGTCATGGGCGAAGGGTCGTCCGCCGGAGAGACGGGAGCTGCGGTGGCAGCCGGTGGCTTGGGGGGCGCTCCGCCCTCGGAGGCCCGGTTTTCAAACAGTGGCCACCATGCTTTGTCGACCAGTTCGGGGTCTTTCTGGAACAGAGCCCACAGCTCATCAACGAGCCACTCATTGGCCCCAAATTCGACGGATTCTTTGATCGTGTCGTTCTCTGACACTCTGTTGACTCTCACTCTCGCATTGCCCACTCTGTGGCTCCAAGCCTACCCGCTTTGGGCTTGGATGTGAGTGATGGCCCAGCTGTTTGCGTGCCCCAGTGTTAGTCTTAGCGCGTCATGAGTGACTCGCCATCTGGCTCCACCACGCCCGGTCATAAACCCTGGGGCATCCACAGGGTGGGTGCCCGTTGAGCGCAGATCTTCTTCTTTTCCTGACCGGCGTTTTGCTCGCCCTCGGCACAGGGGTGTTCGTGGGCAGCGAATTTGCTCTCCTGAACCTCGATCGGTCTGATCTGGAGGCACGCCGCTCCCGAGGTGAAAAGGGTCACGGCATCACCATCAAAGCGCTCAAGAAAACCTCAACGCATCTTTCGAGTGCGCAATTGGGCATCACTCTGACGACCATTTTGACCGGCTACACGATGGAACCAGCGATCTCCTCCATGGTTGCGGACCCGCTCACCGACCTGGGGGTGCCGGAGGATTTCGTGCGGCCGGTTGGTGGTGTGCTCGGCATTTTGTTGGCCACGTTCATCTCCATGATTTTCGGTGAGCTTGTCCCCAAGAACTACGCGCTGGCAGTGCCGCGCGCGACAGCGCGAGTTTTGGTTCCCCTCCAGGTTGCGTTCACCTGGACCTTCCGACCCTTTATCGCGTTCCTCAACGGCAGTGCCAACAGGATCTTGCGCGCTATGGGAATTGAGCCGAAGGAAGAGCTGTCCGCGGCGCGGACAGCCGATGAGCTCTCTAGCCTGGTGCAGCGCTCCGCGCTCCAAGGACTTTTGGAGGATGACACCGCAACGCTGCTCTCGCGAACGATCGAGTTTTCGAGTCACAACGCTGTTGACGTGATGACACCGCGCACCAAAGTGGAGAGCGTTCACCGCAGTGACACCGCCTGGGATGTGATCGCCTTGGCCAAGAAAACCGGCCTGTCCCGGTTCCCGGTGATCGATGAATCCCTGGATGACATTCGCGGTGTGGTCCACGTGAAACAAGCAGTGGCTGTTCCGCTCGACAAGCGAGCGGAAGTGCCCGCGTCGGCACTTCAATCGGAGGTGATCCGGGTCCCTGAGACGATGACCTTGGATGTTTTGCTGACTGAGCTTCGCGGTCGCGGATATCAGGTCGCCATCGTTGTGGATGAATACGGCGGAACCTCCGGCATTGCCACGCTGGAGGATCTTGTCGAAGAGCTCATTGGCGAGGTCGCCGACGAACACGACCGAGCATCGCTCGATGTTGTCCGAGCGCGTGATTGGTTTACCTTCCCCGCGAATTTGCGCCCCGATGAGCTCGAGGAGCGAACCGGTGTTGCTGTGCCCGAGGACGGGCACTACGAAACGATTGCTGGCTTTATTTTGGCGTCGCTGGGGCGCATGGCGCAGGTTGGGGACGTCGTGGATATGCCGCTGGGCGAATTCCGGATTGAGCGGATGGACAACCGTCGCATTGACCGCGTGCGCTTCACCCCTCATGTCAGCGCTGAGGAGGTGACGTTGCTGTGAGCGATTGGGCGGGAATTGCCTGGCTTGTTGTCTTGTTGGCGGGCAACGCTTTCTTTGTGGGCGCGGAATTTGCGGTGATCGCCGCTAAGCGCTCTCAGATCGAGCCGTTAGCGGATGCAGGAAGCAAACGCGCCAAGACATCGCTGTTTGCGATGGAGCACGCGACCCTGATGTTGGCCACATCGCAGCTGGGAATCACCGTGTGTTCCCTGTTGATTTTGTTGGTGTCGGAGCCAGCTCTTCACCACCTTCTCGAGGGGCCCTTGGGGCAGGTGGGCTTGCCGGAGGCGGCCGTCTCTGGCGTGTCTTTTGCGATTGCTCTGTTGATCGTGACCTACCTTCACGTGGTCCTTGGCGAAATGGTGCCTAAGAACATTTCGTTCTCCGTCCCGGACAAAGCGGTTCTCCTCTTGGCCCCGCCGCTGGTGTTTGTCTCGAAAGTCATTTCCCCGATTATTCGGGCACTCAATGCGATTGCCAACGGAATACTTCGCCTGACGCGGGTGGAGCCGAAGGCCGAAGCCACGAGCGCCTACACGCTGGATGAAGTAGCCACCATCGTTGCGGAATCAACCAAGACGGGAATGCTGTCTGATCATTCCGGTGCGCTCACAGCGGCCTTTGATTTCACCGCTAAGACGGTGGCAGATGTGACGATCTCGCTCGAAAACTTAGTCACGCTTCCCGAAGACGCGACGCCACGAGATGTCCAGCAGGCGGTCTCGCAGCGAGGGTTCTCCCGCTATGTGTTAGTCAACGACGCGGGCGATCCCACTGGTTATGTGCACATCAAAGACGTGCTCGACGCCGAAGATGGTGAAGGTGATTACCCGGTTCCTCCCCGAAAGATCCGCACCTTGGTCGCGCTCTCCGATTCCGTTGACCTCGAGGATGCTTTAGCCACCATGCGGGGTACCGGCTCTCACTTGGCGAAGGTGACGGACGCGGCGGGTACGACCGCTGGCGTAATGTTCCTGGAAGACATCATTGAAGAACTCGTGGGAGAGGTTCGCGACGCGACCACTCGCCACTAACCCAGCAGAGGAGACCGCCACAATGGATAAGTTTTTGGTGTTGGGGGAGGCTCTCACCGATTGCGTCATCCGAGGTGGCGTCACGACAGAGACGCCTGGCGGGTCGCCGATGAATGTGGCTATTGGCCTGGGGAGACTCGAGAATGACGTCACCATGGCGACGCGTTTTGGTCGTGACGAGCGCGGGACTGCACTGCGCGATCACCTGGCCGCGAGCTCGGTATCCACGATCACGCAGGCCGGTGATGCCGAGAGAACCTCCAGTGCGCAGGCGACGATCGCCGACGATGGCTCCGCAGATTACGTGTTCGATCTTCGGTGGGATCTCACCAGCGAGATGATCCCCGCTCACGGTTTCACCCACGTTCACGCGGGGTCCATCGGCGCCACACTCGAGCCGGGTGGAAGCGCGGTTGAGGAAACCCTTCGTCGTGCCGCCGAATCGGGTGCCACGGTCAGCTATGACCCGAACGCCCGACCAATCATCATGGGCGACCCGGGTGATGTTCTACCCCGGATAGAGGCACTTATCGGGCTCAGCACCATTGTGAAAGCGAGCGACGAGGACTGCGAGTGGCTTTATCCGGGCCTGTCCTTCGCCGAGGTTGCTGGTCGCTGGCGGGACCTGGGGGCAGCACTGGTCATTATCACGCAGGGGCCTGACGGTGTCGAGGCGTGGCTGGGGGACACCCATGTGGTGTTGCCCATCGTTACCACCACTGTCGCCGACACCATCGGAGCCGGGGATTCGTTCATGGCGGGGCTTCTCCACGCTCTCTCCGCCCAGGGTCAGCTCGGCACCGGGGAGGGCAGGGCGCTCGAAGCGCTAACAAAGGCCACACTCATCGACGCGCTCGAGTTTGCTTTGGCCTGCGCGGCAATTACTGTGTCGCGAGTGGGCGCAAACCCCCCGCGCATCGCTGAAGTATCGGGTAGTTAGCCCCAGCGTCGTCCTCAGGGAGATGTGGCGAGGAGGCGGGCAATCGCTTCGCCAACAGGGTCTGCCTCAATCAAAAAGCCGTCGTGGCCATAAGGCGAATCCAGTGCGAGAGCCGTGCGTCCGTGGAGGGCGTTGGGGAGATGTTCTGCCAACTGGTGCTGTTGCTCGATCGGGAAAAGCCGGTCGGTGCTGATACCCAGCACCAACGTGGGGGCGCTGATCGAGCCAAGAACCTCTTCGAGTGAACCCCGGTCGCGGGTCACATCGTGGGAATTCATGGCGTTGACCAGCGTGATGTAGCTGTTGGCATCAAAACGGCGGGTGAACTTGTTGCCGTGGAAATCGAGGTAGCTTTCTACCGCGAACCGTCCGCTGTCACCAAGAGGGGATTTGGCGCTCTGCCACGCTCGGTCAAACCGCTCGTTGAGCTCCGAGGGTGAACGGTAGTTCACCAGAGCCATCCGTCTGGCAAGAGCGAGACCTCGGTAGGGGCCCTCTGCTTGGTCGTAATAGTCCCCGTTGGAGAACAGGGGGTCGACGCGGATTGCCTCGGTCTGCAGCGAGTTCCCCCCTAACTGGTCAGCACTCGTAATGGCACTCGTGGCGATAAGGCCGAGACGAACCAGCCCCTCGGGGTAATGAAGTGCCCACTCCAGCGCGTGCATTCCGCCCATTGAGCCCCCAATTACTGTGTGGAAACGCTCTATTTCCAAATGGGCGGCTAAGCCTTTGGTGGCTCGCACTTGATCACGGATGGTGACGTACGGGAAAGCGCTACCCCACTCGCTGCCCTGGGGTGAATAGCTCGAAGGGCCCGTGGAGCCCTGGCATCCACCCAAAACATTCGGCACAATGACGCAATAGGTGTCGGTGTCGAGCGCTTTGCCGGGGCCTACCAGGGGGGACCACCATCCACCGGTCGGATGTCCCGGTCCGGAGGAACCCGTGATGTGGGAGTCCCCGGTCAGAGCGTGAAAAACCAGAACGGCGTTGGATCTATCGGCATTGAGCTCGCCAAATTGCTCGTAAGCGAGCCTCGCGTAGGGAAAAATATCGCCGTGCTCGGTCGCAAACTCACCGAGGCCGGCAAACAAACGGGACCCAGGGTCGTCACCGTCACGCCAGGCGCCGGTCACCGGCGGGGTGCCGCGGAGCGTCGCCTGCTGTGCCGTCGAAATGAAAGCCGAGGGCACTGACTCTGCGGGTGATTGCCAATCCATGGTGTGCCCATTCTCCCCTACGGGTGCTGGTGTGGCGAGACAACCTCACCAACACCCGCGGAGTGAGCAGAGTTAGGCAGTAACGCTGGATACCTTTTTGGCCGCTGCAAACCCGATTTCCAGGTCCGCCAGGATGTCATCCAGGTGCTCGATTCCCACGGACAGTCGGACAAGTCCGGGGGTCACGCCAGCAGTCAATTGCTGCTCGGGGGTGAGCTGAGAGTGCGTCGTCGAGGCGGGGTGGATGACGAGGCTTCGCACATCGCCAATGTTTGCCACGTGGCTAAACAGCTCAACATTGTCGACCAGTGCGCGCCCGGCGTCGACACCGCCCTTGATCTCGAAGGACAACACGGCGCCCACACCGTGGGGTGCGTATTTGTCGGCCGCAGCCTTCCACGGGCTGGAATCGAGCGCTGCGTAGTTGACGCTGGCGACCTGATCGTGGTTTTCCAGCCAGGTGGCGACAGCGAGCGCGTTGTGACAGTGACGCTCCATACGAAGGCTCAAGGTCTCGATGCCCTGCAAAATTCCGAACGCGTTGTCCGGTGAGACGGCCGCACCTACGTCGCGCAGGAGCTGCACGCGCGCCTTGATGATGTAGGCAATCGGATCACCCAGGACGGTTGTGTAGCTCGCGCCGTGGTAGGAGGGGTCAGGCTCCGTGAGGCCGGGGAACTTGTCGACGTGTTGTGACCACGGGAACTTACCGCCATCGACAATCGCACCCGCCATCACGGTGCCGTGCCCGCCCAGGAACTTTGTCGCGGAGTGAACCACGATGTCGGCTCCGTGCTCGAGCGGGCGCAGCAGGTAGGGGCTTGCGACGGTGTTGTCGACAATCAACGGCAGACCGTTCTCGTGGGCAACTCCCGCAACCCCCTCGATGTCCAGAATGTTGATGCGGGGGTTGGCGATGGTTTCCCCAAAGAATGCTTTGGTGTTGGGTTGAATGGCGTTTTTCCATTCGTCGAGGTCATCCTGATCGGTGATGAAGGTCACGTTGATGCCGAGCTTGGGCAGCGTGTACTTGAAGAGGTTGTACGTCCCGCCGTAGACCGAAGCGGAGCTCACGATGTGGTCCCCCGAGTGGGCGATATTCAGGATGGCGTTGGTGGTTGCTGCTTGACCAGAGGCCAAGAGCAGTGCTGCCGTGCCGCCTTCGAGAGCGGCAATGCGCTGTTCTGCAACATCCTGCGTGGGGTTCTGAATTCGCGTGTAGATGTTGCCAAACTCGGCGAGCGCAAACAGGTTAGCTGCGTGCTCGGCGCTATCGAACACATACGCGGTGGTCCGGTAGATCGGTGTGGCTCGTGACTTGGTGGTGGCGTCGACAGTGGCGCCGGCGTGAATCTGTTGTGTTTCAAACTTCCAGGGTTCGGTCATGATGGGCTCTTTCACAAAGGAGGGTCCCCGGTCGGGGTAGTGAAAGAGTAGGGCGCTGGCTCGTCATCGTCACTTTTGGGCTGTAACGGAAAGTAACACGACGCGGTTAGCGCAGAGATTTTTGCATCATGATGATGCCGAGCCACCGTTCAAACTTGTAGCCCACTTTGCCCATTCGGCCCGTCTCTTCAAACCCAAACTTTCGGTGCAGTGCAATCGAGGCTTCTGCCCCGTGATCCGAAATGACGGCAATCATTTCCTTGAGCCCGGCGGCCTCACACTGCTCAATGAGGTCGCCCAGGAGCGTGGACCCGAGGCCTCGACCGGTCGCTGCTGGGCCGAGATAGATTGAGCTCTCTACGGTTTTTCGAAACGCTGATTTTTCCCGGAAAGGAAAAACCGAAGCAAAACCAAGCACCGTCCCCTGGGGGGACACGGCGAGGCGAAACGGGTAGCCGAGTTTCTGGGTGTGGAGAAAGCGAGACCGGTAGGCGGCGAGCGTCGGAGCTTTTTCATCGAAGGTCACCACGGAGTTGCGAACGTAGTGTCGATAGAGCGCTAGCACCGCGGGGAGGTCTTCCACCGTCGCATCACGCAGAGAAAAATCGAACTTGTCAGGCTTCGGCGCTGGTTTGCGGGCGGCACGCGGCGGCTTGCGGGCGGGTTGGTATTCGTGCTCCAGCATCAGACCTCCGTTTCCAGAGACCAATCTATGGGAGGAAGGCCGCGCTGTGCGCGGAGCGAATTTACCTGTGAGAAGGGCTGAGACCCCAGGAAGCCCCGGTGAGCAGACAGGGGGCTCGGGTGGGCCGAGCAGATGGTGGGTATGCCGGTGCACAGCGGAAGGAGGGCTTGAGCCTGTTTGCCCCATAACAGCGCCACCGTGTCGGGGCGTTTTGTGGCGATCGTGTGCATGACCAGGTCGGTGAAGTGTGACCACCCCACCTTGGCGTGAGCCCCCGGTTTTCCGACCACCGTGGTGAGGTGGCGGTTCAAAAGTAGAACACCCTGGTTGGCCCAGGCAGAGAGGTCTCCGTGGTGGGGAAGCCGGATTCCAACGTCATCCGCAAGCTCTTGCCTAATGTTGCGCAAGCTGGCAGGCAATTTCGTGACGTGCTTGGTGACGGAGAAAGCAAGCCCGGAAGCCATCGAATCGGTCGGATAGGGGTCTTGTCCCACAATGACGGCAGTGATCGATTCGGGTGATATCTCAAACGCCCGCAAAATGTGTTCCGGCTGCGGGGTGATTGCGGCCCGGTCGTCTCTTACGTCCAGTTGTCGACCCACGGAGCGCAGCATGTCGTTCGCGGAGGGGCCCAGCCAGGTGTGCCACGGGCGCGGTAGCGCCGAGGGGAGAAAACCCTCGAGCGAAGCTGTCATTGGCCTAACTCGTTGTGGCTTGGCGCATGCTGGCGACCAGAGTTACCGCTTGATCATAGGCGGGTCGGCCACCGGGTTGCACGAGGGCCGAGTACCAGGAATCTTCATAGAGCTCATTGTGGAGAGCGGAAACAACGGTTTCGTCTCCCCAAATCCAGTAGGTGAGACCTTTCCCGTCCGTTGTTTGTCCCACATTGAGATTTTGTGCAAGCAAATCAGCGATGATGTCCCCGCGATCAGCGGAGGCGACCGGGGCGACGCTCAGCACGATGCTGATGCTGGAGTCTTCATCCGCGGGCAGCCCGAACAGACACGAAATGCCGCCCGCAGCCTCCTCGGGGCTTTGTCCATCCACATAGACCGGTTCGTTCCCGGGGCTTCCGGGTCCTCGCAACAACTCGATGCCCTCGGCCGCGAGCGCGTCACGTTGCTCCGAAAGTAAGAGGGTTGAACAGTTGCTCGGGGCACGGAAAATCAGCGGTGGCGGGGGCGCCTCAACGGCGGTGATTTCTTCTTCGATGGGTGTTTGCTCCAAGGTGAGCTCCTGTGCGGGAGCACAACCAGCCAACACCAGCAGAGCCCCTAGGGTCACACCTGCGCGTTGAGCCACCACCCGGGTCATCACCTAGCCCCCGAGCAAACCTAGGTGCGTTGCCGCATCGCGGGTGAGGGGAGAAGCGTCACCAAACGTGTAGTTGGTGGTGATCCAGACCGAGCAGCTCTCCTCGGCCAAGCTTGACGGGCACGGTGTGTCAATCAGCAGGTGTGATTCTGTGGCGATGAAGTCCGGTGATTCGCCAGAGGCTGCCTGCTCGATGTCCCAGAGCGTGGCTCCACTGAGGGTGGAACGGTTCGATTCCAGTGACGTCAGGACACCGGCGACCGTGGTGGCGGCGTCAGACCCCAAAATCGCCATTGAGGTGACAGAAACACTTTCGCTGGCGGGCAGATACCAGGTGCACGAGATGCGAACATCTGCTCGGGTGGCACTGAGCACCGACACGAGATCGGTCTGAGTGGTGCCGTATCCGACGACACCTTCGCTGGTGTCGCCAATACTGACTCGTTCCTGATTCACCAGTGCCGTCACCTGTGTGGGCGAAAAAAGATCGTCACAGGCAGGCGGGGCCAGTTCGCTTGCGGCGGGCTCGGGCTCGGTGGCCTGTGTCTTCGGCGAAGCGGCTTCCTCCACGACGTCCTCGCTGGTGGGGGCAACGTCTTCGACTTCGTCTCCGGAACCTATCCCGAGCGAGTCGATAGCGGAGCAACCGCCCAGGGCCACTGCGGCACAGAGCGACAAAGAGGCAAGGGCCGAGAGTCGAAGAGCCATGAAGTGTCCTTGAGTTAGGTGGCTTGGTAGTGCTCCGCTTCGCATCCGGTTAGCGCAGCGATCTCTCGCCAGTATGCCTTAATCAGCTTCTCATCTCCGGCAGCGATGTGGGTGGGCCCATCGGGTGTCAAGCCATCGAAATAGGTTCCATTGGGGACACCCAGTTCCGGTGTATCCACCGCATGCACAATCGACGCCGCGCCGGCTTCCGCCGAGATTTGCATCCAGCCCGTCAGAGCGAGGATGAGCTTCCCGCTTTTTGACTCGGCGCCAAAGCCACTGCGCACGTATCCCGGGTGGACCGGGAAGCTTTCCAAACCGGTTCGTGCCGCCAAGGAACGGGCATACAAAATGACGCCCAGTTTGGCCGAGGCGTAGGGCCACCACCCGGCGCCGTAGCGTCGCTTTTCGTAGTTCACGTCGCCCAGTGCGATCCGCCCAAATCGTGAGACCAACGAAGAGGTGTGGACCACGCGACCGCGGGAGTGAAGGAGTTTCGGCACCAACCTCTCGGTGAGCACTACCGATCCCAAAACGTTTCGTTGCAGGGTGAGTTCATTGCCATCGGCGCTCACGGCTCTCTTGCCCACGATTCCTCCGGCGTTGTTGACGATGGCGTCGATGCGGTCGTAACGAGTGTCGAGTGTGTCTGCTAGCTCGCGGACATCATCCAATCGGTCAAAGTCGCACACGAAAGGAGTGCCCTCCACCAGGCGAGCGACTTCTTCTGTGCGAGCTTTGTTCCGTCCCACTACAGCGACTCGCCATGAGCGTCTTGCGAGCTCTCTCGCTACCTCAGCGCCTATTCCACCGCTGGCTCCGGTGATAATTGCGGTTCTGTCCATGAGGTCGCGTCTTTCTTCTGCCCCTATTCTACGGGCGCTAGTTGCCTTCGAAGACAGCAGGCTTTTTGGTCATAAAAGCTTCCATCCCGCGCGCCACATCCTGGGTGACCATGAGTCGACCGAGCCGGTGCTGGAGTTCTTTGTGCTCGCCGTGTGGGTCCGTTTGCGCCGCTCTCGCGGAGGCGAGGGTCTCCTGCACCGCGAGCGGCGCCTGCTGAGCAATCGTGTTGGCCACCTCTCGGGCCCGATTAAGAGGGTCATCCTCCACAATCTCGGTCACGATGTTCAGCCGGTAAGCCTCTTCAGCGGAGAAGCTTTCGGCGCTCAGCAACCACCGCATCGCGTTGGCCCAGCCGGCCGCCGCCGGCATGCGGGTGCTGGCTCCGCCAAAGGGCAAGATGCCTCGGGCAACCTCCAATTGCGCACAGACTGTGTTCCGCTGAGCAATCACGACATCGCTGGCGAGTGCCAATTCCACGCCCAGCGTGAAGCAGGTTCCCTTGAGGGCAATGACCACCGGCTTTGATACCGGGCTTGTGCTGATACCCCAGGGGTCTACACCGCCCGCAGGGATCGGCAAAGAGCCAGTTTCTTGGAGGCTCGGGCCCACGTCCACGAGGTCTAGTCCCGCAGTGAAGTGCTCGCCGTGGGCATGAACGAGCCCCACGCGTAAATCGGGGTTGCGATCGAGCTCGCCATAGGCGAGGGCAAGCTGTTCCAGCATGGCAACATTTGCGGCATTACGTTTATCGGGCCGATTCAGACCGATTTCCAGCAGGTGACCAACCCGCTCTGTGGTGACCGAGGGCTCGTGAGTGTCTGACATGGCCCGAGTTTACTCAGTCACGAGAGCAGACGCCGGCGGGTCTCTTCAAGCTCGGCGGTGATCGCAGCCGGTAGCGCTGCCCCAAAGCTTGAGAGGAAAACCTCGGCGTCGTCAAGCTCACGAGCCTGTTCCCCGGGGTCCACCGTCATGAGGGAGGCGAGAGCCTCTTCGCTCAGGGTGAGCCCCTCGGTGTTGATGTCTTTCGGGAGCAAACCAATCGGGGTCGGTGTTGCAGCAACCTCGCCTTCGAGCCGCTTGACCATCCACTCGAGCACGCGAGAGTTCTCTCCAAAACCGGGCCAGATGAACTTCCCTTGCTCGTCTTTTTTGAACCAGTTGACCTGAAATATTCGCGGCAGACGGCCGGTAGCTCGCAGGGTTTCGCCCATGGCGAGCCAATGGCCCATGTAGTCGCCCATGTTGTACCCGCAAAAAGGCAACATCGCGAAAGGGTCCCGGCGAAGCTCGCCCATTACCCCCTCGGCCGCTGCCGTGCGCTCGGAGGCGATGGTTGCACCCAGAAATACTCCGTGGTTCCAGTCTCGCGCCTCGGAAACGAGGGGAACCGTGGTGGCCCGGCGACCACCAAAGATAATGGCGTCGACAACGACGCCTTCCGGGTCATCCCACTCCACCGCCAAGCTGGGGCATTGTGCAAGCCCCACCGTGAACCGGGCGTTCGGGTGCGCAGCCAGCGCCCCCTCGCTTGGGTTGTGCTGCTTTCCCTGCCAGTTGGTCAGACCCTCGGGAGCTTCTTTCGACATGCCTTCCCACCACACGTCTCCCTCCCGGGTAGTGGCGACATTGGTGAACACAGCGTTGCCCCACAGCATCTCCATCGCCACCGGGTTTGTTGCCCGACTGGTTCCCGGCGCAACCCCAAAAAAGCCTGCCTCAGGGTTGATAGCCCGAAGTCTGCCGTCCCTGCCGGGGGCGAGCCACGCGATGTCATCGCCGAGTGTCTCCACTTTCCAACCCGGCAGGGTGGGCTGCATCATGGCAAAATTTGTTTTCCCGCAGGCGCTGGGGAATGCCGCCACCATCGTGTAGGTCTTGTTCTCAGGGCTTGTCACCTTCACCAGCAGCATGTGCTCGGCCAACCAGCCTTCGTCCCTGGCCAACACCGACGCAATTCGCAAGGCAAACGCCTTCTTCGGCAGCAGAGCATTGCCTCCGTAGGCAGAGCCGTACGACCAAATTTCCCGGGTCTCGGGGAAGTGAGAGATGTACTTGGTGTCATTGCAGGGCCAGGCAACATCCGAAACGCCAGGCTCTAGAGGTGCGCCGACGGTGTGGAGGCATTTGACCCAGGAGCGACCGGCAGAAAGTTCCGACCACACTGCATCGCTCACGCGCACCATCATGTGCAGGCTGAGGACCACGTAGGGCGAGTCGGTGATTTGCACGCCGACACGAGCCATGGGGGACCCAAGGGGTCCCATGGAAAAAGGCACGACGTAAAGCGTTCGGCCTTTCATGCTGCCGCCCATCAGCCCCGTCAGGGTGGCGCGCATCTCATCGGGCTGTGCCCAGTTGTTGGTGGGTCCGGCG
>Ga0209652_1000935_pt1 | contig 24451 bp, 39 predicted proteins | sample SaaInl74LU_5_DNA_FD_184641 | JGI IMG/M metagenome (GOLD analysis project Ga0209652, IMG submission 184641) | Marine microbial communities from expanding oxygen minimum zones in the Saanich Inlet - ESP_74LU_5_DNA (SPAdes) (version 2) | ecosystem: Environmental > Aquatic > Marine > Intertidal zone... | reverse complement strand
AACTACAATCCATTCGACTTTGTTAAACCGCGAGGAGGTCACTAATGAAAACTGTATTAGAAGTAGCAGCAGTTGTAGTCGCAACAGCGGTGTTAATCCCAGTTGCAGCAGTACTACTCACGATCTTAGTAGTTCTAGTTCAGAACTAAACCAAACCGCAGTGATACCAAGCCGATTCGATAACCATTACATGGTTATCGGTCGGTTTTCTTTATGACTTGGGCTATTCGGTCTAAGCACTTTTTGTCCTGGAGGACGCTATGAACAATGTAACTTTTATCGACACCGTAATCACTAACATGTCTAGCAGCAAGAACCGCACCGGCACTATTGCCAACTTGGTCGACGCGAACCACGCACCGCTAGCCGCGAACCGCATCGCAAACGTCATGCTAGATCTTGCCGAGAAACGCCAGGCATCACGCCTAGAAGCAGTGCGGGCAGGTACTCCAATACCAGAGATGTCTGAGAAGCCAGAGCACATGTTGTCTTTCGTGCAGCAGGTCATGAACAACTGCTGTTGGGCAGCCCGCAAGGTAGCCAACTCTGGCAAGCAACGCGATATGGCAAATGGTTTGGATTTCTCGCAGTCAGTTGCAGAGCAGGCAGGCAACATCGAGTCCGCAGCACTGAGAGATGTCGAAGTAACCCTCATGGATGATTTCCAGATCCTCAATGAGCTCCACTCGTGGATGTGCAGTGAGATGAACTACATGACAGACCTCGATCCACTGTTCCTCTTTGCAGAGAAAGAGTGCGTCGATGAAGAGCAGCAAGTTTACGAGCACACTCACATGATCATGGACTTCAATGACATGTTGTCAGTGTTAGCAGAGAAGTCCTTAGAGTTTGGCGCGCAAGCGAAAGCCAAAAAACGTGAGCATGCATCAACGCACGTATTTGGTGCTAAGCAGAAACCCAAAGCAGCTAAAAAGAAAGCTGCTTAATACGTAGGATTCCCCCTACACCCATCCGATCCTTGTGGTCGGGTGGGTTTTTTTATGTCCGCCATAGGGACGAAATTTGACTAGCGATATTAGCGTATCTATTATTAGCTGCACTATTACCCCAAACCACTGACCACCAAGACGGAGGTCACCCACTCACGAGGAGCGCGAACCATGAACAACGAACCACAAATCATAACCAAAAAAGAGCTGTACCTGAGCCAAGCCCCTAGCTTTAACTTCGAAAAAAACGCTGACGAACTACTAGAACAAGCACTACTAAGTGGATTCGTCGACCAGGTAGGCGAAGACCAGTACCTAGTTAACCTGAACTACCCAGAAGAGCGTGAGACATGAGTCGCGATCAACTACACACGTACGTCATAACATGCACAGAAATACATGAGGTTGAACACCGCATCCGCGCTAGATCAAAACTCGACGCTGTGAATCGTATGGCTAACAACGGTAACCCTAGACCGATTTCACGCAAAAAAATGCTAGATCGGACCATGTCCATCCGACAAGAAATGAAGACCTTCGATAAAACAACTACCCATTACATCCTATAAACGAGGAGCGTGAATCATGAGTTTATTAGACGCAATCTACATTACTCCAGTAATCGGAATAGTCGGATTGTTTATATACGGAATGTACCTCTTAGAAAAAGACAAGTCATTTAATAGAAAAAACGAGGAGCGTGAACCATGAAACTTAGCAAAGCACAACAAACCTCCCTAAAACGTGTCTGGACAAGAAACAACCAGGGCAAAAGCTACTTAGCATTCCGCAGAACAGTATGCGCCACTTTTGATTGCGCCGTACTCGTTCACTGGTCTGGCATGTGGCTAGGCATCGAACCTGATGGATACACACACTCATGAATAAATACAACAATTCGCCATACGCTTGCGTGTACTGCGAGCAACCAACTTATTTCGGTTCAGGAAATTTCGTAAACCGGATACCAGCAGGCCACAACCACGAGTTGCCAGACGGTACAACTGAGTACCGTGACGGATACGCGTGCGCCAAATGCATGCAAATGGAATGCGACAGGTGCCCTAAGCCTATCGGGTTAGACGAAGACATCGGTGTATACCAAGTCTACGGTGAAAACACTGACCGGCACGAGTTTGATGACGGAGCCTGGAAAGTGCACCTAGAGTGTTTAACGCCCACTGAACAATTACTGTTCGCAAAAAACAACTAAATAAAAGGAAAAACTTATGTCAGCACTACAACTTGATGAATTTTATGGCAGCGCGACTTTTACCCGCTGGTCACCCTTAACAAATAGCGTCATGACTGAAGGCGCGCTCTATGTAGCCGAAACAGCCGGTGCTTATTGGCTGTTTGACTCCATACAAGCCCACCTAGACAAACACAACGCAGACTGGGCACAAACCACAATGATTGTGCATGAAGACGACAGCGCGACCATAACAATGACCAACGGGGACGACGTACCACTAAGCAGGTGGAAAGTGCCGTTCACCGACTTCCCTGAACCAGAGATAAAGATCTGGTCTGTACGCAACGAACTTGGCGCACATACACATATGTTGCCATCGGAGTACTAACCATGAACGAAATGACTCCCGAAGAAATATGTGAGTATTACGATCGCAACCTAAACATGACTCTTTTAGATTTGTCATGTGAAACCGGATTAACAATCCCCGAACTTAAAAAAATACTGTTAGAGGATAAATCATGAATCAAAAAACCTACGAACACTCAAGCAACTTAGTTGACTCTGCAATCGCATCTATATTTATGGACTTACAAACAAATGACATAACTGCACTTTCAGAGCTGCTGATGTTTATACATCCAGACATTTTGAATGGATATCTCGTTGAAACCGACAAAGACGAAATGAAAGCTCTAGCTGAGGAATAAACCAATGTCTGACACAACCGTTCTACTTCAACCCGTGGGCATCGTCCACACCCCCGAAAACCTAGCAGAGCTTGACGCTTATATTGCTAATTTTAACGGCAGCGAAAGAGTAGCCGCGTTCACTTCTGCCTACATGGCATGGAACTTAGCAGCGAAACTAACCAACCCAGAAGGGAGAAAAACTAATGAACATGCCTGACGCAGACTTTTTGTTTGAATTTAAGAAATTTCTCGATGAGCGCGTCGACTGCCGTTTAGAAGCTATGCTGACCGAAGACGATCGTACCGCGGAGCTCGAATCAAAGATCGAAGAGCTTGAGTCGCAGATCGAGTATTACTCTGACCACGAAGACCGTATCAGCGCGCTAGAAGACACAGCCGCAGCAAGCGACCGTTCTCAATTGGTCAAAGACTTAACCACAATCGTCGACCGCAGGGTTCACGAACTCGCATCACGTGGGCGCTTACGTATCTACGTTGCATCCTCCGACTCTAACACCGTGGTAAATAATGATGAATATGCTAGAAGTATTTAACAAAGTAGAAGCGCATTTGTTGGCGCAAGGTGTGAAGTCTATTAGAAAGCAGTCTGAATTAAACGTATTTCCGACTGGTACTACATACATGTGCGCCTATAGAGGAACAGGCGGTCTGAGCTGCGCCGTAGGCTGTTTAATTAAAGACGAGGCTTACAATAAAGGTTTAGAAGGCATAGCTATGTGGGCAGATGAAAAGGAAGAAGATCGCCAAACGCTACTTGAAGAAGCGTTAATAAAGTCTGGTATTGATCTAAAGCCAGCAACAACTTACATGCTTAGCGACCTTCAGTATTTACATGATCGAAAAAAGCCACAAGATTGGGAGCAGGAATTACAAAAGCTGAGGGTTAAACACTTTGGCATCGACGCATAAAACACATGTGTCGAAAAAACTGCAATTGATCGACATAACAAACCGTGGAGAAAGTACCGTGAGTAAAGGTAGTAAACAGCGCCCCACAAACAAACAGTCATTTGACGACAACTTTGACAAAATCTTTAATAAAAAAGGACAAAAAACCATGAGCCGTATGCCGTGTAGCATTACCGACGATCCGTACAATGACGCTAGCGACTTTTTCGAAGGGAAAGGAGTGTACAAACCATACGTCCCCAGTGAAGCAGACGCAGAGTACGACAGGATGGTCGAAGAGACTCTTTACCCAGAAAAATAAATATATGTGTTGTACTAATATATTAGCGTTGATACTATTTCGCTCTTACTAGGAGAGTATGATGAGTATAGATACTGCTACACCACAAGACTGGAACAAAGTCACAGCAAAATATGTCGACCCATATGACATGCCCCCTAAAGAAGACCTCGTTAATAGCCCCGCGCACTACAACAACGGGTCAATCGAATGTATTGATTACCTAGCGGACAGCCTTGGCGACGGGTTCTCCCACTACCTTGAAGGGTCAATCAAAAAATACCTTCACAGATATCGCTACAAAAAGAAACCTGTAGAAGACCTTCGAAAAGCCCGCTGGTACTTAGATCGGTTAATCGCTGAAGAAGTTAGAGCAGGCAAATGACCACGCCGTTTACTGACGTAGACGCAGCAGTAGCCGAAGGACACTTCATACAGCACTCCCTTAACAAAACAGCCTACATCGTCTGTGATGACAAAAGCCTCTTATTTGTTCTTACAGACGACCAGTACAGCCGCGATAAATGGTGCGGCTTTGCAGTCCTCGAAATCTTTCACCCTGGAGGGTGCCATGAAAACAAAAGAGTTTTTTCAAAACCTACCTAGCTTAGCAGCTGACGGCGTAGACCCAGAGTTCCACATATACACTGCCGTGTGGATCAAAACCCGGATGCCAGAAGCATACAATGAGCTCAGATCTAGCTTCAAACACATAGAAAACGAAATCTACGCGCAATACGCGTGTGATGACGCACACTCGGAGCAGCCGTTCTAATGCTAGTCACTCTCGACTTTGAGACATACTTCGACACCAAAGTGTCTCTTACCAAACTTACTACGATGGATTACGTACGCCACGAGAAATTTAAAGTGTGGGGCGTAGGCATCAAGATCGATCATGATGAAACACAATGGTACGGAGAAGACGAAGCGGAAGAAGCTATTCAAGCTATAGATTGGTCAGAGGCAACGCTTGTTTGCCACAACACACCATTTGATGGTTATATTTTAACCAGGTACTACGGCGTCACACCAAAATTCTATGTAGATACAGCCGCTATGGCGCGAGCCTTAGCTCCTGGCCAGTCGGCCAGGCTCAAAGACTGCGCGATACGTCAATTCCCAGACGACGAGACAATGCGCAAAGGTGAAGAGCTCATCAATGCAAAAGGTATCTATGACCTCGACCCGGAGACGGAAGAGGCGCTCGCTGGCTACTGTATACAAGACGTAGATTTAACCTACGCGCTCTACAGAGCGATGATCAACAAGATGCCACTTAAAGAGCTCGAGCTAATTGACATCACCTGCCGCATGTTCTGTGAACCAAAGCTGATCGTGAACCGTGAAGCGTTAATCGCGTTTCGTGACCAAGAGATGAAAAGCAGCGAAGACGCAATAGCCGCTAGTGGTATAGCCCGCAAGGTTCTCAGCTCTAACCAACAGTTTAATGACTACATCATCAATATGGGCATTGTACCACCTACCAAAGTTAGCCCTAGCACAGGTAAAAACATCCCTGCACTGGGCAAGAACGACAAAGCGTTCACCCAGATGCAGAAGATGTACCCTGAACACCAGCATATCTGGGATGCACGGACTGCGGTAAAGAGCCGCATCAACGAGACCCGAGCTCAGCGCTTCATTGATGCAACGCACGATGACGGCACCATTTCAGTACCCCTGCGTTATTACGCAGCGCACACCGGGCGCTTCGGTGGTACAGAAAAAATTAACATGCAGAACATGCCGCGTAATTCACCACTGCGCAAAGCGTTGTGTGCCCCACCGGGTAAGTTAGTCTTCGTTGCTGACTTATCTAACATCGAGGCGCGCATGCTTGCATGGCTAGCTGACGAAGACGAGCTTCTCGAGCAGTTTAGGAATGGAGATGACATCTATAGCAACCTAGCAACAAAGATCTACCGCAGACCTATTAACAAGCACGACGACCCAACCGAACGGTTCGTGGGCAAGACAGCGGTGCTCGGTCTAGGCTACGGCATGGGCGCGCCAAAGTTCCAAGCAACGCTAGAAGCTGGTGCGATGGGGCCAGCCATGAAGTTCACCACAGACGAGGCGTACGAGGTAGTAAATACATACCGCAATACATACCCCGGTGTACAAATGCTTTGGAAAAAGCTCGAACTCAAACTTGCTAATACTATTAATCCATCTTACACCGAAGACTGGCACGGGTTGTTTTTTCACGATAAGAAGATTTACCTGCCCAACGGCTTAGCCCTTCATTACAACAACCTTTGCTATGAAGGGGGCAAGCTTACGTACGACTCACGCACTACTGAGTCTACCTGGGGCGGGCGCATCACAGAAAACGTAGTACAAGCACTCTCTAGGATTATCGTTACTGACGCCATACTTCGCATACAAGCAGACAAATCATTAGACGCAGATGTTGTCCTAACTGTGCACGATGAGATTGTTTTAATTAGCAATGATATTAATCCAGATGCTACAATGGCAAAACTAATTGCACACATGTGCACGCCGCCTTCATGGGCGCGCGATCTCCCATTAGATGCCGAAGGCGGGTATGACGTTAACTACAGCAAATAAACAGTGTCTAGGTTAGTACTAACACTAAAATTAGACGGACAAGTCATAATTCACAATGACGACGGCGTTCTGGCGAAAGTAAAACTCTCAAAGGTTGACAGAAATCAAGTTCGGCTAACATTCGAAGCTGACTTAAATATCAAGATTGACAGACAGGAAGTCTTCGACAAAAACGCTCTCCTCACTAAATAATATTAGCGCTGGTATTTAACGCGTGCTAGTATTGTTAGCTCTGTAGGAGGAGCCATGCAACTTACATTTCTAGAAGCCGCCAATGGACAGCGGCTAAGCAAACGACACTGTCCTAAAAACGGATTCACCCCGTACCCCCACGTTAAAAGCGTTACATCTCACGAACACTCACTCCCCATTGATGGGACGGGACTCGTAATGCTTGAACGCCTCATTCGAGACCATAGTGACCTAGGTCACTGTTTACTTAAAGGTAACTTAAAACGCCCCATACAAAACGAATCGCGAGCAGGTAAAACTGATCGTATTGGGTATTCCAATCTACTCGTCTTAGATATTGATGGCATTACGTTACCTGGACACACTAACCCAAAGGTTTTCACAAGCAAATGTGTCGGCACCCTTGCCAAAACAGTACTGCGTGAACTCCCGCCTCAAGTACAAGACTGCAGCTTCATCGCACAAGCGTCTGCAAGCCTTGGCCTGAAAGGTGACAAAGTATCGTTACATATATTTATGTTGTTAAAACACGCTATGCCTGCAAAAGCTGTCAAGCTTTGGCTGCAAGCCGCCAACTTTGAATCCAACCTATTCTCATCTCAGCTAGAGCTGTCATCAAATGGCCATTCACTCAAGCACACACTAGATGTAAGCGTAGCTGACAATTCAAAACTAATCTTCATTGCTCCTCCTACCTTTGAAGATGGAACCCACGATCCGTTCAGTTCCCCTGCTGAGCGGATCGTGCGTGTTTCTGGCTTATCAGACACCCTGGATCTCGCAGGTTTGATGAACAACATTAGCCCCGAAGTTGTTCACCAAAAAAGCAACGAACATAAAAACAGACTGCGCGTAGCTAGAGGCTTCAGCGCAAAAAAAGAACGGCTAACTATAGCCACGGTAGACAACAAGTCAGAAGAAATCCTGACTAATCCAGACCGAATGTCGATACAGATTACTGACGATACAAACCCCCCGTATATAAGATGTAACGTAAACGGCGGCGACAGTAATGCTTACTACTTCAAGCTTGAAGACCCAACGTACATGTACAACTTCAAGGGCGAGCCAATCTGGTCTATCGAACAAGCTGACCCTGACTTTTATAAATCACTTTTTGATGTCTATCAGGAAGAGATGGCAAAAGAAGGCCGCGCCTGTTTCCCAGTAGCAATGCGTGATTTTTATACAGACACCTACTACAACGGTGTGTTTGACCCTAACCTTAACCAATTCAGTGACGAGTTCCCGCTCATGCCGTGCTCTTCAGCAAGCATTGAAGGATTCATGCGGTCACATGGCCGCTCGAAGCCAGATTACATCCCTGACGCAAGAGTAATCTTCGACCCTGCGTCTAATGATGCAGGCGTCAACCTGACTAAAGTGCCATACCACATCAACATGTTCCGCAAAACGGAATACATGCTATCAAACCGTGAGCACGAACCGCTAAGCATGGGTGACGCAGCTAAGATCGCTGACTCATGCCCACTGATCTACAAGCTGATGACTCACATCTTGGGGGGACAAAACCTCGAGGTTGAGCACTTCACCAACTGGTTGGCATATATCTTCCAAACCAAGCGTAAAGCAATGACTGCCTGGGTGCTACAAGGCGTCCCTGGCACAGGTAAAGGTATCTTCTACACCAAAGTACTCAGACCACTGTTCGGTAACGAGCACGTACCAATGCGCGCATTACAAAATATCGAAGAGCAGTTCAACTTGTACATGAGACAAGCGCTGTTCCTGGTAGTTGATGAGTTTCACATGGCTTCAGCTAACGCAGGCACTGTAAAAATTGCTGACAAACTCAAGAACGCTATTACAGAAAACACGATGACCATCCGCGCAATGCGTTCTAACCAGGTTGAAATGCCTAACTACACAAATTTTATCTTCCTCACCAACCGTATAGATGCCGTGAAAATCGAGGAGGGGGACAGGCGATACAACATCGCTCCGAGACAAGAACAAAAACTAGAGCATGTGTACCCAGAAGTTATCGACGGCATCGATGACATCAGCAAAGAGTTACACAAATTTGCTGCGCTACTACGTAATTACAAAGTTAATAAACAGCTAGTACATACGCCTATCGCTAACAACGCTAAAGCGCAAATGGCTCAAGTGACCATGTCTGTTATGGAAGAGTTCTTCGCAGCCGTACGCCACGGCAAGCTATCGTTCCTTACGGATATCTTAGACATCAGTCTTACTAACGTGCTTCAAGGACAAGAGATTACTACCGCACAACGTTTTGTTAAGCAGTGGATTGCAGAATCGCAAACTGAGTACTCAATAATACCTATGGAGCACTTGCGTGTTGTGTATGGCGTACTCACTGACGACCGTATATCACAACGTGAGTTCATCAAACGCGCAGAACGTAACGGACTGAGACGCGAGCGTAGAAGATTGCATAACGCTAATCGCCACGATAACCCAACGCGCGGCGTAATTGTTGAGTGGCGCATCGATGACGAACAGCTAACTGAACTTACTGACAAGTACTTTGACGATAAAGATCGCCGATTGTTAGTTGCCATAAAGTAAAACTATTAGTTATACTAATACTCTCAAAATAATACAAATACTTAGGATTAAAAATGATCAAGCTAACTCAGGACAAGAGTGCGCAAGACCTTCCCGAATTTGAAAAGCCAGAGGTATTAGGTGATGTTAGAGCCTGGAGCTACTCAGCGCTTAAAGTATATGAAGACTGTCCTTACCGCACGTATATCAGCCGTGTTAAAGGCGTCAAAGAACCTAGCGGTCCAGCTGCAGACAGAGGTACGCAAATCCACCAATACGCTGAAGACTACGTCAACGGCACACTGGGCGAAATGCACGAGTCTCTTCATAAGTTTAAAAGCCAGTTTGAAGAATTGCGTGAACTTTATATCGACGCGAAAGTAGAACTTGAAGGGGAGTGGGGTTTCGACCTCGACTGGGCAACAGTCGGATGGATGCAAAAAGAAACCTGGGCACGTATCAAACTTGATGCTCTCGTACAAGAAGATGAAACATCTGCCCGTGTAATCGACTATAAAACAGGCAAGAAATTCGGCAACGAAGTGTCACATGGCCAACAAGGCCTCTTGTATGCCATAGCTACCTTCTTCAGATACCCAAACGTGCAATTTGTACAAACAGAGTTCTGGTACTTAGACCACGGCGAAACAACTAAAAAACAATACACGCGCGCCCAAGCAATGCTATTTGCCCCTGCATATCACAGGCGTGCTATTAAAATGACAACCGAAACAGAATTTGCTCCGACGCCTAGTAAAGACGCGTGCAGATGGTGTTCGTTCCGCAAGGGCGATAACCCTGAATGCACGTGGGGTGTTGATTAAACACTGTATTCCTCCCTGAAGTGCCCCTTGCCCTAATGACTGTATGTATTAGGGCTTTTTTATTCCCGATCGGAATTCAAATGATCCTCATGAATCGTGAAGAGAGAATCCCTATGAAAAAGTTACTTATACGCTTTGGCTATGCAATCGCAGTAGCCGCTTTACTCACAATCTTCGCGCAGATGCTAGCAGTCGGCTTGTACGTATTTGTACTAGTCGCTGTTGTATGCACTGTTGCGTACTTTCATCTCAGGACAAACGAATGACATTACTTGCAGTACTACTAAACGCCGCAGAAATCGCACTAATCATAATCACATTATTAGGAGTCATCTATGATTACAGCAGGGCTACTTTCAGCAGCAGGTCTCCTGTTCCTGATCTTTAAATTTGGTGTGCGCCGAGCTATCTCTTTTGATATCCCGCTCGATGTCGCATGTACTGGCCTCCTTATGTTCCTGTTCGCAGGGACATTTGGCGGCATGATGGCTGCAATGGTCGGCGGCCTCGCCATATCCATCACGCTACTCATCATGAAACGCACCATGACTCGCGAACAACTCATGTTCGTTAAAACCAAAAAATTTCCCTACCGATCTTTTCGGTGGGTGGAGGTTGACCCATGATAAGCGAAATATTAAATGCCCTAGTAACACTGCTCGCTGTTGTCTTAACCGCCTTAGCATTCAAAGCAGCCTGGCTAATTCATCTTATCCAAGACGAAGAAGCAGAATTCAAAGCACGTAAAAAAGAGGCAAAAAAGTATGACAAATGATGAATACAAATCCCTTTTTGCACAACCAGTCAAGGATCTAATCAATGCAAGCATTCTACAAAAGAAGTGGGAGTCTAGTCGAGTACAAGCTCGTAACCGATCCAACCGAAGCGGAGACGTGGAGTACACACCGTTTGAAGAAATCGGAAATCAAGATCATGACTCAGTGCGATCAAACCACAGCCGCTAACTTACGACAGGAGATTCTAGATGACATCATTAGCCGAGAACCTAATCCCAGTAAGAAATCTGCGCCCGCCACAGACGAGGTACATAAAAGGCGTCAAGCCATCAAGCCTCAACATGTTAAAGAGAGGCAAACAAAACAAAAAGCTAGGAGATAAAGTCACCGTTAAGATGTGGCAAGGCATGACAATGTACAGCCTGTCACTTGAAGAACGCGCTACCTGCCCCGACGATTGCGCCCAGTGGGACAATTGTTATGGCGACAATATGCCTTTCGCTCATCGCTTTGACCATACAGACCCTAACTTCATCTCGGACCTAGAGTGCCAGTTGTCGTCTTTAAACGACAAGCACCCAGAAGGATTCGTAGTTAGACTGCATGTACTAGGTGATTTTTATGACGGTATCTACATCGCCCAGTGGCAGAGATGGTTGCATGAGTTTGAGAACCTAAACGTATTTGGCTACACCCACCACGCATACACATCGCCTCTAGGTTCGATGATCAGCAACATAAACAAGTATGCCGATACCCGCTTCCGTATCCGGTTCTCTGATGACTCTGATACGCAATTCAGCGCGCATGTAGGCACAAGCGCGGCAGAATTTGGCGGCATTATGTGTCCCGAACAAGTTGGCAAAACAGACTCCTGTGCAACCTGCGGGTACTGCTGGACTAGCGAAAAGCCAGTCGTTTTTCTTGAACACTAGTATTAGCTGTGCTAATATTCTAAACCATCAATGAGTGATGTATATGTTAAAACCATTCGAGCATCAAAGCGCAACTACAGCGCACATACTAAAAAACCCACGATGCCTAATTACATCCGATCCTGGCACAGGGAAAACCCGGTCAGTCCTTGACGCCATCACTAAGCGTGGATCGCGAACCTTAGTTCTCGCACCGTTGTCCATCCTCGAAGCCTCATGGGCTGATGACATAGAGAAGTTTACCCCGCAGTTAACGTACGCCGTTGCGTACGCCAAGAACCGGGAGAAAGCATTCTCAGGTGACGAAGACATTGTCATCACTAACCACGACGCAGTTAAGTGGCTGCTCAAAAACCAAACTAAGCTCAATCGATTCGACACATTAGTTATTGACGAATTCACAGCGTATAAAAACCAAAGCAGCCAGCGTAGCAAAGCGATTAAAAAGCTAGTTGACCGCTTCGAGTACCGCATCGCTATGTCCGGTACGCCAAACAGCAATACAATTCTAGACATCTGGCACCCAACGCTGCTTGTTGATGACGGCGAGCGCTTAGGGCATAGGTTCTACAGCTTCCGGGCCGCTGTCTGCACAGCAAGATTCAACGGCTTCGCCAACGAGTGGGTCGACAAAGACAACGCAGAGGAAATTGTTGCCTCCTTAATAAGCGATATCAACGTACGTTACGCGCTCGAAGAATGCCTTACGATGCCCGAGCAGACTGTTAGCACATTACAAGTCCAGCTCCCTCCAAAGATCATGAAGCAATACGTCTCGCTTGCAGAAGACAACGTCCTTTACACCGGCACAGCTACAATCAACGCAGTACACGCAGGTGCAAAAGTTAAGAAGCTCTTGCAACTATGTACGGGTGCGATCTACGACGAACACGGCGCAGTACAGAGCGTCCACCCCGAGCGCTATGAGCTAGTAATGCAACTAGTGTCTGAGCGTAAGCACAGCTTAGTTGCGTTCAATTGGAAGCATGAAAAGAACCACTTGACTGCTATGGCTGACGCTATGGGTATCAGGTATGGCGTCATCGATGGCGATACTCCAGCACACCACCGCAAAGATGTCGTAGATCGAATGCAAGCCGGGCAACTCCAGGTTGTGTTCTGTCACCCGCAGTCAGCAGGACACGGGCTGACAATGACAAAAGCGACAGCTGTCATCTGGGCCTCGCCAACCTACAACGCTGAGCATTACCAGCAGTTCAACCGACGTATCTACCGCGCTGGCCAAACCCAACGTACTGAAATAATTCAGATTGCCGCGCGTAACACCTGGGAACCGGACGTGTACGAAAAATTAAATAACAAACTAAAACGAATGGAAGACCTACTACAAATTCTAAACAAACTAAACCAAGCAGCCTAAAGGAACCTTATGAATATTAATGAACTAATCGAAGCCAGGGCTAAAGTGAAAGACGGCATTGCCAGTCTTAACACTGAGCTCAAAGAGTTGAACAAAGAAAAAGATGATCTTGATTATCAACTCCTCACCAAATTGGATGAGCAGGGTTTGTCACGTACCGCTAATGACAAAGCCAGTGTGTCCATTAACCAAGATACTGTACCCGACGTTACTGACTGGGATGCGTTATATGCGCACATCATTAGTAACCAAGACTTCAGTCTCTTGCAACGACGGGTATCGTCGACTGCTTACAAAGAACTTCTAAAGCTTGGCGAAGAAGTACCTGGTTTGCAGGCCCGTGAAATACGACGCATTAACTTTAGATCTCTATAAACATGAATCAATAATCAATAGGATAATATTATGCCAGCAACAGCAAAAGCAGTATCAACACAAGTATCTCCATTAGTTTCATCTTCTGACACGCTTCCGTCGCACCTCAAAGCAGTACAAGGTGTTGGCCGCGGCAACGAGAATGTAGGATCTAACGTAGCAATACCGCGCGTTAAGCTTCTCCAAAAGATGTCCAACGAAGTTGACAAGCACCACGCCAATTACGTAGAGGGCTGTGAGCCAGGACACTTCGTCAACACTCTAACTAACCAGAATTACGGCAGCGATCTCTATGCCATTAGCTTAACCTTCAAAACTGAATTTGTCGTATGGCGTCAGTTAGATGCAGGCGGCGGCTACCTCGGTGCTTTCGATTCTATGCAAGAAGCTCAAGACAGAGTTAACGAACAAGACAAACCATCTGAGTACGACATCAACGAGACTCACGCTCACGTTATTCTGCTCAAGAACCCTGAGACAGGTGAGCTTGACCGTACACCGTGCATCATGGACTTCGCATCATCTAAGCTCCGCGTATCCAAGAACTGGAACTCTCAGATCGGTATGCGCGGCGGTGATCGGTTTGCAGGTTTGTGGAAGGTGTCTGGCATTTCAACCGAGAACAAGATGGGTAAAGCCTTCATGAACTGCGAAGTGTCTTGGGTAGGTTGGGCGATGGAAGAAGACTACAACGCCGCAGAAGCCTTATACGAAAAGTACCAGTAACTAAATCCTCTCGACCAGCAGCGCACTGATAAAGCGCCTTGCCCCTTGACGGCTTGATCCACCGTCGGTCACAACGGATCACTTAGCTATATGAACGAACATGGCTTCATCAAGTCCATACACAACGCGCTGCACCCTGATGTGTACAAGTGGAAAATCCACGACACGTATACGGGAGGGGTGCCTGACGCTATGTATGCAGGCCCGGCAGGCCTACTGTTTGTTGAGTATAAGTACGTCAAAACCCTGCCTGCACGAGACGACACCGTGATCCGTCACTCGTTGTCCGCGCTCCAATGTTCGTGGCTAGAGCGGATGAAACCCTCGACAAATGTAGCGTTGGTGCTGGGTGTTGCTGACACGGCCATAATAATAGTAGATGACTTTTCTACTAATATATGTAAATCTAAGTATATAGAACAAAGTGTTTCTAGAAAGGACGTAGCCCACTGGATTCAAGCTGTAACACACTCAGGAGGAGACGTGTATGAACACAAGAGACGAATTTCCAACAATAGTAAAAAATCTCCGCAAGATCTGGAATAAAAAACGTCTAGAGATGCGATTCACCCAAGTAACCGCTGCCAAAGAACTTGGCTGGACCCAAGGTGCAATAAGCCATTACCTATCTGGGATCACTGAGATGCGAGCCCCAGCCATCATAAAGCTAGCCAACTTCTTAGATGTAGATCCTAGAGACATTGACCCTAATATAGAAGAGAGTCTGCCAAGCATAACGCGAAAAAATGTCAAATGGTCTGCTAATGACATGACCACGCCAATCGATAAAGTAATCTTCAGCAGATCAGACGATGAGTCTTTTCTAATTGAAGTCCCACACACTTCCGCAGCATACAGGGACACCTTTGAATCACCGTGCCCAGCTATGAGCTGCTACGTCCGCCTAACTAAACCCGCTAATATGCGCGAGCCAAAAATGTTTGCTGCCCGATTAAAAGCACAAAAAACGATCAAGTTTTATTTACCAAACGACGTGCCCCCAGCCGCAAAAATCTCGCACCTCTGGTCGGTTGTGTCAGTAACATATTCCTAAATAAAGCTTTACTATTCCAATAATAGCATTACTATTATAAAACGATCGGTAGGTTAAGGACAAACCGGAATTGGAAACACTTCTATTAGAAAAATACGGCCCTTTCATGGACTTAGAAGAACTGGCCTTACTGTTAAAAGTTAAAAAACAAACAATCTACCAACAAACTTACCGAGGGATGCTTGATATCCCTCACATCAAACGTGGGAAAAAATACTTATTCCCAACTTTAGGAGTTGCCGCCTACCTTACAAGCCTGCTAAATCTTCCGCACGCAAGTTAATGTACCTGCTCAACTGATCAAGTGTGCGGTGGCCTGATACCACCCTCACTTGCTCTACCCTCATACCGCGTTCAAACATTCGACTAATCGCTTCGTGCCGTAAATCATGGAAGCGCAAGTCTTCAATCCCCAGCTTCTTAGTCATCTTGGCAAACTTGTCCGAAATGCTTGCTGCACGCTTTGCAGGGATAAGGTTCGGGCCTTGCCCAAACACATTCTGTGCACGTAGGAGCGCCTCTCTCACGCCCTTTAAAAGGGGAATTACGCTCTTTGTTTGTCCTGTCTCAGCGTGCTTGTCCTTGCGCAGTAGCCTGATTACGCCTTTCTTTTCGTCGATGTCAGACCATTTCAGAGCATGGATTTCTCCCTGCCGCATCCCTGATTCAATCGCTAAGTCGATTGTTAGCCCTATCCAGTGTCCGCCAGCCTCATCCATCAACGCGTCATACTCACCTTCTTCCAGGCGGCGGTCACGGCGCTGACTCCCCATAATAATTTTCTTCTTCTTCAGCTCGTCGATCGCTATATCTACTACGGGCTGTTCAGTTTTTATCCTGCTATTTTCAATCGCTTGCTTCAAATAATACATCTGCGTCTGCAGTGTGCTTGCACAAACAGTTTCCTTCCTATACGCCGCAAAGGTTAAAACGTCGTCTACAGTCATGTCATGCAGGGAAGTCCCGTGGAAGTATTCTTTGATTTGGTTTAGCTGCCCGAGCTTCGGGCCTGCCACTTCGAGACCGAACCGCTCGTAAGAGTAGACCAGATCGTCCACTATATTCTCGATGAGCACGGACCGTGATTCGCGAGTATCGATCCACGAACCGTTGTCCATGCTCGACTCTATGCGCCTACACCATGCGTCGGCGGCTGCTTTAGTTAGGAAGGATTTTGATTGAGGTGTGTGCCCTTTGACGCGTACCTGAGCCTGGTACTTGTTGCCGCGTTTCCGTACGGTTGCCATATCATTGTGACCCTGCTGTGACTGGAGCCTTTATGATATCGCTTTTTCTTTGTAAAACAAGCACTTAAATGTATGGCGGAGAGAGAGGGATTCTGTGCCCCGCATTGCTACTTTTGTTTCTATTTCAATGACTTAACCTATATTTAGATCTACTAGGCCGTCTGCGCTAGAAGCTCGTAACTTATTGATAATACTATTTAATTTGTTTTAGTTCTCTTTAGGTTGTGACAGTGTCACACCTACAGGTCTTGCTGAGCGATAGCGCCAAGGGTTACTAAGATAAAGCCGATCATGTAAAGAATCATATGTGCCTCTGGTTGGTTGAGGCGGCATTATAGTAGCGAGCAGCGAGCAGCGGAAATGTATCTTTGTTATCTGGGCCATACCGCTTCTGGTATAACTAGGAGAAACGATACGCCTCTTTATAGTCGCGCTCAGTAGCCATTTTTCTTTTTACCTTTAGTCTTAGTGGGCTTCTTCTTTTTGGCTGGTTGGTTCAAGACACACTGCTTACCTTTACCATTGTGCATAACAGTCTCCTAAGACATATTGGTCTGGTTAATGTTTAAGTATAAAAACATGCTTACTTTGTAAAGCCCACCACACAGCAGAACCAGAGCAGCGCTCTGAACAGTTACCCAGAAAGCATTCTTTCGGCGGCGGGCCTGTGCATAAATCGTCTTTTCGCGCTGCTCTCGTATCTTCCTACGCATACCCAAAAGCTCTTGGTAAGCGTCAGGGCCGTAGGTGTACATCAGCAGCTCTCGCAGTTCTTTCTCTTGTTGCCTTATTCGCTTATCGTGGGCAAACATCTCTAGCGCTTCTTGCTCGACTGACTTAGACGCTACCAGCCTACGGAAGATAGGTGGATTCTCCGCTTGCCTCTTAGCTTCGTTGAAGTCACTAACAGCGCCATACCACTTGCCAACTTGGCCTAGGGTGTCTTCGATCTCGCGGCCCATTGCCACCATCTTCTGGACAGTCTTAAAAGCACTTGTAGCCATTGCAACAGCAGTTATAGGATCAATCATTTAGCCCCCTGGTGGGGTCGGCCATGACACCTCGTCTAGTGAAGTTACTGTGGTGTTATTTGCGGGTACATCGCGCAGGGCTTGGCGGTAAGCCGCCCATTCTATTTTAGCGGCATCGGACAGGGGGCTGTCTGGAGACTGTGTCCAGTCGGTGCGGAACAGTTTACTGTCGCGCAGCTCCCGAATTTCGGCCTCAAGATCTACTGTATCCAGGGTCCACTGAAAGTTTTCCCACTTATGAAAAATAGATGGCCTCTCAGGCTTGGTTTTTACCCAGCCGTCTTGCCAATACCAGCCCTCCATCACTGCCATATCCGGTACGGCGTAGTCAAAAGCGCGCAAAGTGTCGTCGCCAACTACTTGGCCCTCTTGAAAAAGGGCGTCATCTGAAGGGTGCACAATCGAGCGCACCTCACCATTTGGACCAACAAAAGCATATTTAATCATACGACAAATCCTACCATTTCAGTTCTATGGCCCTCCCAAACTTTCTCTACAAGAGAGGCGGTTTTACCGGCATCACCGCCAGAGTAAAGGATACTTGTACCAAACTGCCCTGTCGGGTAGTTCCAAAACGCGACCCGCGACTCCGCACTGTACTGCCGATCAACAGATGGCCCAAATACCCTGTATTTGTATTGACGGTAGTTCATCGCCAGCGCGTATGTATCAAGCAAATCCGCAGGTGATTCAGGAACGTACCAATACCCCGCGCCAGAACTCGTCGCAGTAATTTCGTGGTGCCGTGCAGCGCGTACGCGGAACGTTGGTTTTTCAGTTGTAAAACTTAGCGTGCCATCAGACCTATAGACATTTAACCCATAGTTCTTCGGCGTCTGCCCGCTGATCACAGAATCATCAAATAAGCTACAGCGTTGAATGATTGCGTAATCACAAGCGCCTGTCGCAAGCGCACCCCCCGCAGGAATATAATTCATATAGGCGCGCCGGGTTCTAGTGCCATTACCGCCTACTACATCATAGAAGTAGGCTATCAATCGCGCAGACTGTAACGGGTTGGGGTTGTAAGGTTTTGCAACCACCATAATGTCATCGGGAAAACTTGCTGGTATCTCAACATAACCTAGCGTGTACGCGTCAGTCGCTGCTACGATACCTGTCGCTAGAACCTGAAACCCCTGGGTAGTCTCGTCAACCTGGGTAAACCCGGAGTTGTTATACGCCCGAAAACCGTAAGCCATTATTGGTTCAACTTAAATACGTTAACGCGAAACTGAATGCTTCCAGCAGTAGCGCTGATCGTAAGTGTATTGCTCGCAGAAATGACCTTTAAGTCTTCGTTGACGGGGGTGACATCTACCCCCCAGTCTCCACTGGTAATGTTATAACCCCCGCCAACATTAATAACGATTGGACTAGCGCCAGCAGTGCCTGCGTATTGCGCGTAGTGCATAACTTGCCTGTCTCCTGTGTCTAGGCGCAGTCTTGGAGGAGAGTCATTTGTCCAAACGCGTATGCCATGAGCCATTAAAGCGCTCCCAACTTCACACGTATAGCGCCTGTTGAATCGTAGACGTGGATGCTGTCACTAAGGATCTCCATTCGCCCACCTGACGCAGCGCTCTTTAAGTCGATTAATGTGCCTACACCAACGAGATTAAGCTGGGACGCCTGTATGGCGTTCGCGTCGATTAGATTAGCTACGTTGAGCGTGCCCGTAGTAATCGTGTCTGCATTAACGCTGCCAATTTTCGCAGACGTGATCGACGCGTCTTGAATCGCTGCCGCTTTGATATAGACAACACCGTTTGTAACGCCGAAGGGTACTACGTCTGCAGAGGGGGTGTTCGTTAAGTCATTAGCCGTGGACGCAGGATCGACAATCGCGAACTTATCAGCGCGGATCACGAACGCCGATTCGGGAACCCCGTCCACGGCAACGCTGTTTAACCCGAATCCTGACACATGCCCATTGTTGTCTATCTTGACCGAGTACTGTGCCTGCAACCCCGCTATGCTGGACGCGGAAGCGCTATATGCCTGTTCAACAGTGACGCCAGTCCCGCCCGCATTGTTTAGGCGAGCGGTTAAACCATTAACGGTGCTCGCTGCAGCTGACGCTGAACCACTGGCGTTAGTAGCGGATTGTGCAGCGTTATTTTGATAGGTAGCGGCGTTACTTTCAGAGGTGGCTGCTGCATTTTTCGCAGAAGTTGCAGAAGCCGCAGATACACCCGCTGCAGTAGCTTGCGCCAAAGCCGCACTTGCAGAGTTAGCTGCAGCTGTCGCTGACTGGCCCGCTGTATTAGATGAGCTAGCAGCATTAGTTTCAGATGCCCCTGCTGCTGCTGCACTGCCACTTGCATTTGACTCACTAGCAGCCGCGTTGTTACGAGCAGACTCGGCGTCTGCCTTGGCAGTCACTGCAAGGTTCTTAGCTTCTGTAGCAGAAACAGCCGACTGGCTGGCCTCTGTCGCTTTACTACTTGCAATACTTGCACTTCCTGCCGCCGCTCCGGCAGATGCACCAGACTGTGTTGCAGAATTCGCTGCTTGGGTTGCGGATACTCCTGCAGCTGACGCGCTGCCATTTGCGTTAGACTCACTCGTGGCAGCATTTGTTTCAGCCGTCTCAGCGCCGCTCTTAGCTGTTTCTGCGGCTAATTTAGCCGTAGTCGCTACTGCCGCCGCCTGACTAGCATCTGTCGCTTTAGTTGAAGCAGTAGTCGCCGAGTTAGCTGCTGCAGTAGCTGACTGTCCTGACTGAGTCGCGCTGTTCGCGGCAACGGTAGCACTGTTTGCTGCAGCAGCTTGAGACCCAGCTGCATTTGTCTCGCTCGTAGCAGCATTTGTTTCAGCCGTCTCAGCACCAGACCGTGCAGTCTCCGCTGCGGTTTTAGCAGTTTCAGCAGCACCAGCAGATGTTCCTGCAGCTGTTGCGCGTGTTGATGCAAGAGACGCAGATGTAGAAGCTGCACTAGCTGCCCCTGACGCCTGGTTCTCAGATTGCGCGGCATTTACGGCTGAGGTAGCGGCGTTTGCTTCAGAGGAGTCCGCGTTGGTAGCTGAGTTCGCAGCAGAAGTCGCAGCAGTTACTGCGTTTGCCTCCGCAGTCTCAGCGGCAAGCTCTGACTGGGAAGCTAACGCGGCTTTTGTTCCAGCAGTAGTTGCGCTTGTTGCAGCAGTAGTTGCGCTTGTCGCAGCGGCAGAGGCCGATGCACCTGCATTAGCTTGAGCGTCTTCAGCGTCAGACGCGGCGGCTTGGGCCCCAGCTAAACTCGAGGAAGCTGAAAGGCTACTTGATTGAGCTGCAGTAGACGCCGTACCTGCATCAGTAGCATAAGTAGCGGCTGATGCGGCGCTTGTCGCCGCAGCTGTTGCGCTATCGCCCGCTGAGTTTGCAGAGTTCGCGGCGGTAGTAGCTGATGTCGCAGCGGAGGCAGCTGAACCCAGCGCGGTCGTTGCAGAAGAAGCCGCGTTAGTTTCTGCGGTTTCAGCACCAGACTGCGCAGTTTCTGCAGCAAGTTTAGCTGTATTAGCTGCACTAGAAGCAGTGCCAGCATCGGTAGCATAAGTAGCTGCTGTTGAAGCACTTGTTGCCGCCGCCGAGGCTGAGCTACCTGCATTGTTCGCAGAGGTTGCAGCGGTCGTAGCGGAGGTGTTTGCAGATGAAGCTGACCCGGAAGCGCTTGTTGCAGCGCTCGAGGCGGCTGTCTGCGCTGTTTCAGCCCCAGCTTTCGCAGTTTGCGCAGCGGTCTTTGCAATCTCCGCGTTATCTTCTGCCGTTTCTGCCCCAGCTTGTGCAGCTATCGCCGCTACTTTCGCAGTCAAAGCGTCTGCCAGAGCCGTACTCGCCCCAGTTTCTGCGGTTTCCGCTCCTGTCTGGGCCGCTTGAGCTAGTAAGTTTGCTGCAACAGAGGCTGTAGACGCTGCTTCTGCGGAGCTTTGAGCTGTGATTGCTGCCGTCCTCGCAATTACTGCGATATCTTCTGCCGCTTCTGCCCCAGTTTGAGCAGCAAGGGCTGCTACTTTAGCGGCCAAAGCCTCTGCAGCAGCAGTGTTAGCCGCAGCGGCGGAAGACGCAGATGCCGCGGTATTTCCATAGGTAGTCACAAGGCCTGCTGCGCTGACCTCTACGCTTCCAAGCCTGCTTAACAGGTTCCCAGCAGCCGCTACGTCGTAGCTGCTGACATAGCCAACGAAGGTCTCTAGGTTCGCGAGATCTACCGCAGACCCAGAACCGTCAATCTGGTTCGCAAGGGATTGAGACAGCTGGCTGACAGAGATAGCTCCCGTCAACTCATTCAAAATCGCCGTAGGGTTAGTAGCGGTCGTCGCTAGAGTACCGTTGCTGCTATTGAAAGGCCCGTGAACTCCATTTTGGTTCACGTGTCTTACCCAGTAGTAGCGTGAAACCCCACCACCAACCGGGTCAATTGTACCGCGCCCAACAGAAACAGCGGCTAACGTCGCATCTCCAATAATATCTGCAGTATGGGACCAGATCTCTGTCTGCGCATGCCCCGTATAACGTGGCATATCCCAAAGTAGGTTGACCTGGCTGTAAGCCGCGCTAGCAATAAAACCTGTCGGCGGTAAAGGGACATCAGCAACAACAAAGTCGTCAGCGCTCAGGCCAATATTGGCTCGAGTAATGTTGTTTGGGTCAAAGGGGCTAGCTTTTAATTCTACTGCGAGCCCAGACGTGATCAACTCGCGCAGCGTAATAGCCCGATCAACTGGGTCGCCTCTGCGTCCTAGTCGTATCTCCATGGCTTCGCTGAGGCTCTCTAAATATTTTCTTAGTGCTGCAGAAACATCTGACGGAGGTTTAGGTATCCCAGGAATTTTTGTCGGAGTCGGTCTCATAAGGCTCGAATTTCCTCCATCGATTGAGCAAGACAGAACTCATTAATGTCCGTCCCTTCGACCTGAATCTCCCACTCTTGCGCTACGACAGCAGGCATGCGCATTATTGGTTCGCGCAGTGTGCCGTTGATAATGCCGCTAGGCACAGTAGTTGTCTGTGTATATGTTCCATTAGATTTACTAAGTACATAATGAGAAACAAGAACACCATCTCCCCAGACTTTTACAGTGACTGGGTACTCATTGGCGTGGACAGATACCCAGCCCATCGACACTGGAGCGGGGGTAACGAACTTCTTGCTCTTAAAAATCGCGGTCTTGTTTGCTGTACCACCGCGGTATTTCTGAATCTTGTTGCCAACTATCACGTAAAGCTCACCGTCTTTCGGGTTCATGTACCCGCCGCGTACCTCAGCGGAAATAGACAAAGTGGTCAACGCGTTCTCTTCGCCCCGAGGGTCGTAAACCCAGCCTCCGGTTGAATGGAACGCTACATACGTTCCTTCATGCCTAAACGCGCGAATAGTTGTTGGGTTAAAAGTAGAGTTCCATTGCTTGGCTGAGATGAGGCCGCTTGAGACCACGGACCCCGAAGCGCCTTCCACGGCACATAAACCGTCTGGGCCTGCATACAGGACATAGCTACCCATATCCACGACGCTGTGTATGTTGACACAGGCTTGCGCTAAGTCTATACGGATCGCGGTCATGGCTGACGGATCGGTGCCAGTAATAAAGTAGGGCTGACCATCGGTAAGCGCTGCCACACCATTTGCGGTGCTAGCTATCGCGACGATGTCTTCTTCTGTTGTGATTCTATATTGCACGGGCCAAGCGTGCGGTAGAAAAGGCTCGCTGAGACAGAAACGCTTACCTGTAAAACCTGCCATCACGCCTTGTGCGAGAGGGATCAGGCCTTTCAATGGGCCATCAGGGTACAGCGTCAGGTTGTCATCGGGCGGGCCAACCCAAGTGTCGCTTGGTAGAACTTCACCTAAAGCCGCCGCGTCAACCGTGTCCGTAAAAACGACCGAGGTGTACGGGACTTGTCCAACAAACTGAAAGGTAGTGTTTGTGCTACCAGTATTAGACCGATATATGCGCTTCAACGCGCCCGTACCAAACAAATAATTGCCCGAAGGCTGCTGAGAGCCTGGTAAGCCTACGGTCACCGACTGATTATCAGTCAGCTCAATAACAGCGCTTGGGCTGCTTGGTGGGCCTTCTTCTCCTAACTCTGTGACAAGAGTATAAACATAACTCACGTCGTTTGGTGTTGCGGTTTCATCCGCTTCGCCATTCACAGTAGTTGTAGGAGCGCCAGATGGAGCGGGAACCCCGAGCCGGTAAGAGTTAACCGGGTAGCCCGAGCTACCCTGCACTAAACTGGAAACGTAGCCTACTCGAGGGTAGTCGTCGCCTGTAAAATACAGGCGGTCAGTACTGTCACCAGGGATAGGTCCAGGCACAACACTAACCCCGTCTTCACTCCATTCCAGCCAGGTCACGTCTCGATAGAGATATATCGATCTGCGCTGTGTGTTCTGTAGGGTGTAAACATCGGAGTTAGTTTTAGTCGCAACTAGTCGGCCTGACTCCAGGTCGACGTTCTCGGCTATTTGCCCAAACTGCTCGGCAAGAAGGCGGGGAGAGACCCCCGGCGCTATCCCGCTAAATCTATCCCTTTTGAAATAGGCCATGCGTACCTCATTCGTCGGTTTCTGCGAGCTTCTTTTCAATCAACGAGGCGATGTTCGATACAGCAAGGTCATGAATAACAGCTTGCCGCTTAGCGCCGATGGCCATTTGCATAGCTTGCTCGTGAAGTGACAGCATCTCTTTGACTTCGTTGCTAAGATCAGCGACCACATAAGTTTTATCGCCAACCGTTAAAGTTGGAGCGGTGTCTTCGGTTACTACTTTATCTGTAAGTTCGGTCACAAGTGACTCCTTCTGGGGT
>Ga0209652_1000933_pt1 | contig 24515 bp, 23 predicted proteins | sample SaaInl74LU_5_DNA_FD_184641 | JGI IMG/M metagenome (GOLD analysis project Ga0209652, IMG submission 184641) | Marine microbial communities from expanding oxygen minimum zones in the Saanich Inlet - ESP_74LU_5_DNA (SPAdes) (version 2) | ecosystem: Environmental > Aquatic > Marine > Intertidal zone... | reverse complement strand
GCGGCGGTGTGTTTGCCGTAAAGCATGTAGGAACCCGACAAAACCACCGCGCGGGCCATGATCGCGGGATCATCCGATACGATCAGCCCGCCCTCGCCGGAATTGATGTGCTTATAGGTCTGGGTCGAATAGCAGCCGACCACCCCATGCCGCCCCGATGCCACACCCTGCCATGCCGCCCCCATCGTATGGGCGCAATCCTCGATCACCTGCAGATCATGGGCGCGCGCAATCGTCATCAGCCGGTCCATGTCGCAGATATGGCCGCGCATATGGCTGAGCAGCAGCACCCGCGCGCCGCTTTCGCGCGCCTTGTGGGCCAGATCGTCAAGATCGATGGTCAAATCCTGCGTCGTCTCGACGAAAACGGGAATGGCCCCAAGGCTTGCAATCGCCCCCGGCACGGGCGCCAGTGTCCAGCCATTGGACAAGATCTTGTCGCCTGCCTGCACACCGATGGCGCGCATCGCGCAACTCATCGCATATCCGCCCGAGGCCACGGCCAGCGCAAAGCGCGCGCCGGTAAAGGCGGCAAACTCGCGCTCCAATGCAGCCACCTCACCCTCGTCGCCGGGCAAAAGGTTATAGCGATGCAATCGCCCCGAGCGCATCACATCCAGCGCGGCGGCAATCGCCGCCTCGGGGATGGGTTCTTGCTGGGTGAAATTGCCGGTAAAGACAGGTTTTTCCATGGGCAACAGAATTGAGTGCCGAAAGGCCCGCGTCAATGCCCCGACCAGCCAAGCAGCCGGTCGATCACCCCATCCAGCGCGTCATAATGGTCGATCAATGCCTCAGGGGCCAAATCGGCGACCGATTGGCCCAAGGGTCCGAATGTCACCAACGCACATGGTCGGCCCGCCGCGCGCGCCGTCTCGCGGTCGGTGACAGTATCGCCGATCAGGCAAGATTGCCCTCTTGCACCGCCTGCGCGCGCCACGGCTTCGAAAAACGGGGCTGGGTCGGGCTTGCGCAGGGGCAATGTGTCGGCCCCGACAAGGGCCGCGAATTCCGCCCTGACGCCCAGCCGGGTCAAGAGCGTCTCGGCCAAACCCTCGGGCTTGTTGGTGCAAATGCCCACCGCGATGCCGCGCGCCTTCAGCCGGGCCACCGCATCCATCGCGCCGGGGTAAAGCGTGGTATGCTGGTCGATCGCATCACCATAGGCCGCTAACAAAAGCGGATAGCCCGCAGCGATCATCGGCGCGGCCTGCACCATCCCCATCCGGTCGGCCGCAAGTTGCAGCATCGCCCGCCCACCGCGCAGCGCGGTCGCATCATCGCGCCCCATCACCAATTGCGGCGCATGGCCCATTACGCCCAAGGCGGCATTGGCCGCAGCGATCAGATCACCGGCCGTATCGGCCAATGTCCCATCCAAATCGAAGATCACACAGCGCATGAGGCCCCCCTTGGGCAGGTTTTCGCCCGCCGATGTAACAGGGCGTAGGCCAAAGTGAAGCGCCAATGCTTGCGCCGCGCCGGATCATCTATAAAAACGGGCGCAAAACGAGGGGACAGCAGCGTGGATAATTCGGACAGGGGCGAGGAGCGGCCAATCGCAGTGGTCGTGCTGGCCGCGGGCCAAGGCACGCGGATGAATTCCGATCTGCCCAAACCGCTGCACAAGCTGGGCGGCGTGCCGCTGATCGCGCATGCCCTGGCCGCGGCGGGCAGCCTGTCGCCCGCACGTATCATCGTCGTCACCGGCCACGGGGCCGATACGGTCGAGAAAACCGTCACCGACCTTGCCCCTTGGGCCGAATGCGTCCGGCAGGAGGAACAGCTTGGCACCGGCCATGCCGTGCTGCAGGCCGCTCCCCCCTTGGCCGACTTCGCGGGCGACATGATCGTGCTTTACGCCGATACACCCTTCATTTCAGGGGAAACCCTTGCCGCGATGCAGGCCGCGCGCGCGCATCACGATATCGTCGTTCTCGGGTTCGAGGCAGCCGATCCCGGTCGCTATGGGCGGCTTATCATGGATGGCGACAAGCTTTTGCGCATTGTCGAGGCCAAGGATGCGACCGAGGCAGAGCGCGCCGTCACCATCTGCAATTCCGGGCTGATGGCGGGCGATGCGGCGACCATGCTGCGCCTGTTGGGCGCGGTCGGCAACCACAATGCGGCGGGCGAATATTACCTTACCGATCTGCCCGCCCTTGCCATGGCCGAGGGCCTTTCTGCCACCGCCATTCTTTGCCCCGAAGCTGAAACGCTGGGCATCAATTCCCGTTCCGAGCTCGCCCAGGCCGAGATTGCCTTTCAAGCCACCCGCCGCGCCGCGATGCTGGATGATGGCGTCGCCATGCAAGCCCCCGAGACCGTGATTTTCGCGCAAGATACATGGGTCGGCCGCGATGCTGAGATCGAGCCGCATGTCGTCTTTGGCCCCGGCGTCACGGTAGAAAGCGGCGCGCGCATCCGCGCCTTTTCCCATCTTGAGGGGTGCCATGTCAGCGCGGGCGCGGTGATCGGCCCCTATGCCCGCCTGCGCCCCGGCGCAGAAATCGGCAATGACGCGCGCATCGGCAATTTCGTCGAGGTGAAAGAGGCCCAGATCGGCGAAGGGGCCAAGGTCAATCACCTCAGCTACATCGGCGATGCCGAGATTGGGGACGGTAGCAATATCGGCGCCGGCACCATCACCTGCAACTATGATGGCGTGATGAAGCATCGCACCATGATCGGGCGCGATGTCTTGGTCGGCTCAAACACCATGCTGGTGGCCCCCGTCAGCCTTGGCGATCGCGCCATGACCGCCTCGGGCTCGGTCATCACCGAGGATGTGGCCCCCGGCGCGCTGGCCTTGGGCCGCGCCAAGCAGGTCAACAAGCCCGGTCTGGCAATCCGCCTGATGGAGCGTTTGCGCGCCATTAAGGCGGGTAGGAAAGGTTAAACCATGTGCGGTATCGTCGGCGTTCTGGGCAGCCATGAGGTCGCCCCCCTGATCCTCGAGGCGCTCAAACGGCTGGAATATCGCGGCTATGACAGCGCGGGCATCGCGACGCTGCAAAACGGTCACCTCGACCGCCGCCGCGCGGTGGGCAAGCTGATCAACCTCTCCGACCGGCTGGTGCATGAGCCGCTGCCGGGCAAGGCAGGCATCGGGCATACCCGCTGGGCCACCCATGGCGCGCCCTCCGAGGCCAACGCCCACCCCCATCAAAACGGCCCCGTGGCTGTAGTTCATAACGGCATCATCGAGAATTACCGCGAATTGCGGGCCGAACTTGCGGGCTCCAATTTCGAAAGCGAAACCGACACCGAAACCGTCGCCCATCTTTGCGCGCGTTTCATGGCGGGCGGCATGACCCCGCGTGAGGCGGCCAAGGCGACCATCGCGCGGCTCGAGGGGGCCTTTGCGCTGTGTTTCTTGTTCGATGGGCATGATGATCTTTTGGTGGCCGCGCGGCGTGGCTCGCCCTTGGCCATCGGTCATGGCGAGGGCGAGATGTATGTCGGCTCTGACGCCATCGCGCTGGCGCCCATGACCGACCAGATCACCTATCTTGACGAGGGCGATATCGCCTTCATCACCCGCAAAGGCGCCGAGATCTTCGATGAAACCGGCGCCCCCGCCAGCCGCCCCAAAACCCGGATCGAGATCGGCGCCGCCGTGATCGACAAGGCGGGCTACAAGCATTTCATGGCCAAAGAGATCCATGAACAGCCCCGCGTGTTGGCCGAGGCGCTGGCCCGCTACGCGCCAGCCGCGCTGCCGGTCTTTCCCGAAAGCCTCGATTTCTCGCGCTTCGACCGGGTTGTGATGGTGGCCTGCGGCACGGGCTATTTTTCCTGCCTGACCGCGAAATACTGGTTCGAACAGGTCGCAGGCATCCCTTGCGAGGTCGATGTCGCCTCGGAATTCCGCTACCGCGAACCGCCCTTGGCCCCGCGGACACTGGCGCTTGTCGTCAGCCAATCGGGCGAGACCGCCGATACGCTGGCAGCGCTTCGCTACCTGCGCGGACGGGCCGAGATGGTGGCGAGCCTCGTCAATGTCGGCACCTCATCCATCGCGCGCGAAAGCGATGTGGCGCTGGCGATCTTGGCAGGGGTCGAGGTTTCGGTCGCCTCGACCAAGGCCTATACCAACCAACTGGCCGTGCTGGCACTTTTGGCGCTGCATGCGGCGGGCCAGCGCGACGCGCTGACACCAGCCCAGATCAAGCAAGAACTCGACGCGCTGCGCCATGTCCCCGACCAAATGCGCCAAGCGCTCGCCTGCGAGGCCGAGATCGCCGCCATCGCCGCCGGTCTGGCCGAGGCGCGCTCGGCCCTATTTCTCGGGCGCGGGGTGATGTATGCAACAGCGCTTGAGGCGGCACTGAAACTCAAGGAACTCAGCTACATCCACGCCGAAGCCTATGCCTCGGGCGAGCTGAAACACGGCCCCATCGCGTTGATCGACCGCACCCTACCCGTGCTGGTCTTTGCCCCCCATGACGCGCTCTTCGACAAGACAGTCTCGAATATGCAAGAGGTGATGGCCCGCGGCGGTCAGGTGACGCTGATCACTGATGCGGCCGGTGCCGCCATCGCAGCCGAGGGGACGCAAGCCACCCTGACCCTGCCCGCTGCAGGGCGGCTGGCCGCGCCCTTGGTCTATGCCATCCCCGCACAGCTTTTGGCCTATCACACCGCGATCGCCAAAGGCACCGATGTGGACCAGCCCCGCAACCTCGCCAAATCGGTGACCGTGGAATGAGCCGCCTTGGCCCCCCGAACCTGACACTGCGCGGCCGTCACGTCACCTTGGTGCCGCTTGACCGCATGCATGCCGAACCCCTGTCCGAGGCCAGCGCGGCAGGCGATCTGCACAAGCTGTGGTACACGGCCATCCCCGCACCCACGGGCATGCTGGCCGAGATCGACCGCCGCCTGCGCCTGCGCGATATCGGCGCGATGATCCCCTTCACCCAGCTCGATGCATCCGGCACGCCCATCGGTATGACCAGCTATATGAATATCGACCACGCCACGCCGCGCGTTGAGATCGGCTCGACCTGGATCGCGCCCTCCTCCCAGCGCGGCCCGCTGAACACCGAGGCGAAGCGCCTTTTGCTTGGCCATGCCTTTGAGATCTGGTCCTGCCTCGCGGTCGAGTTTCGCACCCACCGCCTGAATAGCCAATCGCGCCGCGCGATCGAACGTTTGGGCGCAGAGCTCGACGGTATCCTGCGCGCGCATCAAACCTCGCCTAATGGCACGATCCGCGACACGGCGGTCTATTCCATCACCGCGCAGGAATGGCCGGTCATCCGCGCCCATCTCGACGGGCTGATCGCGCGGCCAAGATGACAGCGGATGATGCCATCGCAGCCCTGCGCGCCCATGCCGACCCGGCCCGCGCCGCAGAAATGGCCACCTATCATAAACAAACGCGCGAGGTTCTGGGCCTGTCCAACGCGCTGACGGGCGGTTTGGCCGATGAATGGCGCAAAGCCTTGGATCAGCCCGGCCTTGTCACGCTTGCCCAAGGGCTTTGGGCCAGCGACATCTTCGAGGCGCGCATCGCGGCAGGCAAATTATTCATCCAAGCCCGTATCCGCCCCGATGACCATGCCGCATGGGATTGCATCACCGGGTTCGTGCGAGATTTCGACAGCTGGGCCATCGCCGATGCGGTGGCGCAAAGCGGCGCCAAGCGGGTGATGCAAGACCCCAGCCGCCTCCAGATATTGGCGGAATGGACCGTATCCGATCACATGTGGACCCGGCGCGCGACACTGGTCTTTGCGCTGCCTTTCACCAAGGCCCGCCACCCGAATGCAACCGAGGCGGCGGCGCGCCAATCCATCCTTGGCTGGTGCGAAACGCTGGCCCCCGAGCGCGACTGGTTCATCCAAAAAGCCATCGCATGGTGGTTGCGCGAGCTGTCCAAGCGCGAGCCCGATGCCGTCACCGCGTGGCTGGCAACCCATGGCACCACCCTCAAACCTTTCGCCCGCAAGGAAGCGGCCCGCCAGCTTGGCCGTTAACTCTCCATCAAGGTTAACGCGCCCTCTTTGCTTCACAAATACTCATGCCGGCCCATCCTCCCACGCGGTTCTGATGCAACAACCCGACCGCCGCGACGCGCGAGCTGCTTGCACTCGCCCCGCGCTTTGCGTCACCTGTGCGCATGTTGCGCCGCCTCGCCCTTGCCCTGCTTTTCAGCCTCGCCTCCACCGCTGCGACGGCCCAGGAATTCATCGCCGTGCCCGACATGATCTCGGATGAGGATTTCTACCGGCTTGTCGCCTGTGCGGCCCCACCGGGCGGCACATGCACCAAGCCCCTGATCCGCTGGCCCGAGGCGCGGCGACAGGATCTGCGCATCGGGATCGCCGATGTCGCGCCCAGCTTTCCCGGCTACAAGCTCGATCTTGTCGACCGCGCCATCGACACAGCCATTGCCGAGATCAACGCCACCGGTGCTGCGCTGCGCTTGCGGCGCGTCTACGAGGGGACAGTCGACATTCCCCTCTACCTTGTCGCCACACCGCAAGGCGCACGGATCACAGGCACCAGCATCGCCGAGCTTGACGGCAGCGAAATGGCCATCGCCCGCGTGGCGCTGCGCTCGCGTGGCGGCACGATCTTGTCTGCCGCCATCGCGATCAGCCAAGAAATTCGCCGCCGCGAGATCGCCTCCGTCGTTTTGGAAGAGTTGGTCCAAGCCTTGGGCCTTCCGACCGATATCGACAGCCCGGCCTATACACGCTCGATCTTTTCCGAGGCCGATAACGCCACCGTATGGCTGCGCGGACAAGATGCCGCCGCACTCCGCCGCCACTACCCAAGCCGCTGAGCGGCCCATTCAAGGACAGCCCGATGCCGAGCCAGAAATCGATCCAAGACTATATCCGCACCATCCCGGATTTTCCCCATGAAGGGATCATGTTTCGCGATGTGACCACGCTCTTCCAAGATCCGCGCGGCTTTCGGCTTGCGGTCGACCAGCTGCTCGCCCCATTCGTGGGCGAACGGATCGATATGGTGGTGGGGCTCGAGGCGCGCGGCTTCATCCTCGGCGGCGCGGTGGCCCATCAACTCTCCAAGGGTTTCGTGCCGATCCGCAAGCAAGGCAAGCTGCCCGCCGCCACCATCGCGCAGGATTACACCCTCGAATACGGCCGCGCGACAGTCGAGATCCATGACGACGCGCTGGCGCCAGGTCAAAAGGTGCTGCTCGTCGATGATCTACTGGCCACGGGCGGCACGGCCGAGGCAGGTATCCGGCTGGTCGAAGCCCTGGGTGCCGAGGTCGTGGGCTGCGCCTTCGTCATCGACCTGCCCGAACTGGGCGGACGCGCGCGGCTTGAGGCGATGGGCGTACCTGTCCACGCGCTGTGCGCCTTCGACGGCCATTAGGGCGACGGCGGGGATGACAGAAATTACACTTTTTTGGGGTGCGGTTCAGCGTTGATGCCCCAACGCTCGAGCGCCTCGTAAGCCGCTGTTGTGTCTTTGTTTATGCGTGACACCAAAAACTTGCTCAAACCCAACCGCCGGGCAATTTCATTCACACCCAGACCATCGCCGGACATCTGGCGGATTTGATCTATGTTTTCTTGGGTATAGGAAGGTTTGCGGCCCTTGTAGGCTGTCGGGTTGCGCGCCTTGGCATTGGCGATGCCTGCGGCTTGTGCCTCACGGTTCGCAGTCGCCTGCGCCTGTGCCATGGCCGACATGAATGACATCATGGCATCGCGCATTGCTTTTTGTTCGGCGTCTTTTGGTTGCGCGTCGAACGTCAGCTCGTTGATCAACGTCTTGATGGTGACGCCACGCTCAAAAAACAGGCCCATGATGCGCTGGATATCGTCATAGTTATGACCCAAGCGATCCAGCCATCGCACCAATAAAACATCCCCCTCCCGCAAGGTGGCGAAGAGACGTTGACCACCCTCACGATCCAGAAATGCGGTGGTCACACCCGGCACAATGTGATCCTCGATGACCTTATCAACCACGTAGCCGAGGCTTTCAGCCTGCTGGCGCTGTGCGCTGATGGTTTGCTCTGTCGTCGAAAGGCGAACGTATAGGACCGTCTGTGGCTTTGCCTGCGGATTGTAGCGATACGATAGGGTCATTCCATTGGCCTTGTAGCGATAAGGTGCTGTGCCTTGATATCACCTTACCGCGTGCGGCGAAATCCTAACGTTGTGCTGATACCTTGGGAGATATGTTGCAATAGGGTGAAGCCCAAGCACTCAAGGCCGCGTTAATGATTGAATTACTGGCATTTTTACTCTGCGCCATGATGAAAAATCGGCAACAACGCGCCGCTTGCGGGCGCAGGACGCGTGTGTGACGCGACATAAAGATGGCAGGAAACAGGGTGAAAAACCCGCAAAGCGCGATGCGTGGCATCCCGCGCGCCCAAGCGATTGCCAATCCCCGCCCAAGCCGTTAGCCAAGATGCGTTGCGGGCGTGATGGAATGGTAGACATATCGGACTTAAAATCCGTGGGCCTTTGTGCCGTGGGGGTTCAAGTCCCCCCGCCCGCACCAACAATCATCTGACACGCGGCCCGTCAAAACGAAAAACGCGCCCGGCGAGGGGCGCGTTCTTGGGGTGCGGTAGCCGCTTGCGCGGCGACACGGCAATCAGGCGGCTTCGGCTTCTGCCTCGGCTTGGCTGCGGCGCTCGCTCTCTTCACGGCTGAGCGCGACCGAAGTCCGCACGCCGCGCGACACGAAGCACATCAAGCCCTGAACGACGCGCTCATTGGGGTCGATACCCGCACAGCTCAGCACTTCACGGCCATCGCGCGAACGCGCCCAACGGGCGATCTGCTCGGGGCCGTTGCCGTATTTCTTGTCATCTGCAATGGCATCATCCAAAGCAGCAAGCACCACGGCGGCAAAAAGCTTGCGCGCGCGCTGGCCTTGTTCGAAGTTGAAGGCAGTGCCATCAACGAAATCTCGCATTTCGTCGTTCCTTGTTATTGCTCTTGCATTTCCGGCGTGAAACCCCTTCTGCCTGAAAACGATGCGATTCTGTGATGCCAAAATCGCATATGAGGTATTCCCTCAGCGCATAGCTCATAGAAGAAACACACAGTTTCCAGTGGGTTGCTCACATCCCCATCCGTACATATAGGGGCTGTCAATAATCTATCAAGTTTTTGCCATGTTTCTGCCATCTTTGGCCGTGGCCAAATCCATGCGCTCAACGGTCGCGCCCATCCCCCCAAGGAGAGAAGAACCGCCGGCGTGACCCGCTTTGCGGAATGCGCGTCGAACGCGCGGCAGGCGATGGCGCGGGTGCGCGTGGCGGGCCGGTGACCCGGCGCACGCGCGGCATCGCATGCGCGCCGCGCGGGGCAAGGATATATTCAACAGGCGCATGGGGCGGCTCACCATGCCATTTGGCCCAGAAGGCAGGTCCGCCCAAACGCGCCCATAGCGGCAGGGCCAAGACGACACCGGCGATAAACCCACCCGCATGCGCCCAATAGGCGACACCGCCGCCTGCCACATCCATCGCCACGCCATTGAACAATTGCAGCGCGAACCACAGCCCAAGCATGACCCAAGCCGGGATGGTGAAGATCTTGAACAAGATCACGATGATGATCAGCACATCGATCCGCGCGCGCGGAAACAACAGCAGATAGCCCCCCATCACGCCTGCGATCGCCCCCGAGGCGCCCACCATCGGCACATTCGAGCCGGGCGCGGCCAAAATCTGGCCCGCCGCCGCCGCAAGCCCCGCGGCAAGGTAGAAGCCCAAGAACCGCAGATGCCCGAACTGATCCTCCATATTATCGCCGAAGATCCACAAAAACAGCATGTTGCCGATCAGATGCATCCACCCGCCATGCAAGAACATGGAGGTCAAAAGCGTATGCCCGTCAGTCCCTGACAACACCTCGCCCGGAACCAGCGCCCAATCGGCGAAAAACGCCATCAATTGCCGGTCAGATCCCGCGAGCGCCGGGTAATAGGACAAGAACACCACGACATTGATCGCGATCAGCGCCCAAGTCACATAGGGCGTGCGCGTCGAAGGGTTATGATCGCGGATCGGAAACATCACCCCAACCTCGGGTGCGCCACGGGCTCGGTCAAGGGCTGGTTGGGCTGCGCGGTGTTATTCCAGCTCTTCGGCGGCCAAGGCCAGCCTGATTTCACGCCGCACCATCTTGCGCACATTGCGGGTGATGCGCTGGCCCAATGCGCCTTGAAGCTCTTTGCGGACAACTTCCGAGACGATCTCGCGCAGCGTTTCTTCGTCGAGGATGCCATCCTCGGTCTCGGGAAAGCTGAAGGGCGCCGTGGTGTCGCCCAAATCCTCGACGCTGTCATCATCATCCTGCATCAGATCATCCACCGCCGTGACCGCTTCTGTATCTTCCGCGACAGGGGCGGCTGTATCTTGTGATTGCGCGTCATCTTGGTCCGCCATCAGCGGCGCAGACACCTCTACAGCCGCGTCATCGCCCAGATCGTCGGGCACATGTTCTTCCGGCGCGTCGCCCTGCCCTGCGAATTCCACGTCACCTTCGGGCGGCTCTTGCGCGGGTTGTCCGCGCGCTTGCACCAATTCGCGCAGCGCGTGATCAGCCCCGTCATCGGGCCAATTGGCGTCACCAGTCTCTGCCTCGAACTCGGCACCGACCGCGGCGCTTTGCAGATGGGTCAGTTTGGCGCGGAAACTGGGCCGATCATGCTCGGGCCACGGCGCTTGTGCATTCAACTCCTCGGCAATCGCATCAGAAACGGCCTCATCGGCGCTATCGGCGATCTCGCTCCAATCGGCCAGGCGATCCTCAAGCCCCCAAGCTGAATCCCCGTGCGCTGGGTCTTGCTCTTGCTGGGTGTCGTCATCCGCGCGCGGCGCGATGGGCGCCCAAGGATCATCCGGGTCACTGACCCGCAAAGCAGGCATCAGCACAAGCTTTTCCGCACCATCAGAGGGGGGAGGCGCGGCGTGTTTGGCGGCGGGGCCAGCAACAAGGCGTCGGATGGATGCCAGAACATCCTCGATCTCTTCGGCGGATTTCGCTGCTTCCGTCATCACCGCTCACTCCTCGATACGCAAGGCTGACCAGATACAAAGGTGCCGCGCAATCGTGACACCAGACCAGCTCTTTTCCCCCTCAAGCGGGGGGCTTGCATGAAAACATAGCGGCAAGCGCGCCGTCGCACAACGGATAGCGCGAATTGTGATGATTACGCGGAAAGCTGCGGCAGCGCGATCACTCCCGCCCGATCGCCTGCAAAAGCGTGTCGAGCCGATCACCTTGCGGCGAGGCGATCCGTGGCCGCCCCCCTTGAAAGGTCGCCCCATAGGCCGCAACGTCATATTCCGGCACCGGCAGGTTCAGATTGGCCACACCCAACAGGCCCGCCGCCCCCAAAATCCCATAGGCCGCAGCGTAAAGCCCGGATTGCGCCTCGATCCGGCTGATGCGGGCCTCAAGCAAATCCTGCTCGGCATCCAGCACATCGAGCGTGGTGCGTGCGCCCAAAGACGCCTCTTCGCGGATGCCTTCAAAGGCAAGCTGAGCGGCATTGATCCGCTGGTCCGAGGCTTGGATCTGCGCCGTCGCAATCCCAAGCCGCGCATAAGCATTGCCAAGAAGCTGCAGATTGATCTGCACTTGCCGGTTCAGACCGGCGCGTACCGCCTCGGCCTGCGCGAGCGCTTGGCGCTCAAGCGAACCGAGCTGTCCGCCGCGGTAGATGGGTTGGCTGAGCGTCAGGCTCAGACGCGCGTCATTGCCTTCCTGCGCAGCCAGCGGCGCCTCGAAGGTTTCGCTCCGCGACAGATCAACCGACAAGCTGGGCCGCGTGGCCCCACGCGCCTGCGCAACCGCGAACTCGGCAGCGGCGACTTCATGCTGCAAGGCGCGGATGGCGGGGTGTTCTTGCCGGGCAAGGCGCGCGGCCTCCTGCTCGGAGGCGGGAAGGACGGGCATCGCGCCCGGACCGGGCAGCGCGTCAGGGTAACGCCCAACGGCCAGATTGAACAATTCGCGCGAAATATCGCGCGTGCCTTGCGCGGCGGCAAGATTGGAGCGCGCGGTCGCCAAAAGCGCCTCGGCTTGGGCGACATCGGTGCGGGTCGCTTCGCCCACTTCGAAACGGTCGCGCGCAGCGCGCAGCTGCTCGGTCACGACGCGCACATTGGCCTCGCGCACGGCGACGACCTGCTGCGCCTCCCAGACTTCCAGATAGGCGGTGACCGCATCGCCCAACACCTGGGCCTCAAGCGCCACAAGCTGGGCGCGCGCGGCATTCAGGGTCTCTTCCGCGCCGCGCAGCGCATTGCGGCGCGACCCGCCCGCGTAAAGCGTGGCCTCGGCCACCAGACGCGCGGTGGTCGTGGTGGTGTCAGCCACCAAATCGCGCGCGCTGCTGGCCGTGAAACTCAGCGTCGGCAAAAGGGCCGCGATGGCTTGGTTCACACCCTCATCGCGCACCCGCAACAAATAGCGGTTCTGCTCCAACAGGGCGGAATTGCGATATGCATCGGCCATGGCGCTGCGCAGCGTATCAGCACCCGCAGGCACCGCTGCCAGCATCGCAAAGGCAAGTGCCGCACAAAGACCGCGCTTTATTCGCATATTCCAGCCCGTCATCGCCTTCACCCTTTGCTTGCCGTGCAAAGCCCGGCCTCATGCCATCGATATGGCTCAGAATACGAAGCCTGCAACCCGCTCAAAGCCCGGCAAAACCGGGGCTGTCGCGTTGAACTCCACCCGCCAGGATATCGCGCCATCGATCTTGCGGCCAAGCCGCGCCTCGCCCAGCGCGCCTTGCATGAAGACGGCCATGATCCGGCCCCCTTCCTTAAGCTGATCGATCAAGGCTTGCGGCATCTGCGCGACACCGCCGAAGATCACGATCGCATCATAGGGGGCGTTCTTGGCGCTGCCTGCGGCCAGGGGCGCGTGCAAGACAGCCGCATTGTCGATCTCTTGCGAAGACAGTGCCGCTTCCGCCTCGGCGGCCAAGGTCGCGTCCTCTTCGACGGCGACGACCGCATCGGTCAGGCTGGCCAAAAGCGCCGTGGTATAGCCCAAGCCCGGTGCAATCTCGAGCACCAGATCACCGGGCTGCAAATCAAGCGCCTGCAAGATCTTGGCAATGCTGCGCGCCTCCATCAACTGGCGCGTCGCGGTCAGATCGACAGGCGCGCCCGCATAGGCCAGATCACGCCGCGCATCGGGCACAAAGGCCTCGCGCGGGATGGTGAGCATCGCGTCAAGCACGGGAAAGCTGGTGACATCAGAGGGGCGCACCTGCGTATCGACCATCGTGCGGCGGCGTTCGGCGTAGTCTGCCATGGGAACTGAACCAATCCGTCTAGTTTATCCATAATTCTCTTCGCACAGCGCGCGGGCCTGCGCAACGACAGGTTGGCGGGCTGCGACGTTTGTCACCCAGCGCGCGCGCACAAGATCGCGCGTTTGCAACCTTGCGCGCCCTGCGCGCATCGGCTACCTGAATGTTCACCACCCCGGCGGCGAGTTGGCGGAGAGGTTACGCAGCGGATTGCAAATCCGTGTAGACCGGTTCGATTCCGGTACTCGCCTCCACATCCCCTCACATGAACCATACCCGGCACTCGGCAAGGTTTTGCGCGATGCGCACCCATGCCAAAGGGCGACCGTTCGGCCGCCCCTTGCCCATCAAGCCCGCGTGTTCTCAGGCGTTCGCGCCGCGCACCGCGTCGATGACGGCGTCGGTCACCTCTTGCGTCGTGGCGGTGCCGCCGACGTCTTGCGTCATGATGCCAGCCGCACAAACCTGTTCCACAGCCGCCATCAGCCGTGTCGCGGCCGCTGGTTCGCCTAGATGCTCCAGCATCTGCGCCGCGGTCCAGAAACTTGCCACCGGGTTGGCGATGCCCTTGCCCGTGATGTCGAAAGCCGAGCCATGGATCGGCTCGAACATCGAGGGGTAGCGGCGCTCGGGGTCGATATTGGCCGTGGGTGCCACGCCGAGCGATCCCGCCAGCGCACCGGCCAGATCCGACAAGATATCGGCATGCAGGTTCGTAGCCACGATCGTATCGAGCGATTGCGGCTTGAGTACCATCCGCACGGTCATCGCATCGACCAGCATCTTATCCCATGTCACATCGGGGAATTCGCGGGCCACTTCGGCGGCGATCTCGTCCCACATCACCATGCCGAACCGCTGGGCATTGGATTTCGTCACCACGGTCAACAGCTTGCGGGGCCGTTGCTGCGCCAAGGCAAAAGCGTAGCGCATGATCCGGGTCACACCGACACGGGTGAAGATCGACACCTCGGTCGCGACCTCTTCGGGTAGGCCCTTGTGCGCCCGCCCACCATGGCCGGAATATTCCCCTTCCGAGTTTTCGCGCACGATCACCCAATCCAGATCGCCGGGGCCGACACCGGCCAAGGGGGCCTTGATGCCGGGCAGAATACGCGTGGGCCGCACATTGGCGTATTGGTCGAACCCCTGACAAATGGGCAGGCGCAGACCCCAAAGCGTGATGTGATCGGGCACATCGGGTGCGCCCACCGCGCCGAAATAGATCGCGTCATAGGGTTTGAGCTGCTCAGGCCCATCGGCGGGCATCATCACGCCATGGCGCTTGTAGTAATCCGTGCCCCAATCGAATTCGGTGACATCGACCGTGAAGCCGCCATCGCGGGCGGCAATGGCATCCAGCACGGCAAGGCCCGCGCGGATCACCTCGGGGCCGATCCCATCGGCGGGAATGGCGGCGATCTTGTAGCTGTTCATGGCGCATCCTGTGATTTGGTTCAGCGCAGCGATACGCGCTTGCCCCCTGCCCGCTCAAGCATTCTTGTATTATATATTAATTTGCAATAATCAGGGCTATGGACCTGACAGACCTCCGCTGTTTTCTGATGGTGGCCGAAGAGCTGCATTTCGGCCGCGCCGCGCGCAGGCTCGATCTGCTGCCTGCCACGCTAGGCCGCCGCTTGGCCACGCTCGAAGATCACTTGGGCACGGTGTTGATCCATCGCACCACGCGGGCCGTGTCGCTTTCGCCTGCAGGGCAGGTGCTTGTCCCGCAAGCCCGCGACCTGATCGCCGCCGCCGATGCGCTCGAACACCGCGCCCGCAGCTTGGGACGCGACAGCGCGGCACGCCTGAGGATCGGGGCCATCGACAGCGCGGCAGCGGGGCTTTTGCCGCAAATCTTGCCGATTTATCGCAAGGCCACGCCTGAGCTGCGGATCACGCTGGAAGAACGCAAAACCATCCAGCTATTGCCGCGCCTCCTGTCGGGCCGGATCGATCTGGCATTGATCCGCCCGCCCGAACGGCGCGACCCGCGCATCAAGCTGCGCGCGCTTTTGTCCGAAAGCACGGTTGTGGCACTGCCCGAGGGGCATGATCTGGCCGCGCGCGACAGCCTGCGCGTCGCCGATCTGGCCGATGCACCCTTGATCGTCCCCGACCGCCCCTCGCGCCCGCATAGCCATGACCTGACCATCAAGCTCATGCACGAGGCGGGACATGCCGCGCGCATCGCCCAAGTGGCCGAGGAAAAACACACCATCGTCAGCCTTGTCGCGGCGGGGCTGGGTCTCGCCATCGTGCCGCGCTGGTCGGCGCTCGGCACGCCCAAGGGGGTGGTGTTCCGCCCGCTCCTGACGCCGGAGGGCCAACCGATCCGCCGCCTGCATCTGGCCGCCGCATGGTGCGCCGATGTACGCGACCCCATCCGCGACGGATTTCTCGATTGCATCGATCAACATCGCTCGGACATCGCACAGACCGCCTAAGCTTTGCCTTCCGCCCCCAGCGCCGCCGACAGATCGGCCGCGGCGCGCAGCACGGCGTCGGCCAAGCGCTGGGTTTGCGGCAGCGATACGCGGCTGACCGGCCCCGAGACCGAGAGACCCGCCACCGCCTCGCCCTGCCAATCGAAAACAGGGGCCGCGATGCAGCGCATGCCTTCGGTCTTTTCCTCGTCATCGATGGCATAGCCGCGCGCGCGCGTCTCTTGCAGATCGGCGCGCAATTCGGCCGGATCGGTCAAGGTGCGCGCGGTGAAACGATCCAAGGGCGCGGTCGCGATATGGCGCGACAGCCGGTCATCGGTCATCTGCGCCAAAAGCGCCTTGCCGATGCCCGAGGCATGCATGGGCGACAGCGTGCCGGGCGGAAAGAACGCCCGGATCGAGGCATGGCTTTCCACTTGGCTGACAAACAGCACATGGGTGTCGCGCGCGATGCCAAGGTTCGCGGTCTCGCCCGTCGCCTCCATCAAGCGGCGCAGGATGGGGCGCGCACGATCCACCACCGAGGTGCGACGCAAATAGCGCGCCCCGATCAAGAATGCGCGCGGCCCGATATGCCAAAGCTGGGCGCCCGCGTCGAATTCGACCAGCCCGCGCGCCTCCATCGTGGTCAAGATCCGATAGGTCGTGGCCGGCGACTGATCGGTATCGGCCGCAAGCTCGGACAGTGTCGCGCCCGAGGTGGTCGACAAATGCTCGAACACCGCCATCGCCCGGTCCAGCGACTTGATCGTATTCTGATCGCTTTTGTCATCCCAAGCCTTGGGCCGCCCCCGCGCGCGGCGGGGGGATTCGGGGATGGTCGGTTCGCGCATTTCGGCCTCGCTGCAGTGCAGTGAAAAATGATTTCATATCGTGAAAAATACCAACACATTGAAATCATTAAATATGCCTGCATAATAGCATTTCTGAAAAACCTTTTCAAAAAAATTGTGCGACAATCGCGCACAGGCTAGTTTCCCACCAAGAGATGAGGAGACGGCATCACATGAGCTTGCAGAACCCAGTTTTCATTCCGGGCCCCACCAATATGCCCGAAAGCGTGCGCCGCGCATGCGACATGCCCACGATCGACCATCGGTCCAGCCTGTTCAAAGACATTCTGCACCCCGCGCGTGATGGCGTGCGGCAGGTGATGAAATCGCAAAATGCCGAAGTGTTCATCTTCCCCTCGACCGGCACAGGTGGCTGGGAAGCGGCGATCACCAACACGCTTTCGCCCGGCGATACGGTGCTGGCCGCGCGCAACGGCATGTTCTCGCTGAAGTGGATCGACATGTGCCAGCGCCACGGCCTGCATGTCGAGATCGTCGAGACCGCTTGGGGCGAAGGCATTCCTGCCGACCGTTTCGAAGAGATCCTGACCGCCGACACCGCGCACAAGATCAAAGCGGTTCTGGCCACCCATAATGAAACCGCCACTGGCGTTTTGTCCGACATCGGGGCCGTCCGCCGCGCGATGGACGCAGCCGCGCATCCCGCGCTGCTTTTCGTCGATGGCGTCAGCTCCATCGGCTCCATGCCGTTTGAGTTCGATGGCTGGAAAATCGATGTCGCCGTGACCGGTAGCCAAAAGGGCTTCATGATGCCCGCGGGGCTTGGCATTGCGGCCTTCTCGGCCAAGGCGATGGCAGCGGTCGAGACAGGCGGCCTACCGCGCACCTATTTCGATATCCGCGATATGGCCAAGGGCTACGCCGCCAATGGCTACCCCTACACGCCCTCTGTTGGCCTGCTCAACGGGCTCAAGCTTGCCTCCACCATGCTGCTGGATGAGGGGCTGGAGAATGTCTTTGCCCGTCACACCCGGATCGCAACCGGCGTGCGCGCCGCAGTGGCGGCTTGGGGGATGGAGCTTTGCGCCGCCCGCCCCGCGCTTTATTCCGACACGGTCAGCGCGATCCGCACACCCGAAGGCTTTGATGCGGGCAGCTTCGTCAGCCATGCAAGCGAGCGCTACGGCGTGGCCTTTGGTGCGGGTCTGGGTCAGGTCGCGGGCAAGGTCTTCCGCATCGGCCATCTGGGAAGCCTCACTGATGTCATGGCACTTTCGGGGATCGCCACGGCGGAAATGGTCATGGCCGATCTGGGCCTGAACATCCGGCTTGGTTCCGGTGTGGCCGCCGCCCAAGAAATCTATCGCAGCACAGCGCCCGCGCTGGCACTCGCCGCCGAATAATCGGAGGATATGATGAAAGACACCGTCACACCGCAGATCCCCAGCTATGATGATGTGATCGCCGCCCATGCGCGCATTGCACCGCATATTCACCGCACACCCGTGCTGACCTCGGCCTATATGAACGAGCTGACCGGGGCCGAGTTGTTCTTCAAATGCGAGAACTTCCAAAAAGCCGGTGCCTTCAAGGTGCGCGGTGCCTCGAACGCGGTGTTCGGCCTGTCTGACGAGATGGCGGCCAAGGGTGTGGCGACGCATTCTTCGGGTAATCACGCGCTATCGCTGTCCTACGCGGCCGGTCGGCGTGGCATCCCTTGCCATGTCGTCATGCCCCGCACAGCGCCCGAAGCCAAGAAAGCCGCAGTGCGCGGCTATGGCGGCATCATCACCGAATGCGAGCCCTCCACCACCTCGCGCGAGGCGGTTTTTGCGGCCGTGCATGCCAGCACAGGGGCCGATTTCGTCCATCCCTATAACGATCCCCGCGTCATCGCGGGCCAAGCCACCTGTTCGCGTGAATTCATGGAACAGGTCGAAGGGCTCGATAGTGTGATCGCGCCCATCGGCGGCGGTGGCATGATCTCGGGCTGCTGCCTGACGCTCTCCAACATCGCGCCGCATGTGAAGATCTATGCCGCCGAACCCGAACAGGCCGATGATGCCTATCGTTCGTTCAAAGCGGGCCATATCATCGCTGACGACGCGCCCGTCACCATCGCCGATGGTCTGAAAGTGCCGCTGAAAGAGAACACATGGCATTTCGTCTCGAACCATGTGACCGATATCCTGACCGCGACCGAGCAGGAGATCATCGACGCCATGCGCCTGACATGGGAGCGGATGAAGATCGTCATGGAACCTAGCTGCGCCGTGCCGCTGGCCACGATCCTCAAGAACCCCGAGATTTTCCGCGGCCAGCGCGTCGGCGTGATCATCACCGGCGGCAATGTCGACATGGGCAAATTGCCCTGGATGTAACGCGGCGCATGGTGGGTTTCTCCCACCTCACGCCACCAATGACCCGTAGGGTGGGTGAAACCCACCAATCCTCGCACCACACCTCGCACCACAAGGGAACCGCGCCATGAAAGACCATATCGACATCGAAACCCTCGAAGTAGGCTATGATATTCCTGCCCTTCCCGGCATGGCAGAGAGCGAGATCCAGACACCCTGCCTGATCCTCGATCTCGACGCTTTGGAGCGTAATATCAAGAAGATGGGCGATTATGCCAAGGCCCACGGCATGCGCCACCGGGTGCATGGCAAGATGCATAAATCGGTCGATGTGGCCAAGCTGCAGGAAAGCCTTGGTGGTGCCGTCGGCGTTTGCTGCCAAAAAGTCTCCGAGGCCGAGGTTTTCGCGCGCGGCGGGATCAAGGATGTGCTGGTCTCCAACCAAGTGCGTGAACCCGCCAAGATCGACCGCTTGGCACGCATGCCCAAGCTGGGCGCGCGCACCATCTGCTGCGTCGATGACGTGGCAAATGTCGCCGACCTGTCGGCGGCCGCCGTCAAGCACGGCACCCAGATCGAATGCCTCGTCGAAATCGATTGCGGCGCGGGCCGCTGCGGCGTGACCACCACACCCGCCGTGGTCGCGATCGCCAAGGCCATCGACGCCGCACCGGGCCTGAAATTCGCAGGGCTGCAAGCCTATCAAGGCGCGATGCAGCACATGGACAGCTACGAGGACCGCAAGGCCAAGATCGCGCTCGCCGTGGCACAGGTCAAAGATGCGGTCGACACGCTCAAGGCCGAGGGGATCGACTGCGATATCGTCGGCGGCGGCGGCACGGGCAGCTATTATTTCGAGAGCACCTCGGGCGTCTATAACGAGCTTCAGTGCGGCTCTTACGCCTTCATGGATGCCGATTACGGCCGCATCCTCGACAAGGATGGCAAGCGCATCGACCAAGGCGAATGGGAAAACGCGCTGTTCATCCTGACCAGCGTGATGAGCCATGCCAAGGCCGACAAGGCCATCGTCGATGCGGGCCTCAAGGCGCAATCGGTCGACTCGGGCCTGCCGGTGATCTTTGGGCGTGATGATGTGAAATACGTCAAATGCTCCGACGAGCATGGCGTGGTGGCCGACCCCGATGGGGTGCTCAAGGTCAATGACAAGCTCAAGCTGGTCCCCGGCCATTGTGATCCGACCTGCAACGTCCATGACTGGTTCGTCGGTGTGCGCGGCGGCAAGGTCGAGGTGGTCTGGCCCGTCTCGGCACGCGGCAAGGCCTACTGATGATGGACGGCGGAAAGACCCCCGCCCATGAGCTGGTGATCGTCCCCGAGGGGATGATCGCCGATCTACTGACGCGCAAAGCGGCCTTTGACGCGGTCGAAAAGGTCTTTGCTGCCATGGCCTCGGGCGATGCGGTGAATTTCCCTGTCGTGCGCGAAGCCTTGGGTCACGAGGATGCGCTTTACGGCTTCAAGGGCGGCTTTGATGCCGTGGGCGGTGTGCTGGGCCTCAAAGCTGGCGGCTACTGGCCCCATAACCTCGAGCGGCGCGGGCTGATCAACCATCAATCCAGCGTCTTTCTGTTTGATCCCGACACGGGCCGGGTCAAGGCGATGGTAGGCGGCAATCTGTTGACCGCATTGCGCACGGCGGCCGCCTCCTCCGTCTCGATCAAGCATCTGGCACGCAAGGATGCACGGGTCTTGGGCATGGTGGGCGCGGGCCATCAGGCCAAGTTCCAACTGCGCGCCGCCTTGGAAACTCACAGCTTCGACAAGGTCATCGGCTGGAACTACCACCCCGAAATGCTGCCCGGTCTTGGTGCCGTGGCCGCAGAGATGGGCCTGCCGTTCGAGGCCGTGGATTTGCCCGGGCTCAAGGCCGCCGATGTGATCATCACCATCACCTCCAGCTTCGCGCCCTCGCTATTGGCCGACCATGTCAGCCCCGGTACGCACCTGGCCTGCATGGGCACCGACACCAAGGGCAAGCAAGAGGTCGAGGCGGCGCTTCTGGGCCGCGCGGCGGTATTTTGTGACGAGGTCGCGCAATCCATCACCATCGGCGAGGCGCAACATGCGGTGGCCCAAGGGCTGATCGGGGCGGATGCCGTGACCCCAATCGGCGCGGTGATCAACGGCACCCATACCGGCCGCGCCGCGGCCGAGGCGATCACGCTGTTCGATGGCACAGGCGTGGGCCTGCAAGATCTGGCCGTGGCCGATGCCATCGTCGATGCGGCCCTTGCCCAAGGCATGGCGACGATCGTACCGCTGTGAAGGTGACGGGTGCAGCAGCCCAAACGGCTGCACCTGCCCCCGCCCCATCTGGCCTGCGGGGTGGTGAGGGCGGGTGCCTCCGGCGGGAGTATTTAAGAAGCAAAGATGCTGCAGGCCCGCCGCGATCAGCCCGCGCGCACCAGATAGGGCTGGTCGAACCAATGTTCTTCAAGGTTCGCGCCTTCGCCGATCCGGTCGATCACAGCGAATAGCCCCGGCGCATGCAGCGGCGTCAGCACCCCATGCCAAGTGTTGCGCGCGATATTGACCCCTTGGCCGGGCGCGGTGCGAAAGGCCAAGGGCTGGCCCGGCGCGCCGCCCGCATCGGGGGCCACGACGACCAGAAACGGATCAAGCGACATGGGGATGAAAGCCTGCGATCCCAGCGGATGGCGCTCGACCATCTCAAGCTGGTAAGGCAAGCTGCGTGCCTCGGATTGAAACAGGCTGATGCCCGCCCTGCCCCCGTCGAAATCGAGCTTCGCGCGATCATGCCAGCGCCCGCAAAGCCCTTGGTTGATGATCTTGTCGGGCTCACCCGCAACCGCAAGCACATCACCGAAAGGGGCGAATGCCTCCGCCGTCAGCGGCCGGATCATGATCTCGCGGCTCATCCCAGCTTCTCCATCAAGCGTAGCTCGGCGATGCGTTCGACCTGACGGCAGGCCTCGGCAAACTCGGTAGCGCGGTCTTGCGCGATGCGACGCCGAAAGGCGGCAAGGATCGTGGCTTTGGTATTGTCGCGCACCGCGATGATGAAGGGAAAGCCGAATTGCGCCACATAGGCGGTGTTGAGGGCGGTAAACTCCGCATGCTCCGCATCGGTCAATGCATCAAGGCCTGCGCTGGCCTGTTCCGCCGTGCTTTCCGGCGTCAGCCGTTTGGCGGCGGCAAGTTTGCCGGCCAGATCGGGATGGGCGTTGAGCACGGCCAGACGCTCATCCTCGGTCGCGCGGCGAAAGATGCGGGCAAGGGCGGCATGCACGCCGCGCGGCGTGTCATGGGCCGGCCCAAGCTCCAGCGCATGGGCGCGTTCGGCGATCCATGGGGAATGCTCGAAAATCCCGCCAAAGGCCGCGACAAAGCTGTCGCGGTCCATCTGGGAGGGGCGGGCCATGGGCTTTGGCGGATGGACCCGCGCCCAATGCTCGGCGATCTGCAACCTTGTGGCAAACCAGACGCCGTCATGTGCCGCCATATGGGCCAGCGCCTGTTGCAGCGCCTGCGCCCGGCCGGGGCGCCCTGCCAGGCGGCAATGCAGCCCGATGGACAGCATCTTGGGTGCGCCTGCCATGCCTTCGGCATAAAGGCAGTCAAAGCTGTCGGTGATATAGCGGCCGAATTGCGCCCCCTCAGCAAAGCCCGCCTGAATGGAAAAGCGCATGTCGTTGACGTCAAGCGTATAGGGCACGATCAGCTGATCGCGGTCGCCCACCCGCCGCCAATAGGGCAGATCATCGGCATATTCATCGGCCACATAGGCGCATTGCCCGGTCTCGGCCACCAGCCGCACGGTGTTCATCGAACAGCGCCCCGTGTACCAGCCGCGCGGCGCGCTTCCCGTCACCTCTGTGTGCAGCGCGATGGCCTCAAGGATCTGGGCGCGCTCCTGCTCTTCGGACATGTCGCGATGTTCGACCCATTTCAGCCCGTGGGAGGCAATCTCCCAGCCCGCGTCTTTCATCGCGGCCACTTGTTCCGGCGCGCGCGCCAGCGCCGTGGCCACGCCATAGACGGTGACAGGCAGCGCGCCCAGCATGCGGTGCAGCCGCCAAAACCCCGCCCGCGCGCCGTAGTCATATATCGATTCCATGTTCCAATGCCGCTGCCCCGGCCAAGGGGCGGCACCGGTGATTTCGGACAGAAACGCCTCGGAGGCGGCATCGCCGTGCAAGATGTTGTTCTCGCCCCCCTCCTCGTAGTTCAGCACGATCTGTACCGCGATCTTGGCCCCACCCGGCCATTGCGGATCGGGCGGCGTGGCACCATAGCCGGTCATGTCGCGGGGATATCTGTTCATCGGGCAGGCCTCCGTTCGTCTGGCATCAAGGCTTGGCGAAGCGCGCGGGGGGTTGCAAGGGCGGCGCGGCTGGGAAATGGTCGCGCAGGCCATGACGGAGAGACAAGATGCCCGGTTTTCTGACCACCCATGTTCTTGACACCTCGCGTGGAAGCCCGGCGGAAGGGCTCAAGATCACCCTTTACCGCATCACGGGCCAATCGCGCGAGAAAATCGCCGAAAAGATCACCAATGCCGATGGGCGCACCGATGGGCCGATCTTGCCGGAAGATGCCTTTGCGACCGGCACTTATGAGCTGGTCTTTGCAGCGGGCGATTACTTGCACCGCCACGGGATCGACGCGATCGAGCCTTTGTTTCTGGACGAGGTGCCGATCCGTTTCGGCATGTCGGCACAAGATCATTACCATGTGCCCTTGCTGCTATCGCCTTATGGCTATGGAACATATCGCGGCAGTTGACCCCTGCTGGCAGGTGGCGCTGCGGCTGACGCCACGTTCTTTTTCTTTTCATTTCCAAGTGCAAACGAGTTGCGCTAGCGTCGCGCGATAATGGCGTGACATGAGGGGGAGGCTCATGGAGCATCCAGATCGGCCTTGGACGGCCTTCTACCGTGCGGGCGCGCGGGTCGAAATCACGACCCCCGCCTATCGCAATCTTGCGGATTTGATCGGTTCGGTGACGGCAAGCTATGGCCGCGCGCCGGCATTCACATGTTGTTTGCCCAACGGCATGAACGGCACGCTGAGTTTCGCGCAGGTCGATGCCATGTCGGATGCGATGGCCGCCTATCTGCGCGACGTGGCCGGGTTGAAGATGGGCGATCGGGTGGCTGTGCAAATGCCCAATTGCCTGTCCTTCCCCATCGCGGCCTTTGGCGTGTTCAAGGCGGGCTGCGTGCTGGTCAACGTCAACCCGCTCTACACCGCAGAAGAGATGGCACGCCAATTCGAAGATGCTCGCCCACATGCGCTGATCATCATGGATATGTTCGCCGACAAGCTGCCACAGGCGACAGCGGGCCATCCCATTCCCAATGTGATCATCACCCGCGTGGCCGAGTTTCTGCCCGCCATGCCGCGCGGCATCGTGGGCTTGGTGCAGAAATACTGGGACAAATCGGTCAAGCGGATCGACACCCCCCATATCCGCCTGCCCGCCGCCTTGGCCGCAGGGCGCGCGCGCATCGCTGCCGACAAGATCGCCGTGGCGGCCTATCACCAAGAGGTCGCGGGCGATGATGTCGCCGTGCTGCAATATACCGGCGGGACCACGGGTGTCTCCAAGGGCGCGATGCTGACCCATGCCAACCTGA
>Ga0209652_1000932_pt1 | contig 24540 bp, 22 predicted proteins | sample SaaInl74LU_5_DNA_FD_184641 | JGI IMG/M metagenome (GOLD analysis project Ga0209652, IMG submission 184641) | Marine microbial communities from expanding oxygen minimum zones in the Saanich Inlet - ESP_74LU_5_DNA (SPAdes) (version 2) | ecosystem: Environmental > Aquatic > Marine > Intertidal zone... | reverse complement strand
CTGCTTTCGCTCGATATGTGCGCGCAACCGCGACGCACGCAACGTGCCAAGACGAGACCGCAAATGCCAGACCAGATCGGCCCCAAGCAATATGTCTTCATATTGTTGGACCAATTCACCATGCTTTGCTTTTCCAGCGCCGTCGAGGCGTTGCGGATCGCCAATCGCATGTCCGGCAAGGAACTCTATCGCTGGACGCTTGCCGGTGAGGGCGGCGAGGTTGCGTGGTGTTCGGCGGGCATCGGCTTCAAGCTTGATTGCGATCTGCCTGACATCACCCGCGATGACACAGTGCTGGTGTGCGGCGGCATCGATGTGGCCGCGGCGACATCGAAAAAAATGCTCAATTGGCTGCGCCGCGAGGCACGCAAAGGGGCCACCATCGGTGGGCTTTGCACGGCAGGCTACACGCTGGCCAAGGCTGGTCTTCTCGACGGCAAGCGCGCCACGATCCACTGGGAAAACCAAGACAGCTTTATCGAGGAATTTGAGGATGTGACGCTGACGAAATCCGTCTTCGTCATCGACGGCAACCGCATCACCACGGCGGGCGGCACGGCCTCCATCGATCTGATGCTCAAGATCATCGCCGATGATCATGGTGAGGATCTGGCAAATCTGGTGGCCGATCAGCTGATCTATACCTCGATCCGCACGGACCAAGACACGCAGCGCCTGTCGATCCCCACGCGGATCGGCGTGCGCCATCCAAAGCTTGGCCAAGTGATCCGGATGATGGAGCAAAATATCGAGGAGCCCATCAGCCCCGCCACGCTGGCACGCGATGTCGATATGTCGACCCGTCAGCTGGAACGCCTGTTTCGCCGCTATCTCAACCGCAGCCCCAAGCGCTACTACATGGAATTGCGGCTGGGCAAGGCGCGCAACCTGCTGATGCAGACCGATATGAGCGTGATCAATGTGGCGCTGGCTTGCGGCTTTGCCTCACCTTCGCATTTCTCGAAATGCTACCGCGCCCATTATGCCACCACGCCCTATCGTGAGCGTGGCACGCATGGCAACAAACCGCGCGATTAACCTTGGGGCACGCGCGCCGCGCGCCCGCCACGCCGACCGCCCTTTGGGCTGGCCTCCAGCCCTGCGCGCAGCACCGCCAGCATCGGATGGTCGACGGGCGCATCCGTATAGCGTGCAAGAAGGGCCGTGATCGCCTCGCGCGGGTCAGCGCCCGAGAGGCTGAGCGCCCAATCCACAAAAATGGAGCGGCATTCCCCATCGGTGATCCCGTCGATCCGAAAGGATTCGCGGATCAAACCCTTGGGATCGATCGGGTCGGCAGCGGGCTTATTGGTCGACATCAGTGATCCTCGCGGGGGACGGCGCCCAATACGGCGTCGATGATCTGGGCGATATAGGCCCGCTTTTCATCCAATTCCAATGCAAGCGCGTCAGCCGATGGCGCATCCGCGACACGCGCCAAGAAATCACGCCCCCCATCGCCGATCGCACCAGGGTCGAGCGCCGTATCGGTCAAGAGGCGGGTTGCGGCCTGCACACGGGCAAAAAGCCCATGAGCGGCGATCAAATCGGCGGTCTGGCCGACATCGAGCCAGCCCAGTTCCGGCGCATGGGCCAATTGCGCGGCCGTGGCGCGGGCCGCCGATCCTGTGGCCAAGGCCACGGCCTGACCCAAGAGTTCGACATCTTGCAGCCCGCCCTGCCCCTCCTTGATGGCCCATGTGCTGCCTGCGCGCCCGGCGGCGGCTAGGCGGCCACGCATTTCGGCAGCATCGGCCCGCACCTTGGCCGGATCGGCCTTTTCCGCGATCACGGCGCGGCGGATCTCCTCCACCCTTGTACAAAGATCGGCGGGGCCTGCCATGGCGCGCGCGCGCGTCAGTGCCATATGCTCCCATGTCCATGCTTCGACGCGTTGGTAATGGGCAAAGGCCGTGATCGCCGTGGCCACCGGCCCTTGCCGCCCCGAAGGGCGTAGCCGCATATCGACAGCGTAAAGCGTGCCCGCAGCGGTTGGCGCAGAAAGGGCGGTGATCAGCGCCTTTGTCGCCTTGGCATACCAGCCACGCGGATCGAGTGGGCGCGGCCCGTCGCTTTGTTCGGCATCGGCGGGGTCGTAGATCACGATCAGATCGAGATCGGAGCCCGCGCTCATCCGCCCGGCCCCCAAACTGCCCATCCCCAAGACCACGCCGCCATGCCCCGGCGGCGGGCCGTGACGGCGGGCGATCTCGTCACAAACGACAGGCCATAGCGCGCCGAGCACGGCATGGGCCAGATCGGTGTATTGCGCCATCGCAGCCTCTTCGTCGATCAGCCCGCGCAATTGATGCACACCGATGCGAAAGTGCCATTCCTTTTGCCAGCGCCGCGCTTGATCAAGCTGACCTTCGAACTCGGACCCTGCCAAAACCTCCGCAAGTTCGGCTTGAAGCGCCTGTGTTCCGGGCCAAGGTGCAAAGAAACGCCCATCCAGCACCGCATCCAACACGCTTGCATGGCGCGACAGATACAGCGACAGACCCGGCGCGGTGGCGCAGATATCGACAATCAGATCGACAAGGCTGGGGTTTGCCTCGAATAGAGAAAAGAGTTGAACGCCAGCTGGTAGTCCCTTGAGAAAGCTATCGAAATTCAACAGCGCCTCATCGGGACGTGCGGCACGCTGAAAGCGGCGCAGAAGATCGGGCTTGAGCCGGGCAAAGATCGCATGGCCCCGCTCGGACCGCAGCGCCGGATATGTGGGCCACCGGGCCACGATCTCGGCCTGTTCGGGCGGCACCGCCACCTCGCCAACAGCCGCCGCCTTGCCGGGTTGGAACAGATCGCCACAGATCATTTCGACCCGCGCCAGCCTTTGGGTCAGCCCCGCGCGAAAGGCCGCGATGTCATCTGTCCCGCATAAATGGGCAAGGCGGGCAAAACCCTCGGCGGATTTGGGCAAATCATGGGTCTGGGCATCGTCAATCATCTGGATGCGATGCTCGATCTCGCGGTGATGGGTGTAGTGATCGGTCAGCTCATCCGCCACATCCGTGCCGATCCAACCCGCCGTGGCAAGCGCGCCAAGCGCATCGACCGTACGCCGCGCACGCAAGGCAGGGTCGCGCCCCCCGGCGACAAGTTGCCGGGTTTGGGCGAAAAACTCGATCTCGCGGATACCACCCGCGCCGAGTTTCATATTGTGACCTTCAAGTTTAAGATTGCCGTGCAATCCCTTGTGGTCACGAATTTTCTGCCGCATGTCGATCGTGTCTTGCACCATCGAGAAATCCAGATGCCTACGCCAGACAAAGGGGGTAAGCGTATCGAGAAAGCGCGCGCCCGCCGCAAGATCACCCGCCGCTGGCCGCGCCTTGATATAGGCCGAGCGTTCCCAACTGCGCCCTTCGGCCTCGTAATAGCGTTCCGCAGCCGTGAGAGAAATACAGACAGGCGTGACGCTCGCATCAGGGCGCAGCCGCAGATCGGTGCGAAAAACATAGCCCTCATCGGTGGTATCGGACAGCGATGCCGCCATGCGGCGGGTTGCGCGGATAAAGGCTGTGCGCGCCTCCATTGCATCGGCGGGATCGAACCGCTCATCATCGAAGAAACAGATCAGGTCGATATCTGAGGAATAGTTGAGTTCCCCCGCCCCCATCTTGCCCATCGCCAGCGCCACCATGCCCGCGCCAAAGCTTTCGGCGTCCTGCTCGGTCATGCCGGGGATCTTGCCGCGCCGCGCTTCCAGCCCGACATGGGTGATCAGCGCCGCCTTCAGGCAGGCATCGGCGAAATCGGTCCAGGCCTGCGTGACGCGGTGCAAGGGCCATAGCCCCCCCAGATCGGCCAGCGCCACCACCAGCGCCGCGCGCCGCTTGAGCTGGCGCAGCCCGCGATCGAGTGTGGCGTGATCCAGCCGTGCGGCCTCGGCGATCAGGGCGGCGATGGTGTCGTCAGGCGCGGCCTGCAACGCATCCGACAGCCAGTCCGCCTCGCGCAGGATCAGCGCGGATAAATAGGGCGATGACCCCGCCGCACCTGTGATCAGCGGGCGCAAGGCGAGGTCAACGCCATGAAGTGCTACCCACCCCTCATCACCGCGCGCGGCGCTGAAGGGGATCGGATGGCGGGTCAGGCGCGATGCAAAGCTCATGGCCCGAGTTAGGCCCGCTTGCCCCCCGTGGTCAACGGCTTGCACATCTGGCGCGGCCCTGAGATCAAGGCGGCGCGGGGACGAAAGGGCCGAGATGTCGAAAAGTCTGAAACGGGTGGAAGAGGCGCTACGCGCCGCCGGAGTGACAAGCGATGTGGTCGAGATGGCCGATGGCACACGCACGGCCGAGGATGCGGCCCGCGCGGCTGGCTGCGGCGTGGACCAGATCGCCAAATCCATCATTTTCCGGGCCGAGGCCAAGGGCGACGCGGTGCTGTTCATCACGGCGGGCGGCAATCAGGTCGACACAGCCAAGGCCAGCACGCTTGCGGGCGCGGCCTTGGGCAAGGCGGATGCCGATCTGATCCGCGCGCAAACGGGTTTTGCCATCGGCGGCGTCGCCCCGGTTGGGCATCTCAGCCCGATCCGGTCATGGTTCGACCCAAGGCTTTTGGATTTCGATCTGGTCTATGCCGCCGCTGGCACGCCGCGCCATATCTTTGCCATCGCGCCCCAGCATTTGCTGGAATTGTCCGGGTCCATATTGGCCGATTTCACGCGTTAACCGGGCGCGATCTGCGCCAGAACCGCGCGCGCCGCACGCAGCCAGGGTGCCTCGCCCCCGCGACCCAAGCGCCGCATCGTCACCGCCATGGCATCGAGCTGATCCGCCCGCGCGCGCTCATCTTCCATCAGATGGTTCATCGCCGCTGCAATCGGCGCGGGGCGGCAGTTCTCGGAAAGAAACTCGGGGATCGTCCGGCTATCGGTCACCAGATTGACCAGCGTCACCGTATCGACGCGAAGCAATGCGCCGATCAGCTTTTGGCTCAACCAACTCATCTTGTAGGCTACCACCATCGGCGTGTCGGTCGCCGCAAGCTCAAGGCTGACAGTGCCCGAGGCCGCAAGCGCCAGATCGGCCACCGCGAAGGCCGCGCGTTTTTCGGCCGCGAAATCATCAGGTGCCACGCCGCGCGGATCAAGCATGATGGGCTGGCCCGGCCAATCCTTGATACGGGCGGCCACGATACCTGCCACCGCTGGTGCCGCTGGCAACACGATCCGCGCATCGGGGTGGCGGGCCAAAACATCGCCGAGTGCCGCGCCGAAGACCGGCATCAGGCGCTCAACCTCGGCCCGGCGCGAGCCGGGCAGCACAAGGATGACCGGCCCCTCACCGGCAAGGTGCTTGGCCCGAAACGCCGCAATCTCGCCCTCGGTGGCCTGTTCCTCGGTCACGACCGGGTGGCCCACGAAATCGCAGCCCATGCCCGCCGTCTCCATATAGGGCGGCTCGAAAGGCAGAAGTGCCAGCACATGATCGACGAATTTGGCCATTTTCTTGGCCCGCCCCGGTCGCCAAGCCCAGACAGTGGGGGCGACATAATGGATGGTGCGCAGATCAGGGGCTTCTTGCTTGACCTTTTCCGCGACCCGCAGCGAAAACTCGGGGATATCAATCGTGATCAAGGCGTCGGGGGCCATGGCAACCACCGCATCCGCCGTTTGCTGCACCCGGCGCGCGAGGCGGCGGTAATTGGCCAAGATTTCGGTCAGCCCCATGACCGAGAGTTCTTCCATCGGGAAAAGCGTCTGCAAACCTTCGGCCTGCATCAAGGGGCCACCGATGCCGTGAAAGCTGACGGGGCCTTGGGTCAAGGCCTTGATCCCGGCCATCAGCGCGGCACCCAGCCTGTCGCCCGAAGGCTCGCCCGCCACCAAGAACAGCTGCAGCGTCATGGCACGGCCCATAGGTTGATGCCGTGCTGCGCACAGGCGGCATAGACCGCGTCACGATCCAGCAACAACACATGCTCGGCCTGAAGTTCGATCCCCTTAAGGCCGGCCTGCGCGCAAAGCGCGACTGTGTCGGGGCCGATGGCGGGCATGTCGACGCGCAGATCCTGACCGGGTTTGGCGCGTTTGACCAAGATGCCACCCGATGCTGGCATGGTGTCGCCCACGAAACGCAACAGCGCATCGGTGCCTTGCAAGGTCTCGATCCCAAGGATCTGGCCTTGTGCGGCGACGGCCGCCTGCCCCACATCAAGCGGGCCGATGGCGGCAAGGACGCCGCGCGCGCGCGCCGCATCGGTGGTGGCGATGGCCTGTCCGCATAAAACGCCTGCACGCGCCACCAGATCGGGGCGCAACGCATGTGCGCCGCGAATGGTAAATCCCTGCTCTTCGAAGATTGCCACGATGCTGCGCAACAGCGCATCATCGCCCTGCCCCATCGCCGAGGCCAATCGCGGCAACAGCGCCTTGGTCTCGGCGTCCAAACGCGCTTGGTCAAAACCCACACGCCGCATGGCCCCGGCCAAGCAAAGCTCATCCACGCCATGCGATTTCAGATCGGCGAAAAGCGCGCCCAATCGCTCGAACTGAGCCACAAGATCGGCACCATCCGTGCCGCCCGGCGCACCCGCGAAACGCACCACAATCGCAGGCCCGGCGGCGGCCACAAGCAGGGGCAAGGCCCCCGCCCCCGCGATGATGGCGCGCCTGCCCATGTTCCCTCAGCCCGGCGTCAGAAAGGATCTGTCGCTTTCGCCAAGCACGAAATCGACGATATCACGCACATATTGCGATTGCCCGGCCACATCATCGAGCAGCCGCTTGGCGCGATCTTGGAACGCACCATCACCCTGCGCCAGCGCCTGAAAAGCCGCGCGCAGCGCCATGATATCCTCGCGCGCGACGCCGCGCCGCTTGAGGCCCACAAGGTTGAGACCATCGAGCATACCGCGCGGTCCCTGCACCAGCCCGTAGGGGATCACATCATTGGTCACCATGGTCACCGCACCGATGATCGCACCTTTGCCGATGCGGACGAATTGATGCACCCCGGAAAGCCCGCCGATGATGACATCGTCGGCAATGATGCAATGGCCCGCCACAGCGGCGTTATTGGCCATGATGACACGATCGCCCACCTGCGCGTCATGGGCGACATGGGCACCAGCCATGAACAGCCCGTCATCGCCGACGCGGGTGATGCCGCCGCCACCTTCGGTGCCGGTGTTCATCGTCACGCCCTCGCGGATGCGGTTGCGCTGGCCGATGATCAGACGGGTTTTCTCGCCGCTATATTTCAGATCTTGCGGCACATCGCCGATATTGGCGAAAGGAAAGATCACCGATCCTTGGCCGATCTCGGTCAAGCCCGTCACCACTGCATGGGATTTGAGGGTCACCTCGGCGGCCAGCGTCACCTCGGCCCCGACATGGCAGAATGGGCCGATCACGCAGCCGGGGCCAATCGTGGCCCCCGCCTCGACCGCCGCCATCGGATGGATCTTTGCACCGGGGTCGATACCCATCACGCCGCCCCCTGCGACGCACCAAGATCCATCATCGCGGTGAACTCGGCCTCAGCGGCCAGATCGCCCTCGACAAAGGCTTGCCCGCCGAATTTCCAGACCTTGCCGCCCGGCTTGCCGCGCAGCGTGGTCAGATGCATCTCGACGATATCGCCCGGCACCACCTTGCGGCGGAATTTACAGCCATCGATCCCCATGAAATATACCAGCAGGTTCTTATCGGCCAAATCCGCCGAGACCCCGATCATCACCGCCGCGGTTTGCGCCATCGCCTCGACGATGGTGACGCCGGGCATGATGGGCGCACCGGGGAAATGCCCCTGAAAATGCGGCTCGTTCATCGTGACGTTTTTGATGCCGACGGCCGATTGAAACGGCACGATATCGCGCACGCGATCCACCAAAAGGAACGGATAGCGATGCGGGATGATGCGCTGGATCAGCGCGATATCGGCGGTTGTGGGCGTATCTGCCGTCATGTGTCCTCGGGTATTGAATGCAGGCTGAAGCGACTGGTATCAACTTGCCGGCCATGCGGCAAGCGACCGGCTCACGGCGTCGTGCCGCCGGTCGGGGGTGAAAGGCGCCTTGTGCCGTCAAGATCGATCAGCGGCGCATCGCCACCTTCACCGATCTCGGCGTCGATACGCGTGATCGCCGCCTCGGTGATGTCGATCCCGTCGACCGACAGCAGCACCGCGCGATTATCCATCAGCACACTCGCCCCACGCATGCGCATCAGATCGACAAGAACCGGAAAGGCCAATTCATAGAACTGCGTCCGTGCGGCTTCTGCTTGTGCCTGCAAGGCACGGCTTTTCGCCTCTTGGGCGGCACGGATGCCTTCGACGCGGATATTGAACTCCTGCGCAAGCGGACGAAACGCATCGGCGCTCATCGTTGCGCGCTGTTCGGTCAGGCGCAGCTCTTCGTCGGATAATTGCGCCTCGATGCGGCGGTTCTCGGCGACAAGGGCGGCGCCTGCCTCCTCGACCTCTTGCTGGATGCGCTGGCCATAGCGCGACCCGGTCAGCAGGCGTTCTTGGTCGATGATCACGATCGCGGCGCTGTTGGGCGGCGTTGCTTGCGCACCCTGCGCAGCGGCAATCATCGGTGACAGGGCCAAGGCCAGCCCTGCCATCATGCCGCGAAAAGCCGTGATGCGCATATCGCGCCCCTTAGAACCGCGTCTCGACGGTCAGATCGAAATCGCGTGTCCGGTCGTAGCTTTCGAATTCGAGCGCGCGCGAGAAGTTGAAGCGCAGCGGTCCGATGGCCGTGTTCCAGAAAATCGATACACCGATCGAGGAACGGAATTGCTGGCTGTCATCAACCAGCGCCCCGCCGGCCCCCACCTTGTTATCAAGCCCCCAGACCGAGCCTATATCATAGAACAGCCCACCCGAAATCCCGTATTCATCGGGAAGCCCCAAGGGGAATGCCGCCTCGAAGCGCGCGACCGTGAAGAAATTACCGCCAAGCGCATCCTCGTTCGTAGCACGCGTATCGCGCGGCCCAAGGCCGAAGGCATCGAAACCACGCATCTGGCGGCTGGACAGGAAGAAACGATCCGAAAGCCGGCTTGACCCGCTCAACATCTCCAGCGCGCCGCCTTCGAAACTGGCACGCAAGGTTACATCTTCGCGCAGCACTTGCTGCTCTGCGATGCCAAGGAAGCTTGCGCGCAGATACTCGGTATCGCCACCCAAACCTGCATATTCGAGCCCGAACTGCAGCCGCACACCGCGCGTCGGATCAAGCCCGCCATTGCGCGTGTCATAGGCATATTGCAGACCGACAAAGGACAAAACGCGCTCGCCCTGTTCGGCAAACAAGATGGGCGAACTGTTTGCCGCAACGAGCCCCGAGATCTCGTTTTGCTCTAAGCCGACATATGTATTCAGGCGACCAAATTCGGAAATCGGAAAGCCCAAGCTGGTGCGCAGCCCGATATCGCGCGTGTCGAAATTGCGGTTTTGATCGGTGGTCTCGGTGTAAAAGGCGTTCAGCCCTAACTCCAGATCGCGCGAACGGAAAGCGGGTTCCGTGAACGACAGGTTGAAGGCGCGGCTTCCATCGGTCGTGTTAAAGCCGAAATCCAACGACTGACCGCGACCAAGGAAGTTGGACTCGGCGAAGTTTACCGCAAGCCCCGGCCCGGTATCGGTCGAGAAACTGGCCGAAAAGCCCAAGGTGCCGGTCGGCTGCTCTTCGACATCGACATCGACGATGATCTGGTCGGCAGATGTGCCAGCACGCGATTCAACATCGACATCGGCGAAAAAGCCGGTCGCGCGGATGCGTTCGGCCGCTTGCCGGATGGCGCGTGGATCAAAGGGGTCACCTTCGACAGTTGTAAACTGGCGACGGATGACGCTGTCGAGCGTCGTCACATTGCCTTCGATATCGATACGCTCGACAAAGACCCGCTCACCACGACGAATCAGGAATTCGACATCCAGCGTGCGTGTCTCTTCGTTGCGCGTGATGCGCGGTTCGATCCGCACGAAACGCAGGCCTTGCTGCGTGGCCAAAGCCTCCATCCGGCTGATCGTGGTCTCGATCAAGCGCGGGCTATAGGTTTGGCCGGAACGGATGCGAATGACATCTTGATAAATCGTGGCATCGGCCTCTGGGATCTCGGAGGTAGTCGCGATCGTGCCCAGCGAAAAGCTTTGACCTTCGCGGATGTTGAAGGTCACGAAATAAGCGTCACGCCCACGCGCGAGTTCCGGTGTCACGCTCAGGATTTGAAAATCGACATAGCCGCGATCAAGGTAGAAATCGGACAAAAGCTGCCGATCAAGCGCGATCCGCTCGGCGATGAAGGTGTCGCGGCGGATGATCTGGCGCAAAATCCCGGCCTGCGTACTTTCCAGCACACGGCGCAAGCGGCGATCGGAATAGGCGCGGTTGCCGACAAAGGTGATACGCTCGGTTTCCACCACGCGGCCCTCGGCGATCTCGAAGACCAGATTGACGCGGTTATCGGCCAGCCGAATGATGCGCGGCGTCACCGTCGCGGTCAGCCTGCCCGAGACGCGATAGGCCTCGGCGATGGCATTGGCGTCTTGTTCTGCCACACTTGGCGAATAGGTGCGGCGCGGTGTCGAGCTGATCACCGGCAAAAGCGCGTCATCATCCAGCCGCTCATTGCCTTCGATCGAGATGATGTTGATCGTGGGATATTCCTGCACGGTGATGACCAGCGTGTTGCCACGCGGCGTGATCTCGACCGATTCAAACAGCCCGGTGTTCTGCAAGCGTTGCAGCGCATCATTGACCTGCGCACCAGAGACTTCGCTGCCCGGTGCGATCGCGGCATAGGTCAAAATGGCAGAATCGTTGATCCGCGCATTTCCCACGACATCGAAACGCGAAAAGCTAAAGGTTTGCGCACTTGCCGATGGGACGATCAAACTTCCCGAGATGACCAAAAGCACCGCAAACAGGCCGGATAGAGACCGCAGGCGCACTGCACCGATTAGCTGACGCCTCATACGCGACGGCGAAAACAGGACATGCCGACTCATCTCATCCAACCCCAAATTTCCCAGCAGACATTTCCTGCCTAGCGGAGGGTCGGTGGGTTGTCAAAACGAACCCAAAGGCGCGTGCTGCAAAACCGAAAGATCACCGCCCCCGCAAGGGCGCGATGAGGGTGCAAGCGCGCCTAGAACTCGGTGGCGTAGTCGAACAACGCGCCCGCGAGAAAAAGCGCCGCGATGATCAAAAGCGACATGCTGCGGGTGCTTTCCATAAGCAGTTTCATGGCATGCTCCGGGTTGGGCGACGTGCTGTCACCCTCTCCCCGATTTGTGGCAATGCTGCGGCAGCCTTATGGAAATCCCGTGAAGATGAAGGCCCGCCTCAGGGGCAAAAGATATCGTTGGTCAGCGCAAACAGCATGACAGACAAAACCAGCGTCAAACCGAGGGTGATGAACAACCGCATCGCCTTATCCGATGGCGGCTTGCCGCTGACCGCCTCATAGGCGTGAAAAACCAGATGTCCGCCATCCAGAACGGGGATCGGAAAAAGGTTCAACAGGCCCACAGCGGTCGACAGGACCGCGATAAACCAGATGAAATTGTCGATGCCTTGGCTTGCCGCCGCGCCCGAGGTTTCGGCAATCCCGATCGGTCCTTGCAGGTTGCATGACGAAATCGCGCCGGTGATGATATGCCAAAGCCCCGACATCGATGACCGCACGACAAACCATGTCTGCTCTGCCCCGAAACCGATGGATGCGAATAGGCCAACACCCTCGCGCACCGGCTCGAAGCTGAAACCACCCGTCACGCCGATCAACCAGCGCGTCTCAAACCCGCCCTCGGCCAGCGGCAGGTCGGTGCGGCGTGGGATCAACGTCACCTCGACCGGCGCGCCGGCCCGCCAGATCGAAAGCGTCAGCGGTGTGCCTTCGGCGGCGGCGACCGTGTCGCGCAATTGGCGGAACGCATAGATGGGCGCGCCATCCACCGCGCGGATCACATCGCCTTGCTGCAAGCCCGCGGCAAATGCCGCCGATTGCGGCGCCACGGTATCGACCAGCGGGATCAGGGGAAAGGCCGCCTCGGTCTGGATCACCGCGCCATCACGTTCCACGGTGTAGACCACGCTTGGCGCAGGCGGCAGATCCTCGGCGATGGTGAACACATCACCAAAGGCCGAAACCTCTTGACCATCGAGTGCCAAGATCAGGTCGCCCGCCATCAGCTGTTGCATCTCGGGCGGCAGCGGGGTGAGTGCGCCGACGCGCGGTTCTTCGGTCGGACGACCGGTGAAGAACAACACCGTTGCGAAAATCAGGATCGAAAAGATGAAGTTGAACACAGGCCCCGCCGCAACCGTGGCCGCGCGCGCCCAAAGCGGCGCACCATGCATGGAGCGTCGCCGCTCGGTCACATCAAGCGCATCCATCGCCGCGCCATCCTTGCCACTGGCGGCATCCGCATCGCCCAGGAATTTCACATACCCCCCAAAAGGCAGCGCCGCGATTTGCCAGCGCGTGCCGTGCCGGTCCGTGCGGCCAAGCAAGACCGGGCCAAAACCGATCGAGAACACCTCGGCATGGATACCCGACCAACGGCCCACGATGTAATGGCCATATTCATGGATCGCCACGATGATGGACAAGGCCGCGACGAAAGCCGCGATCGTGAAGGCGAAATTGCCGAACTGGGGAATGAATTCCATCGGGTGCTTAACGCTCCATTTTTGTGATCTGTGCCCATGCCGTCTGACGTGACATGTGGTCGGTCATCAGCACATCCTCAAGGTTCGACATGGAAGAACTGAGGCAGAGCTGCGACGTTATTTCGTCAAGCGTCCGGTCCACGACCGCCGCCATGTCCATAAAACCGATGCGTCCGGCGATAAAACCATCCAGCGCGACCTCTTTGGCGGCGTTGAACACCGCACCTGCCCGGCCCCGCGTTTCCATCACCGCACGCGCGATCGCCAAGGCCGGATACCGCAGCGGATCGGGCGCGCGAAACTCCAAGGTCGCGATCTGCGCCAGATCGAGGCGCGCGACGGGCAAATGGCGGCGATCGGGCCAATTGAGTGCATAGCCGATCGCATGGCGCATATCGGGCGCACCCAGATGCGCCATCAGCGCCCCGTCATTGAACCCCACCAACGCATGGATCAGCGATTGCGGATGGATCACGGTTTCGATCTGCGCCGGGGTCACCCCGAAAAATTCGCGCGTCTCGATCAACTCCATCCCTTTGTTGAACATCGACGCGCTGTCGATGGTGATGCGCTGACCCATCGCCCAATTGGGATGCGCGCCCGCGTCGGTGACCGTGGCCGATGCCAAGGCCGCGATCGGCCAATCACGCAGCCCCCCACCCGAGGCGGTGATGATGATGCGCTCGACCGCAGCGATATCTTCGCCCACCAGCGCCTGGAACACCGCCGAATGTTCGCTATCGACGGGCAAGATCGTGGCGCCATGCGCCTGCGCCTCGGCCAGCAAAAGCGGGCCTGCGGTCACAAGGCTTTCCTTGTTGGCCAAGGCCAGCGTGCCACCATGGCGCAGCGCGCGAAACCCCGGCGCAAGGCCAGCCGCCCCCACGATGGCCGACATCACCCAATCGACGGGCCGATCGGCCGCTTCGATCAAGGCGGCCTCGCCAGCCGTGGCCGTGATGCCAGTACCAGCCAAGGCCGCGCGCAAATCATCCAGATGTTCATCATGGGCCGTCACGGCGATCTCGGCCTTCAGCCGGATCGCATCTTGGGCCAGTTTGGCGATATTGGCCCCGCCCGTCAGCGCCACCACCCGATAGGCATCGGGCGCGCGTGCGATCAGATCGACGGTGTTTTGCCCAATCGATCCTGTCGCCCCGAAAATGGAAATGCTGCGCATCGGCCCCTTCTTTCGCTGGGCAGTCAAAGAGGGGGCGGCGGAAAGGCCGTCAGGCTTTCCACGATGACCAAAAGAAAGGCCGCCCCAAGAAGCCCGTCGAAGCGATCATAGACGCCCCCATGTCCGGGCAAAAGGTTGGAACTGTCCTTGACGCCCATCTGTCGCTTGAGCGCCGATTCCGCGACATCGCCCATCTGGCTCGCCACGCTCAGCGCGACCGATATCACCACCAACTCGGCCCCGACGCCGGTCTGGGCCATGAAGGCCCAACCCACGACCCCTGCCCCGACCCAGCCGGCGAACGTGCCGGACCATGTCTTTTTCGGGCTGACACGCGGCCAGAACTTCGGCCCGCCGATCAGCCGGCCCGCGAAATAGCCCAAGATGTCGGTCACCACGACCACCAGCACCAGCCACAGCATCCAGGTCAGGCCAAAGCTGTCGCGGTGAAAAATCAGCCCGACCCCGGCCAGAAGGATCATCGCGATGGTCAGCACGAACAGCCGCCTGTGCCGGGCAAGCATGGCCATCGCCGCCAAGGGCACGCTGAGCGCCAAGATCAATGCCACAACAAGCGGTGCCAGCTTGGTGGCCAAGATCGCAGCCCCCGCCATCACACCAAGGATGATAGCCCCGCGCGCCGATCCGCCCAACATGCGGACCAATTCCCACACCAAGGCCGCGACAAGGATCACGACCAAGGCCGTGAACCACCATCCCCCCGCCCAGACAGCCGATAAACCGATCAAGGCAAGCACAAGACCCGTGGCCATCCGCGTGGCCAAATCCGAGAAACTGTCGCGCGCCAAGCCCAAGCTGCCCTCAGGCCATGACCGCGCCGAAGCGCCGTTCCCGCTGACCGAAGCGGCCGATGACTTGGGCAAATACCTCGGGGCTGAAATCGGGCCAAAGCGTGTCGATGAATTCATACTCGGCATAGGCCGATTGCCAGAGCAGGAAATTGGAAATCCGCGCCTCGCCGCTGGTGCGGATCACCAAATCGGGATCGGGCAGGACATGGGTATCGAGATAGCGTGGAAAGGTCTCATCGCTGACCTCGCGCGGGTCGAGCTTGCCCATCGCCACATCATGCGCCAAGCGCCGCGCGGCGCGGGTCACCTCGTCGCGGCCACCATAGTTGAGCGCGATGGTCAGATTGGTCCCGGAATTGCCGGCGGTCATCAACTCCAGCCCATCCATCAAATCGACCAGCGCAGGCTCGAGCCGCACACGATCACCGATGAAACGCACGCGTACATTCTCGTCGAACAGCGCCTGCGCCTCGCGGCGGATATAGCGTTTGAACAGCCGCATCAGCCCCGCGACCTCGGTCTGGGTGCGCTTCCAATTCTCGGTCGAGAAGGCAAAAATCGTCAGGTAGCGCACACCCAGATCGGGACAGGCGCGCACGATTTCCTTGACCCGACGCGCGCCCGCCGCATGGCCGAACAACCGGGGCCGGCCGCGCATTTGGGCCCAACGTCCATTCCCATCCATAATGATGGCGACATGTTCGGGTCGGGTGGATTCCTTGGGCATTTACGACAATCCTGACAATGGGAAACAAAGGACACCAACTGAAAATGGCCCCGCTGGGGGCCATTCGATCAGACCTGCATGATCTCGGCCTGTTTGGTTTCAAGGGCGGCATCGACCTTGGCGATATGGCCGTTGGTCAATTCCTGCACTTCTTCTTCCCAAAGCTTCACATCGTCTTCCGACATGCCCTTGGTTTTGGCTTTTTTGATCTGGTCCATGCCGTCGCGGCGCACATTGCGCACGGCGACGCGGGCATGTTCGGCATATTGGGCCGCGACCTTGGTCAATTCGCGGCGGCGTTCTTCGTTGAGCTCCGGGATCGGCAGCATGATGATGGTGCCGTTGAGCTGCGGGTTGATGCCCAGACCGCTTTCGCGGATCGCTTTCTCGACCTTGCCGACAAGGCCCTTGTCCCAGACATTGACCGTGACCATCCGCGGCTCGGGCACGTTGACGGTGCCGACTTGGTTGATCGGCGTCATCTGCCCATAGGCATCGACCATCACCGGTTCCAACATGCTGGCCGATGCGCGGCCAGTCCTGAGCGAGGCGAATTCCGTCCGCAACGCAGCCAATGCGCCGTCCATGCGGCGCGCCAGATCATCGAGGTCGATGTCAAGTTCGTCTTCTGCCATCTGCTCGGCCCTTTATCGCTCCTGTTGGGGGCGTGATACCCAAAGCCGCGCGCGGTTTCCAGAACCGACTTGCCAAATCCGCCCAGACAATTGCCCGAGGTGGCGTTCAGGACACTTTGGTATAGGTGCCGCGCCCGGCCAGAATGCCCTTGAAACCACCCGGCTCATCAAGGCTGAAAACGATGATAGGCAGGCTGTTCTCACGCGCCAGCGCGATGGCCGAAGCATCCATCACACCAAGATGCTGGGCCAAGACCTCGTCATAGGTGACAGTCTCATAGCGCTTGGCATCGGCGTGTTTCTTGGGGTCTTTGTCATAGACACCGTCGACCTTGGTGCCCTTGAAGATCGCCTGGCAATCCATCTCGGAGGCGCGCAAGGTCGCGGCGGTATCGGTGGTGAAATAGGGGTTGCCCGTGCCAGCGGCGAAGATGCAGACGCGCTTTTTCTCCAGATGGCGGATCGCGCGGCGGCGAATATAGGGCTCGGCCACCTCGTTCATAGTGATGGCGCTGATCACGCGGGTATAGACGCCGATCGATTCCAGCGAGGATTGCATCGCCAGCGCATTCATCACCGTGGCCAGCATCCCCATATAATCGGCGGTTGTGCGTTCCATGCCTTGGGCGCTGCCTTGCAAACCGCGAAAGATGTTGCCGCCACCGATGACCATGCAAATCTCGACACCCAGATCATGAACCGATTTGACCTCGCGCGCGATGCGCTCGACCGTTGGCGGATGCAGGCCATATCCCTGATCGCCCATCAACGCCTCGCCCGAGATTTTCAACATCACCCGGCTGTAGCGGGCATCGGCCGGTGCGGTTGGGCTATCGGACATGGGCGAGCTCCTTGATTTGGGAAAGTGACCACAGCGCATTGCGCACCGCGCACCATGGTCTAAAACCGCACAGGGTTCAACGCCTCTTGCAGGGCCAAAATGACCCAAAACCCCGATGTGCCACCCGTGGCGCTGGCGTGAATGTCGCAGAGCAACGCATTGATTGATTTGAATACCATCCCCGCTGACCGCCCCGTTCTGATCGCGGGCCCGACGGCATCGGGCAAATCCGCCTTGGCGCTGCGCATCGCGCAGGCCCAAGGCGGGATCATCGTGAATGCCGATGCTTTGCAGGTCTATGAAAACTGGTGCGTGCTAACCGCGCGCCCCGATGCCGCCGATCTGGCGGCAGCACCGCACCGGCTTTATGGTCAGGTCGCATGGGACGCAGCCTATTCGGTCGGCCACTGGCTGCGCGAGGTGGCGGCGCTGATGGCTGGGCCGCGCCTGATTATCGTGGGCGGCACAGGTCTCTATTTTCGCGCGTTGACCGAAGGCTTGGCCGATATCCCGGTAACCCCGGCCGCAATCCGCACCAAGGCCGATGCGCTGTCGCTGACCGAGATGATTGCCACTCTCGACCCTGCGACCGCCAAGGGGATCGACCTGAACAATCGCGCGCGCGTGCAACGCGCATGGGAAGTATTGCAGGCCACCGGCCAAGGGCTTGCCGCATGGCAGGCCGACACGCCCGCGCCGCTGCTGCCGCTGGCAAGCTGTACCGCGCTGCGGATGGATGCGCCGGTTGAATGGCTGAATACGCGCATCGCACGGCGGTTCGAGATGATGTTGGATCGCGGCGCATTGGCGGAGGCCCAGGCAAACTGGCCCCGCTGGAACCCGAACCTGCCTGCGATGAAGGCGATCGGTGCGCAGGAACTGATATCGCATCTGCATGGTGAATTGACCCTGACCCAAGCGCGCGACGCCGCGATCATCGCCTCGCGGCAATATGCCAAGCGTCAGCGCACATGGTTTCGCGCGCGCATGGGCGATTGGCGCGGGATCGACCCAAGCTAGGCGCAACGATTGCACAAAAGCGCTAACTTTCGCGCAATCGCAGCGCTTCAATGCCAACTCGCTTGCATAATTCCGACATACAGCCCAGCATCGGGCGATGACCGTCTCGACCCAAGGTTTTCGCATCACCTCGCTTGGCAAGCTGCGCATGAAGGATGCGTGGCGGCTTGAGCTGTTGCATAGCCAACCGCTGCATCGTTTGTATTGGATCACCCGTGGCCAAGGGCGCGCGACGATCCGCGGGGTGACGCGCGGCTATGGTCCGAACACGGCGATGTTCTTGCCGGCTGGCACACAGATGGCGATGGAACTTCCGGCGCAATTGCAAGGGATCGAACTGGCCTTGCCTGCCGACAATGACCTTGGTCTGCCGCAAACGCCGTTTCAGCGGCGCATCGCAACCATCGAAGGACAGACCAGCTTGACGGGCCACCTTGAAAGGGCCGAGCGCGAGATCAGCACCCAAGCCCCTGCGATGAACCGTGCCTTGACGGGATACGGGCTTTTGATCTCGGCTTGGGTCACGCGGGAAACGGGCGATGATCATGGGCTGGCACTGCGCGAAAGATCACATCGTCTGGCCGAGGATTTCGCCGATGCCGTCGAGGGGCGCTTTCGCAGCGGCGCTGGCGTGGCCGATTATGCCCAAGCGCTCAACGTGACGCCCACCCATCTGTCGCGTGTCTGTCGCGATGCCTCTGGGCGTCCGGCGCTGGCGCTTCTCAACGAACGGATCATGTGTGAGGCCCGCCGCCTGCTCCGCGACACCGACATGCCCGCCCGCGAAATTGCCGAGACACTGGGCTTTTCTTCGGCGGCGTATTTCACCCGCGCCTTTCAACAAGCGACCGGAAAAGCCCCGATCGCTTATCGTGGGGGCCGCTGACCCTACGTCGCCCGGCGGGCCGACTCGGCCATGCGAAAAAAAACCTTTCTAGGGGTTGCGGTCAGGGCCCATGTCGTTTTTGATCGGGGCGGGGTCGGGAACGGCTCAGGATTGATCACAACTAGTGATTGACGGAACGAAAGAAAAACCGCCGAATGCGGGTATCCGATGGCAGACATTTCATCTGTCGCCGCGGTGAATAAGGATAGCGCGATCGCTGTCCGCAAAAACGACACAGGGAGAAGATATATGACACATCATTCCGGCGGAAAGCGGACGACCCATCCGGTCGCGGAAATGTATGCGCGTGAGTATAAAGCTGGCCAAATGAGCCGTCGCGAATTCTTGGTGCGCAGTACGGCGCTGGGTGTTTCGGCGGTCGCGGCCTATTCGATGATCGGCCTCAAGCCTGCGATGGCGCAGCGCGTCACACCACCCGCGGGCGGCAATCTGCGCATCCAGATGCAGATCTTGGCGCTGAAAGATCCGCGCACCTTTGACTGGTCGCAGCTTGGCAATGTGAGCCGCGGCTTGTTGGAATACCTCATCGAATACAACAGCGATGGTTCCTTCTCGGGTATCTTGCTCGAAAGCTGGGAAGCCAATGCCGACGCGACACAATACACATTGAACGTCCGTCCGGGCGTGAAGTGGAACAATGGCGATGATTTCACCGCCGAAGATGTCGCGGCGAACTTTATCGGCTGGTGCGACACCACGGTCGAAGGCAACTCCATGGCGGCCCGCATGGGCGGCTTGGTCGACAGCGAAACCGGCCAGGCGCGCGCAGGCGGCGTGGTCGTCGTTGACCCGCTGACAGTGCAGATCAACCTGCCCGCCCCCGACATCACGCTTGTTCCCGGCATGGCCGACTATCCCGGCGCGATCCAGCATCGCGACCTGATCGGCACCAACCCGCTTGATCATGGTGTTGGCACCGGCGCCTACAAGATCGCCGATCACCAGGTCGGCATCTCTTGCCGTCTGGAGCGCAACACCGACCATAGCTACTGGGGCAACGCCTATCTCGACGAGATTACCTTCGTCGATCTCGGCACCGATCCCGCGGCATGGTTCGCAGGTGCCGAAGCCGGTGAGTTTGACATGACCTACGAAACCGTGGGCGAATTTGTCGATCTCTTCTCGGCTGTTGGCTGGACGCAATCGGCTGTGACCACGGGTGCAACCGTGGTTGTGCGCCCCAACCAGCTCAACGCGCCCTACGAGAATGTCGAAGTGCGCCGTGCGATGTTGGAAGCGGTCGATCTTTCGGTTGTGCTTGAACTGGGTATGAACGGCCAAGGCACGGTCGGTGAAAACCACCATGTCTGCCCGATCCACCCCGAATACGCCGCACTGCCCCCGATGGTCGTCGACAAGGCCGCAGCCCAAGCGCGTCTTGCCGCAGCGGGCCATGCAGATCACAACTTCACGCTTGTGTCGCTCGACGATGGTTTGGGTCGCTTCACCTGTGACGCGATCGCGGCACAGATGCGCGATGCCGGCATGACCGTCACACGGGAAGTTCTGCCCGGGTCCACCTTCTGGAACGACTGGCTGAACTACCCGTTCTCGGCGACCGAGTGGAACCACCGCGAACTGGGTGTGCAGATCCTCAACCTCGCCTACCGCTCTGGCGTGGCATGGAATGAAACAGGTTTCGCGAACGCTGAGTTCGATCGGCTGCTCAACGAGGCAAACGGTATTCAAGACGCCGATGCCCGCCGTGTCGTGATGGCGCGCCTGCAGCAGATCATGCAGGACGAGGCCGTGACCTTCATCCCGTTCTGGCGCTCGCTGTTCCGCCATTACCGCGAAGGTGTGCTGAACGCGGATATGCATCCCAAGTTCGAGATCAACGTGCATCATCTGGGCCTCGCGTCCTGATCTGCACCTGATTTTCCGGGGCGGCCCTGTGCCGTCCCGGATATCGACACGCAATGGCCCCGGCCGCCTGAACCAACCCATGCGTGGGATCGCACCATAGCGTTTAGCGCGATGTGACGATCCTCTAGGCAAGGACACAGCGACGAATGGCATTCTTCATCTTGCGCCGCTTTGGCGTCATGATCCTGACGGCGCTCTGCCTGACTTTTGTGGTGTTTTTTCTCACCAATCTCGCCCCGAACCTCGAAAAACTGGCCAAGACCCAAGGCAATGCGCGCATGAGCGATGCCGAGGTCGTATCGTGGCTCGATCGCAACGGCTATGGCGGTCTATTGGCCATGCGCTATGGCGAATGGCTGGGCATGGTGCCGGGTTGGGTGCGGCTGGATGAACCCACGGGGCAATGGCGTGGGCGCTGTTTGGATGCGGGCGACACGCCCGAAACCGCACCGCGTTTTTGCGGCTTGTTGCAGGGTGATCTGGGCCATTCCACTGTCTCGGACGACGAGGTTGCCAATATCATCGGTGGCCGCTTGGCGCTGACCGGGATCTTGATGTTCTGGGCCTTTGCCGTGATCGTGCCATCGGCGCTTTTGGTCGGCGTTCTTGCCGGCATGCGCGAGGGCAGCCGCACGGATCGCGTCTTGTCCACCTTCTCCATCGGCACGACGGCGACGCCGGAATATGTGTCGGGGGTGATCTTCATCGTGCTTTTGGCCTCTTCCCAGACGGGCATATCGCCCTTGCTGGTGCAATGGGGCTGGCTTGACAGCGGCACCCTTTTCCTCGGCTCGGCGCGCAGCGCGATGGATGGGCCGAATTTCTGGAATTTCACCTTGCCCGTGATGACCATCGCCTTTTACGGCATGGGCTATATCGCGCGGATGACGCGCGCCTCGATGGCCGAGGTGATGACCGCGCAATATATCCGCACAGCGCGCCTCAAAGGGGTGAGCTTTCGCAATATCGTGCTCAAGCACGCACTCAGAAACGCGCTGATCGCGCCCTTCACCGTCATCATGCTGCAATTCCCGTGGCTTTTGACCGGCGTCGTGATCGTCGAGACATTGTTCAACTACAACGGCTTTGGCTGGACCTTGGTTCAGGCCGCCTCGAACAATGACATTGAATTGCTGCTGGCCTGTTCGGTCGTGGCCGTCTTCGTGGTTTTGGTGACACAGCTGATCTCGGACATCGGCTATGTGTATCTGAACCCGCGTATCCGCATATCCTGAGGAGGACGGGCAGATGGAACCCCTATCATGGTCCGGTGAAATCGGTCTTTTTCTCAACCCGATCATGCTTGCCGCGGTGATTGTGTTCGCGGCCGCCTTCGTGGTCAATATCGCGCTGAGCTTGGGCGGCATGCGCCCCGGCGAGATGGTGATCAATGCCGATCACTCGCTCAGCCTCCAGCGCGGGCCGGTCGATTATTCGCTGATGACGATGCGCTATGCGGTGCTGGTGTTCTTGCTGGTCTGCATCGGCCATATCATTAGCGGGGTCGTTTTGGACGATCCGCAGCGCACGGGCATCATCGGGGCAATGGCCGCGCGGCTGACCCCGGTCTGGATCGGGCTTGTGGTGCTTTTCGCGCTCTCCATCGCTTTCAAACGCCGCCTCGGTCTTTACGGCAAGCTGTTCGACAGCCCCATCGGCATGACCGGCTTTGGCTTGGTGATGTTCTGGATCTTTGCCGCGATCTTCGTGCAAAGCATCGCGCCGCATGGGCCAATCGATGTGATCAGCCAGATGCGGAACGAACTTCCGGGCAGTGTTTTGCCGGACCCGCGCGAGGGGCAATATGTCTATTACCTGCTTGGCGGCGATAACCTTGGGCGCTGCGTCTTCAGCCGCATGGTCTATGGCGCTTTCGAAGTGCTGAAGATCGCCCCCTTGGCCACTATGTTCGCCTTCATGGTCGGCATCACGCTGGGTGTGCCTGCGGGCTATTTCGGCGGCAAGCTCGACGTTGGCGTGACTTTCGTGGCCAATCTGGTGTTGGCCTTCCCGGTGATCTTGCTGTTCTACCTGCTCGTCACCCCCGAGATCGTGGCGGCCGGTATCCCCAACTATCTGTCGATGGTGTTGTTTCTCTTCCCGATCCTGTTCTTGGTGATCTTGTTCAATTCGCGCTATCGCACCCAACCCAGCTTGCGCAATGTCATCGTGGCGGTCTGTGTCGGTGTGGGCGGCATGGCTTATCTCTCGCTCATCTCCAATGCATCGGACCCGGAATTGCCCCGCCTGTTTCGGCTTTGGCCCGAGGCGCTGGACCTGTTCGATGTGCCGGGGAACTTGCTGATCGTTTTTGTCTCGGTGGTTTTCGTCAACAGCCCAACGGTCTTTCGCATCGTGCGCGGCATCGTGCTGGATATCAAAACCCGCGACTATGTCGCCGCTGCGCAAACCCGTGGCGAAGGGGCGTGGTACATCATGCTGTGGGAGATTTTGCCCAATGCACGCGGTCCGCTGATCGTCGATTTCTGCCTGCGCATCGGTTATACGACCATCTTGCTCGGCACCTTGGGCTTCTTCGGTCTGGGCGTCAGCCCCGAAAGCCCCGATTGGGGCTCGACCATCAACGAGGGGCGGCGGCTTTTGACCATCTATCCGCATCCGGCCTTGCCCCCTGCCCTTGCCCTGATGAGCCTTGTGCTTGGCCTCAACCTACTCGCCGACGGCTTGCGCGAAGAAAGCCTGAAGGATTGATGATGCCGAATTTTCGCATGAAAATTCGCACCGCGGTAAATCTTCCTACGAAGATTTGCCGCCGCCCCGTGGAGGAGCGCAAGAATGCTTGACCAGACCCCTGAAAGCACCGCGAGCGTGACCGGCGCCTATGATGGGCCGATCCTCGAGATTTCGAACCTGTCGATCTCGTTCTTCACCCGGCTGCGCGAAATCCCCGCCGTGATGGATTTTTCTTGCTCGGTCATGCCGGGCGAGGCGATGGGGCTGGTGGGCGAGTCTGGCTGTGGCAAATCCACCGTGGCGCTTGGCGTAATGCAGGATTTGGGCGTCAACGGCCGCGTTGTTGGCGGTACGATCAAGTACAAAGGCCGCGATCTCAACGCGATGAGCGCCGAAGAACTGCGCGCCATTCGCGGCCGCGAAATCGCGATGATCTATCAAGAGCCCATGGCCTCGCTCAACCCGGCCATGCGGATCGGCCAACAGTTGATCGAAGTGCCGATGATCCACGAAGGGATCTCGGAGAAAGAGGCATGGGCGCGCGCGCTTGAGATGGTCAGCGATGTGCGCCTGCCCGACCCCGAGCGGATGCTGCGCTCATACCCGCATCAGCTTTCGGGCGGCCAACAGCAGCGCATCGTCATCGCCATGGCCTTGATGTCGAAACCCTCGCTCTTGATCCTCGATGAACCGACCACGGCCCTGGATGTGACGGTCGAGGCGGCAGTGGTCGATCTGGTCAAGGATCTGGGCCGGAAATACGGCACCTCCATGCTGTTCATCAGCCATAATCTTGGGCTGGTCTTGGAAACCTGCGACCGGATTTGCGTGATGTATTCGGGCGAGGCCGTTGAGACCGGCGCCATCGCGGATGTTTTCGACGAAATGCGCCACCCCTATACACAGGCGCTGTTCCGCTCCATCCCGTTGCCCGGTGCGGATAAGACGACGCGCCCCTTGCGCGCAATCCCGGGGAACTTTCCGCTGCCACATGAACGCCCGCCGGGCTGCAATTTCGGGCCGCGCTGCGATTATTTCGAAGCGGGGCGCTGCGACGCGGGCAGTATTTCCATGGCCGATATCGCGCATGGCGACCGCCATCAAAGCCGCTGTTTGCGTCTGGATGAGATCGACTGGGACGCGCCAATGGCGCTGCGCGAGGAACAACAGGCCACGGTCAAGGGCGATGTTGTTCTCAAGGTCGAGAACCTCAAGA
>Ga0209652_1000931_pt1 | contig 24558 bp, 23 predicted proteins | sample SaaInl74LU_5_DNA_FD_184641 | JGI IMG/M metagenome (GOLD analysis project Ga0209652, IMG submission 184641) | Marine microbial communities from expanding oxygen minimum zones in the Saanich Inlet - ESP_74LU_5_DNA (SPAdes) (version 2) | ecosystem: Environmental > Aquatic > Marine > Intertidal zone... | reverse complement strand
AAGCTGCGCGCCCATCCCAATATCACCGTGGTGGCCGGTGAAATCACCGCCCTGCCCGACGGCCCTGCGATCATCGCGACCGGACCGCTCACCTCTGGCACGCTCGCCAATGCCATCGCGGCCGAAACGGGGCAGGATGCGCTGGCCTTCTTCGACGCCATCGCCCCGATCGTCTATGCCGACACCATCGACATGAACGTGGCATGGGAACAGTCGCGCTATGACAAGGGCGAAACGCTCGAAGAACAGCGCGCCTATATCAACTGTCCGATGACGCGCGACGAATACGAGGCCTTCATCGATGCGCTTCTGGCCGCCGACAAGACCGAGTTTCACGAAGGCGAGACCGCGGGCTATTTCGACGGTTGCCTGCCTATCGAGGTCATGGCCGAACGCGGCCGCGAAACACTGCGCCACGGCCCGATGAAGCCCGTGGGGCTGACCAATCCGCATGATCCGACCGTCAAGCCTTGGGCCGTGGTGCAGCTGCGCCGCGACAATGCGCTGGGCACGCTCTACAATATCGTGGGTTTTCAGACCAAGATGAAGTACGGCGCGCAAACCGCTGTTTTTAAAATGATCCCCGGCCTGCATGATGCAAGCTTCGCGCGCCTTGGCGGCATCCATCGCAATACCTTCATCAATTCGCCACGCCTTCTCGATGCGCAGATGCGCCTGCGCTCGCGCCCCAATATCCGCTTCGCGGGCCAAATCACCGGGGTGGAGGGCTATGTGGAATCCGCCGCCATGGGGCTTTTGGCCGGTCGGCTTGCCGTGGCCGAGCTTTGCGGCAAAACACTTGCCCCCGTGCCGCAAGACACCGCCATGGGTGCGCTTGTGCATCACATCACCGGCGGGGCCGAGGCCAAGACCTTTCAGCCGATGAATGTCAATTTCGGCCTCTTTCCCCCGGTCGAAGGGCTGAAGGCCGGCCGGCGTGGGCGCAAGGATCGCTACAAGGCCTATACCGACCGCGCCAAGGCGGCATGGCTGGCTTGGTTGGGCGAGGATCGCGCCGATGCCGCCTAAGCGGGCATTGGACCTGTCACAAAGGGGCTGAGATGCGCTTTAGCACCCGCTTTGCCCCATCGCCCACCGGCCCGCTGCACTTGGGCCATGCCTATTCCGCCATTCTTGCCCATGACATGGCCCGCGCCGCCGGGGGTGATTTCCTGCTGCGCATCGACGACATCGACCAATCACGCGCCCGCCCGATATGGGAGGCGCAGATCATCATCGATCTCCAATGGTTGGGGCTGACATGGGACGGCCCGCCGCGCCGACAATCCGATCACCTGCCCGCCTATCGCGCCGCCATCGACCAGCTAGGCCAGATGGGGCTCACCTATCCCTGCCACTGCACAAGGCGCGACATCCGCGAGGCGGCAAACGCCCCGCAAGAAGGCGGCCCGCCGCCCACCGGCCCCGATGGGCTGATCTATCCCGGCACCTGCCGCCACCGCCCCATGGCCGCGATGGGCCCGGGCGATGCGATCCGCCTCGACATGACCAAAGCTATGGACATGGCCCGCCAGACCGCCGCGCGCGGCTTTGACGAAACCGGCCCCGCGCATCAAGGCCATCACCCCATTACCGCCCAAAACATGATCGCCACGATCGGGGATGTCGTTCTGGCCAGACCCGCGATGGGGGCCGCTTATCACCTCTCGGTCGTGATCGATGATGCAGAACAGGCCGTCACCCATGTGATCCGCGGCCAAGACCTTTTCGCCGCCACCGCGATCCATGTCTTGCTGCAAGCCCTACTGGATCTCCCCACGCCGCAGTATCACCACCACCACCTGATCCGCGACGACACAGGCAAGCGGCTGGCCAAGCGCGACGATGCCCGCGCCATCCACAGTTACCGCGCCGAAGGCGCCACACCGCAAGACATCCGGCGCATGATCGGCCTCTGAGCCTTCTCTGTTTCAAAAATATTCCGGGGGAATCGCCAAAGGCGATGGGGGCAGCGCCCCCTAGGCCTCGGGTGCCATCAACTCCACCTCGGCCCCATTGCGCACCGCCGTGTAAAAGCACACCGCCCGGTTGGTGTGACACGCAGGCCCCGTTTGGCGTACCACCGCCAAAAGACAATCCCTGTCGCAGTCGATGCGCAGCTCGACCAAGGCTTGTACATGGCCCGAGCTTTCGCCCTTGACCCAGAAATCTTGCCGCGAGCGCGACCAATAGGTCACCCGCCCCGTGGCCAGCGTGCGCGCCACCGCCTGCGCATTCATCCATGCCATCATCAAGACAGCGCCGCTCTTTTCCTCCTGCGCGATGCAGGGGATCAAGCCTTGGGCATCATAACGCAGCGTGGCGGGATCGAACTTGGCCATGGACCACCTCTTTGCAAAACCGGGCAACGGCGCTACCTATAAAGCGATGACAAGACAGGCGGAACCCATGTCCGGCGAGAGCGATCTGATCAAACTCTATTCCCAGCGGATCCTTGCCTTGGCGGCGGATATTCCGCACCAAGGTCGGCTTGACGCGCCGCAGGCCAGCCTGCGCAAGCGCGCGCCGCTCTGCGGGTCGACCGTGACCATTGATCTCGACATGGCGGATGGCCGCATCACCCGCTTTGCCCAGGATGTGAAGGCTTGCGCCTTGGGCCAAGCCGCAGCCGCCTTGATGGGGGCCGCCATCATCGGGCGCAGCCGTGATGAGGTGGCGCGCGCCCGCGATGCGCTGCGCGCCATGCTGAACGAAGGGGCCGCGCCGCCCGTGGCACCCTTTAACGGCTATGAGGTGCTGACGCCTGCGTGCGAATATCGTAATCGTCACGCCTCGATCATGCTCTCGCTCGAAGCAACCGTCGAAGCGATGGATGCCGCCGCACAGGCGCAAAGCGCCTGACCCCACAGCAATCATCACAAAAAAACCGCCGCACCTCGGGGCCGAGGGCGGCGGAAGTCAGCGTATCTTTGGCCAAGGCAGGCCCTTCATCACAAGGGCGCGGATGCGGCAGGACAGAGGGGGAATACCCGCATCACCTGCATGGCCAGACCGCAGGCAGAAAGCGCAATCAGATCAATCCGGGCAAATAAAGCAGGCCATAGGTAAATACCGCCAAGGCGATGACGCCGACCGCGTCAGTGACGAATGTGTCGCGCGAATGGGTGAGAATTTCAGCGATCCGGGTCATGTCATAGCCTCCTGAGAAAAGCGTGTTGTCGCTTTGTTCTCATTTTCAGCGGCAGCTGTAAAGAACTTTTTAAGAACATTTGTGAACAAACCGGGTTATCCCGCCGAAATCAACCGGATCGCCTTGTCTTGCTCCAACAGCCACAAGAGCACGCGGGCCGATTGCCCCTGCGGTCCCAATAACCCTGGATCACGCACCAACAGCGTTCGGGCCGCCGATTGCGCCAAGGCCATCAGGCCGGTTTGGGCCTCCAGATCGGCGATGCGAAACCGTGGCAGGCCAGATTGCGCCGTGCCGATCACATCGCCCGCGCCCCGGATCGCCAGATCCTCTTCGGCGATGACAAAACCATCCTCGGTATCGCGCAGCACCATCAAGCGCCGCTTCGCCGTTTCGCCCAAAGGTGGCCGATACATCAGCAAACAGGTCGAGGCCGCCGCCCCGCGCCCCACCCGCCCGCGCAGCTGGTGCAGCTGTGCCAGCCCGAAAATCTCGGCCTGTTCGATCACCATGATCGAGGCATTGGGCACATCCACCCCGACCTCGATCACCGTGGTGGCCACAAGAACACGGGTCGTCCCGGCGGCGAAATCGGTCATGGCGGCGGTTTTCTGATCGGGCGGCAATTGCCCATGCACCAGCCCCACCACCCCGTCGCCAAGCGCCGCGCGCAGCAGCTTGAAGCGTTCTTCGGCCGCGGTGGCGTCGAAATTCTCGCTTTCTTCGACCAGCGGGCAGACCCAATAGGCCTGCCGCCCCTCGGCCACGGCTTTTCGCAAATGGTCGATGACCTCATCCATCCGGGCGGTCGAGACCAAGGCCGTCGCCACCGGCGTGCGGCCGGGCGGCTTTTCATCCAGCACGCTCACATCCATATCGCCATATTGCGCAAGACTGAGGGTGCGCGGAATGGGGGTGGCCGTCATCACCAGCACATCCGCCCCCTGCCCCTTTTGGCCCAGCTTGATGCGCTGGCGCACGCCAAAGCGGTGCTGTTCATCGACGATGGCCAGCCTGAGGTCGGCAAATTCCACATCATCGACGAAAACCGCATGGGTGCCGACCAAGATCTGGATATCGCCGCGCTTGAGTGCGGCCAGTTTCGCGCGCCGTTCAGCCCCTTTGTCTTGGCCACTGAGCATCTCGATCACCACGCCGGCGGCTTCGGCCAAGGGTTTAAGGTTCGCGTAATGCTGGCCTGCGAGAATCGTCGTCGGCGCCATCATCACACCTTGGCCGCCCGCCTCGACCGCGACGAGAAGCGCCATCAGCGCGACAAGTGTCTTGCCCGCCCCCACATCACCTTGCAGCAAGCGGTTCATCCGCGCAGGCGCTGCCATATCGGTGGCGATCTCATCGATGGCGCGCATCTGCGCACCCGTGGGCGTGAACGGCAGGTGTTCCAGCACCTTTTGCCGCAAACGCCCATTGCCTTGCGTCACGCGCCCCTTGCCCCGGCGGCTCGAAGCCCGCGCCAAGGCCAAGGTCAATTGATGGGCGAATAACTCGTCAAAGGCGAGGCGCTCGCGCGCAAGGCCGTTTGCCGCCAGATCCGCCGCCCCCTTTGGCGCATGCGCCATCGCAACGGCCTCATCCCAGGCAGGCCAGCCTTTTTGATCCAAAAGCGGAATATCGATCCATTCGCCCAAGATCGGCACATGCGCCAAGGCCGCCGTCATTGCGCGGCGCAGCCCTTTTTGCGTCAGACCAGCGGCCAAGGGATAGATCGGCTCAAATGCCGGGATCTCACTGGCCTCATCAGGGGCAAGGATATGATCGGGATGGGGCATTTGCGCCACGCCATCGAACAGCTCGACCTTGCCGGACACGATACGCCGCGCGCCTGTAGGCAAGATGCGCGTCAGGTAGTCGGATTTGCCGTGAAAAAACACCAGTTGAAAGCTGGTCTTGGCATCCTCAACCTCGATCCGGTAGGGCCTGCCCCGGCTGGCGGGCGGGCGATGGCGGCCGATCACCACCTCGACCGTGGCCATGCCGGGCAAGGCCAGGTCACGGATCGATGCGGATCTTGTCCGATCCACCCCACCAACGGGCAGTGTCAGGATCAGATCCTTGGGCGTTTCAACCCCCAGACCCTTGTAATGCTTGGCTGTTTTCGGCCCAACCCCATCGAGCGTTTCCAGCCCGGCAAAGAGCGGCCAGAGGTCATCCGGCCGTCCCTTGGGGATCTTGACCTCAGCCATCGCCGCCACCGGACAGCCCGTTTATCAGGGCAAGCCAACCATCCTCGTCGATGGTCTCGACCCCCAGCTCTGCGGCTTTGCTGGCTTTGGAGCCTGCGCCGGGGCCTGCGATCAGCAGATCGGTTTTGACTGATACACTGCCTGCGACCTTGGCGCCAAGCGCCTCGGCGCGCGCCTTGGCCTCGGCACGGGTCATTTTCTCCAGCGTGCCGGTGAATACCACGGTCTTGCCTGCGACCGGGCTGTCGGCGCTGGCGCGTGCCACGGGTGCTTGGATGTCGAGATGCGCCACCAGCCGATCGACCGAGGCGCGCTCGGCCCCTTGGCTGAGTGTCGTGGTCAGCGCGAGCGCCACCGCCTCGCCGATGCCGTCGATGCCGGTGATCTCGGCCCATGCGGGGCTTTGGGACAAAAGCGGTTTGCGCGCGCGTGCATCGGGGGCATGGGCGGCGGGCTCATGTGACGCGCGGTCCAAGCAATCGATGAACTGCGCCCAACTGCCGAAATGGCGCGCCAGATCATTGGCCGCAACCTCGCCCACATGGCGGATGCCGAGGGCAAAAATCACCCGGCCAAGGCCGATGCGCCGCCGCTCGTCGATCGCGTCAAAAAGATTTGCCGCGCTCTTCTCGCCCCAGCCCTCCCGGCTCTTGAGCTGCTGCAGGCCAGATCCGTATTTCGCTTTGATATCAAATATATCCGCCGGTTCCTTGATCCAACCATCGGTATAGAATGTCTCGACCTGTTTGGCGCCCAAGCCTTCGATATCGAAAGCGGCACGGCTGACGAAATGCTTGAGCTTTTCCACCGCTTGGGCCGGGCAGATCAACCCGCCGGTGCAGCGGCGCACCGCGTCACCCTCTTCACGCAGCGCCTCAGAGCCGCATTCAGGGCAATGGGTTGGAAACACAAAGGGCCGCGCATCATCTGGGCGCTTGGACAGATCGACATCGGCGATCTTGGGGATGACATCGCCCGCGCGGTAGACCTGCACCCAATCGCCGATGCGAATGTCTTTGCCGCCCCGGATCTCGCCGCCGCGCGCATCGCGCCCGGCGATATAATCCTCATTATGCAAGGTCGCGTTTGACACGACCACGCCGCCGACGGTGACAGGGGTCAGCCGCGCCACGGGGCTGAGCGCGCCGGTGCGGCCGACTTGGATATCGATCGCCTCGAGCCGGGTCCAAGCCAGCTCGGCGGGGAATTTATGCGCGATCGCCCAGCGTGGCGTGGTCGCGCGCAGCCCAAGGCGCGCTTGCAGACCGAGATCGTCGAGCTTGTAGACGACACCGTCGATATCATAACCCAGCGTCGCGCGTTGCGCCTCGATCTGCGCGTAATGAGCCAGCATCGCGTCGAGATCGCGACAGATGCGGGTCAAAGGATTGATGGAAAAGCCCATTTCGCCCAACCGCGCGATGCCGTCACTTTGCGTGGCAGCCAAGGGCGCGGAAAGCGCGCCCCACGCATAGGCGTAAAAACGCAAGGGGCGCGCACGGGTGATTGCAGCATCGAGTTGGCGCAATGATCCCGCGGCGGCATTACGCGGATTGGCGAAAAGCTTGGCGCCAAGGGCTGCTTGGCGGGCATTGAGGGCTGCGAAGTCCTCATGGCTCATATAAACCTCGCCGCGCACCTCCAAGATCGTGGGCGCATCGGAAAGCTGTTGCGGGATGTCGGCGATGGTACGCGCGTTGGCGGTGACGTTCTCGCCCGTCTCGCCATCGCCGCGTGTGGCAGCACTGATCAGCTGGCCATTCTCATAGCGCAGCGAGAGCGACAGCCCGTCGATCTTTGGCTCGGCGGTAAAGGCCAATGGCGCATCACTGGCAAGCCCCAGGTACCTGCGGATGCCGGCCACGAAATCGGCCACATCGGCGGCGTCAAAAGCATTCGCCAGCGACAGCATCCGCTCGGAGTGCGTGATCTTGGAAAAGCCTTCGCCAAGCTGCGCGCCGATCTGTTCGCTGGGGCTGTCTTGACGTTTGAGATGGGGAAAGCGCGCCTCGATCGCGGCGTTTTCCCGCTTGAGCGCGTCGAAATCGGCATCCGACATGATCGGGGCGTCGTTCTGGAAATAGGCGAGATTTGCAGCAGCGATCTGGCTGGCCAACAGGCGCAACCGGTCGCGTGCTTCAGCCTCATCCAAGCCTGCGATATCCTGCTGGCCCGCCGCTGCTTTGCCATTCTCGACCATGCCCAACCCCTAGATGCCGCTGATCTAAGGTTTAGGGGGATGCGCGCATGAATTCCAGAGGATGCGCACCGTTGGACGGGGTTAACCGTTCATCGCCATTTCGACCGCTGCCCGCCCCGGCACCGGGTCGCGCAGCACATAGCCGCGCCCCCAAACGGTTTCGATGTAATTGGCCCCACCCGTCGCCACCGAGAGTTTCTTGCGCAGCTTGCAGATAAAGACATCGATGATCTTGAGTTCTGGCTCATCCATACCGCCGTAGAGATGGTTCAAAAACATCTCCTTGGTCAGCGTTGTGCCTTTGCGCAGGCTCAAAAGCTCCAACATCTGATATTCCTTACCCGTCAGATGCACGGTCTGATGTTCCACCTCGACGGTTTTGGCATCCAGATTGACGGCGATCATCCCGGTTTTGATGATGGATTGCGCATGCCCCTTGGAGCGGCGGATGATGGCATGAATACGCGCCACCAATTCCTCGCGATGAAAGGGTTTGGTCAGGTAGTCATCGGCCCCGAAACCGAACCCCTTGAGCTTGCTTTCCGGATCATCGAGGCCCGAAAGGATCAAGATCGGCGTATCGACGCGCGCGGTGCGCAATTGGCGCAGCACATCATGGCCGTGAATATCGGGCAGGTTCAGATCAAGCAGAATGATGTCGTAATCATAGAGCTTTGCGAGATCGATTCCCTCTTCGCCAAGATCGGTCGCATAAACGTTGAGGTTTGCATGTCGCAACATCATTTCGATGCTACGCGATGTGGTGGGGTCGTCCTCGACAAGCAAAACACGCATCAATCCGCTCCGAATCTCTCAATGATGCACCGAGAATCAGCGCTAAAGGTTAATTTGTTGTTACTCAAGTTTACCAAAATTCTCGAAAGTTTATCCACGATATTGCTGTAATGCCGTCGCGCGCAATGCCGCGATCCCATGCTGCGACACCGCGGCGCGCCAGCTATCAAGCTCTTCTTTTGAGAGCGACCACAGGCGGATCGCCTCATCACTGGTGATCAAACCCGCATCCACGGCCATCACCACCGCGGCCTTTCGGCTGGCAACCCACCGTTGCGTCCCCGCGGGGGGCAGATCGGCGCGGGTCATGCTGCGCCCATCGGGCAATTTCACGGTATTGGGCCCCGGAATTCTGCGAATATACATCAGCTCTCCCATTTGCTTGGCGCGATTGCGCATCAGCTTGCCCAGAATTTGCTTAATGCGACGTAAGCGGGGCGGTTGAGCTTTCGCAGGATTTTCCTATATTGCGCACAACGTTCTCTTCCTTGCCAAAATGTCAGGATCGCCCATGGCGCTGGATCAGCCCGGGATGCTCAATTCGCTTGGCCTGCCCAAGGCCCCGTCGCAGACCCGCGTCGTCGTCGCCATGTCGGGCGGCGTCGATAGCTCGGTGGTGGCCGCGGTTCTGGCCGAACAGGGCTATGATGTGGTGGGTGTCACGCTGCAGCTTTACGATCACGGGGCGGCGCTGGCCAAGAAAGGTGCCTGTTGCGCGGGCCGCGATATCCATGATGCGCGGCGTGTGGCTGAAACCATGGGCTTTCCGCATTATGTGCTGGATTACGAGAACACCTTTCGCGCGGCAGTAATTGACGAGTTTGCCGATAGCTATCTGGCGGGTGCAACGCCCGTGCCCTGCATCCGCTGCAATGAGCGGGTCAAATTCAAGGATCTGTTGGAAACTGCCAAAGACCTCGACGCCGATTGCATGGCGACAGGCCATTATATCCAGCGCAAGATGGGCCCGCAAAAGGCCGAGTTGCATTGCGCCGCCGATGCGGCGCGCGATCAATCCTATTTCCTGTTCTCGACCACGCAAGCCCAGCTTGATTTCCTGCGCTTTCCCTTGGGCCATTTGACCTCCAAGGCCGAAACGCGGGCATTGGCCGCCAAATACGGGCTGAGTGTCGCCGACAAGCCCGATAGCCAAGATATCTGTTTCGTGCCGAATGGCGATTATGCCGCCGTGATCGAAAAGCTGCGCCCCGGTGCCGCCGATCCGGGTCAGATCGTGGATATGGATGGCACTGTCTTGGGCGAACATCGCGGCGTGATCCATTACACGATCGGACAGCGGCGCGGCCTTGGCATCGGTGGCCTGGCTGATCCGCTTTACGTTGTGAAACTCGACCCGGAAACGCGGCAGGTTGTGGTGGGACCAAAGGAACATCTGTCGACCCGTATCGTGCCGCTGCGCGAGATCAACTGGCTCGGCGATGCGCCGCTGACATCGCGCGCCGAATGGGAGGTGGAGGTCAAGATCCGCTCAACCCGCCCGCCGCGCCCGGCGGTGATCCGTCCCCTGTCCGATCAGACAGCGACAGTCGAGTTGTTCACCCCCGAGGAAGGCGTCAGCCCCGGGCAGGCGTGTGTTTTCTATGATACCGACAGCAGCCGCGTCTTGGGTGGCGGCTGGATTCACAAGGGCTGACACCGCCAGGCTTGGAGGGGGGCGCCATTCGGCGCACCTTTCGCCCATAAGCACGCCCAAAGGCGCATCATGACGACATCGAGGGGAAAGTGGCGCGGTTGACGGGGCTCGAACCCGCGACCCCCGGCGTGACAGGCCGGTACTCTAACCAACTGAGCTACAACCGCGCGTGAGGGATCGTTTAGGCAATCGTCAAAGCGCCGTCAATGCCATCAGCGCGGCTTTTCGAATAGAATAGGCTGCGGCCATGAAACATGGGCCGAAAACGCCGCGCATGGTGGAACCATACGCAACGTCAGAAGTATTCTGGGGGAAAGTGGCGCGGTTGACGGGGCTCGAACCCGCGACCCCCGGCGTGACAGGCCGGTACTCTAACCAACTGAGCTACAACCGCGTGCTGCGCTGCCTATTGTGCGCCGCCTGCCCCGTCAAGCGCCATTGGCAGCGGCGGATACTTTTTTCCAATCATGGCGCATGGCGGGTCTCATGAAAGGGACACAGCCCCCAAGGCTTGCGCCAAGGCCGCGCCGCTGCCCCATGTCACCCGGCAGCTTTCCACCTGCACGCCCAGCATCTGGTCGATGAATGGCGCGCTTTCAGCCCCGCCCCATCGGCGATAGACCCCGCGCGCGGGGTGATTGCCGCACAAGACCTCAAGCCAAAGGGGATTGGTGCCTGCAATCGCGGCCACAGCACCCATCAGCGCGCGCCCTGCCCCCGTGCCGCGCGCCTGTGCCGCGACATGCAGGCTGGAAAGGTAAAGACCACCGGCCTTGTCCGGGTCAAAGGCTGCAAATCCGATCACGCGATCAGCCGCCCGCGCGACCAAGCAGCTGTGGTATCGCCTCGCCTGCTGCGTCCAAAGTGCGGCCATCAGATCGTCGAGCGGGCCGCCCAGAACCACGTTGGGCAAAAGCCCAGCATAATCGCGCCGCCAATTGGCTGCGTGCAACGCGGCAATGGCAGGCAAATCAAGGGCGGTGGCAGGGCGCAAATCCATCGCGCGACGTTGACCCGGAACGTCCAGCGCCGCAAGCGCCCTTGTTCAACGCGGCGGCAACGGCAGAAATTCCTTGTCATCGCCGGGCGGCAGTTGAAAACGGCCATGCGCCCAATCGCCCGCGCGCCACGCCTCTTTGGCCGCCGCGATCCGTTCCTGCGAAGAGGCGACGAAGTTCCACCAGATATAGCGCGGCCCCTCCAGCGTCGCGCCACCCAAGAGCATCAACCGCGCACCGGCCTCACCGGCCTGTAGCGAAAGCCTGTCGCCGGGCCGAAACACCATCATCCGCCCTGCTTCGAACCATTGGCCCGCGACACTGACCGCGCCATCAAGCACATAGACCCCGCGATCCTCGTGATCATCGGGCAAGGGCAGGCGTGCGAAGGGGTCGAGTGCGGCATCGATATAAAACATCTCAGAGGCGACAGGTACCGGCGCCGTTTGGCCATAGGCCGTCCCAAGGATCAGGCGCAGGCGCTTGCCCTCGCCCTCCAGCATCGGCAGGGCGGCGCATGGCGCGTGATGAAAGGCGGCGGGTCGATCCTCGGCGTCTTTGGGCAGCGCAAGCCATGTCTGCACACCCGATAGCGTATAGGGGCGCGCCAAGATCTCGCCATCGACACGCTCGGAATGGGTAATGCCATGCCCCGCCGTCATCAGGTTGACGTCCCCGGGCGCGATCCAGTTATCGGTGCCAAGGCTGTCGCGGTGATGCAGCCGCCCTTGGAAAAGATAGGTCACCGTAGCCAGCCCAATATGGGGATGGGGGCGGATATCCACCCCCTGCCCCGTCACGAATTCAGCCGGCCCCATCTGGTCGAAAAAGATGAATGGGCCGACCATCTGCCGCTTGGGCGCAGGTAGCGCGCGGCGCACCGCGAAGGGCCCAAGATCGCGCGCACGCGGCACGATCAGCGTGTCGATCGCATCGACCCCCGCCCCCATGGGGCAGTGGTCATCAAGGGCGGGGTTCCAACTCATGCATGCGGCCTTTGTCATCTTGGTCGGTATCAAGATAACGCCTGAATGCACCGCAACAACGGGCCTGCACGTACAGGGCGTGTTCGCGGGGCGCCGATTGCGGGGAAAGGGTTGGTGGGTGGTGAGGGACTCGAACCCCCGACATCTTCGGTGTAAACGAAGCGCTCTACCAACTGAGCTAACCACCCAAAGCCCGCGCCTGATAGCCTGCGCGCCGCGACAGGGCAAGACCCGCTAAGCGGATCCGATGCCAAAGATCGAAAAGAAAATGGTGGGTGATGAGGGATTTGAACCCCCGACATCTTCGATGTGAACGAAGCGCTCTACCACTGAGCTAATCACCCGCCGGGTTGCAGGTCTTTAGCCATCCTCGTCCGCGGCTGCAAGGGGGCTTTCTTTCTCGCCGCTGCCCGCGCCCGCGTCACTCACACGTTTGAGCTTGATGGTCAGCACATCGCCGCCTGCCCCTTCGGTATTGCGCCGCTTGATCGATAGCTTTCCCAAGGGCGGCAAGACCAACTCGTCATTGGCATCGATTGCGCGGCCAAGTTCTTCCAGCACCACTTCGACCAAGGTCTTGGCATCGCTACGCTTGATCGGCGTCTTGGCACAAACCGCCTCGAGCAATGCTTGGCGTTTGAAGCGGGCATCCGCAGCGCCTGCCTGTGCTGTTGGGCCCTCTTCCGCCATTGGGGGTGTCGCGGGGGTGGGCTGCGGCGGCGCTACGGCGCGAAGATGCGCGCGCTGGGGTGTTGTTGGTGGTTCTTGTTTGACGGGTGCAACCGCGGGTGTCGTGCTGCGTGCCTTTGGTCCTGCGGGCGTTGCTCGCGCCTTTGTCGTTTTCGTCGATGATCCGGTTTTACTGCTGCGCGCCATTTACCAACCTCCAAGGGGCGCCGTTGTTGTGATCATTTCCGGCGCCAGACTGACTCGCGGCCAGTCTATCGAAAGTTGGAGAGATTTACCATTGGAGAGCGCTACCCGATGGGGGCGGCCGTCAAATGGCGCCGCTGATTCCACGCCGGCCAACCCAGTAATTCCGAGATGGTGACAAACCGGTATCCCTGTGCCGACAACCCATCCAAGACCCGCGGCAGGTTGCGCACCGTATCATCCACGATGTCATGCGAAAGGATCACCGCGCCGGGATTGGTATTGGTAAGGATGTGATCAGAGATCGCCCAGCCCCCGGGGCGGCGCCAATCCTGCGGATCGACAGACCACAAGACCGTGGGCAGATTGCGCGCCAAGCGCAGCATACGGCTTTGGCGTCGATCGAACTCCCCATACGGGGGGCGCATAATGACCGGGCTGAAGCCTGTAGCCATCTCGACCGCGCGCGCCGTTGTGTCGATCTCATCGAGAATGGCGTGATCGGACAACTGGCTCATATGGGGATGGGACCATGTATGATTGCCGATTTCGTGCCCTTCCCGCGCGATACGGGCCACCAGTCCGGGCGCGCGCACCACACGGTTTCCAATCACGAAAAAACTGGCCCTGATCCCGCGACCTGCCAGAATATCCAAAACTTGCGGCGTCAATACCGCGTGCGGACCATCATCGAAGGTCAGGGCAACGACGCGGTCATTTGTCCGAATCCGCCGGATTTGATCGACGCTCTCGCCATTGCGGGCGATGGGAAAGGGGCGCAGCTGCGTGCCGGTCCGCAGCCGGTCTTGCCCATAGGCAAAGCACGGCCAAAGTGCCGTAGCACCGAGGGCCGTGACGCCCTGCAAAACGGCGCGCCGTGTCTTGTTCTCGTTGATTGGCATGATGCTCGTCACCCTATCAGAGCCACGAACAAATGCCACCAAAGGTGCCATGTCAAAAGGATTTTTTTGACACAAACACAGGTTGTAAAGAAAACGCCGCGCTTTTGGCGCGGCGTTTTCAGCGTCTGTTTTGGGGTTAGATCAATGTGCGGTCGCGGCCTCGTTATTGGTGCCGATCACGCGCGCGGCGGCAGCGGCGGCCTCGGCCTCCTCATCCCAATCAATCGCTTCGGGCTGGCGCACCAAGGCATGGGCCAGCACCTCGGTCACATGGCTGACGGGAATGATCCGCAGGCCTTGCTTCACATTATCGGGGATCTCGGGCAGATCTTTCTCATTCTCGGCCGGGATCATCACGGTGGTAATCCCCCCGCGCAGTGCCGCCAAAAGCTTTTCCTTCAAGCCGCCGATGGGCAAGACATTGCCGCGCAGCGTCACCTCGCCTGTCATGGCGATATCGCGGCGCACGGGGATCTGGGTCAAGACCGAGACGATGGAAGTCACCATCGCGATGCCCGCACTTGGCCCATCCTTGGGCGTGGCACCTTCGGGCACATGGACATGGATATCCCAGCTGTCGATCCGGGGTGGTTTGACCCCGATCTTGGGCGCGATCGAGCGGACATAGCTTGCCGCCGCTTCGATCGATTCCTTCATCACATCGCCAAGCTTGCCGGTCGTCTTCATCCGTCCCTTGCCGGGCAGGCGCAGCGCCTCGATCGACAAGAGGTCACCACCGACGCTGGTCCATGCAAGGCCCGTGACGACGCCGATCTGATCCTCACGCTCGGCCAAGCCGAATTTGAAGCGCTTGACGCCCAACATCTCTTCCAGCTTCTCGGGCGTCACAACGACCTTGTCGGCCGTTTTCTTGACGATGGTCGTGACCGCCTTGCGGCACAGCTTTGCGATCTCGCGCTCAAGGTTCCGCACGCCCGCCTCGCGGGTGTAGTAGCGGATGATATCGGTCAGTGCGGCGTCCGATACAGAGAATTCCTTGGACCGCAGCCCGTGGTTCTTCATCTGCTTTTCGACCAGATGCTGCTTGGCGATCTCGCGCTTTTCATCCTCGGTGTAGCCCGCCAGCGGAATGATCTCCATCCGGTCCAAAAGCGGCCCCGGCATGTTGTAGGAATTCGCCGTCGTCAGGAACATCACGTTCGAAAGGTCATATTCGACCTCAAGATAGTGATCCATGAAGGTGGCGTTTTGTTCGGGGTCGAGAACCTCGAGCATGGCGCTGGCTGGATCACCGCGGAAATCTTGGCCCATCTTGTCGATTTCATCGAGCAAGATCAGCGGGTTGGTGGTTTTCGCCTTTTTCAGCGCCTGAATGATCTTGCCCGGCATGGAGCCGATATAGGTCCGGCGGTGACCCCGGATCTCGCTTTCGTCGCGCACACCGCCAAGGCTGATGCGGATAAACTCGCGCCCCGTGGCCTTGGCCACCGATTTGCCAAGGCTGGTCTTGCCCACGCCCGGCGGGCCGACAAGGCATAGAATCGGCCCCTTCAGCTTGGCGCTACGCGCTTGCACGGCAAGATATTCGACGATGCGTTCCTTGACCTTCTCAAGGCCATAGTGATCGGCATCCAACACCGCCTCGGCGCGGCCCAAGTCTTTTTTCACACGGGATTTCACGCCCCACGGGATCGACAAGATCCAGTCGAGGTAATTGCGCACCACCGTCGCCTCGGCCGACATGGGTGACATGTTCTTGAGCTTTTTCAGCTCGGCATCGGCTTTCTCGCGCGCCTCTTTGGACAGCTTGGTGGCATTGATGCGTTCTTCGAGTTCGGCCACCTCGCCGCCCTCGTCGCCATCGCCCAACTCGCGTTGGATCGCCTTCATCTGTTCGTTGAGATAGTATTCGCGCTGCGTGCGCTCCATCTGGTTCTTGACGCGGCTTTTGATCTTTTTCTCGACCTGCAAAACCGACATTTCGCCCTGCATCAGGCCATAGACCTTTTCCAGACGCTCGGCCACGTCGAGGGTTTCCAAAAGCTCCTGCTTTTGGCCGACGCTGATGCCAAGATGCCCCGAGACCAGATCGGCCAGCTTGGCGGGATCACCCGCCTCGGCAACCGAGGTCAGCGCATCTTCGGGAATGTTCTTTTTGACCTTGGCGTATTTCTCGAACTCCTCGGCGACCGCGCCGATCATGGCACGCACAGAGGCGGCATCGCCGGGTGTCTCTTCCAGCGCGCCCACGCGGGCCTCGAAATAGCTGTCATTGGGCAGGAAGTCTTCGATGATGACGCGGCGACGCCCCTCGACCAGCACCTTGACCGTTCCATCGGGCAGCTTGAGCAATTGCAGCACATTGGCCAAGACGCCAGTGCGATAGATCCCGTCACTGTCAGGGTCGTCGACGGCCGGGTCGATCTGGCTGGAGAGCAATATCTGCTTGTCGTCCTGCATCACCTCTTCAAGCGCGCGCACCGATTTCTCGCGGCCGACGAAAAGCGGCACGATCATATGCGGGAACACGACGATGTCGCGCAGCGGCAGAACGGGGAACGTATCTTGGGTCACTTGGCAATCGCCTTCCTTGGTCTTGGCACCGGTGCCGGCTCTGTCTGGGCAGCCGCGCGGGACCGATCCGGTAAGGATCTTAATTTGGTGCACCGAGCGGCGGGTTTCAACCACCACCCACCATGCGTTACTACCAATGCTGCGCCGGTCAGCGCCCCGGCGCAAGGGAGGTTTGGTGTGAATTGCACCCTGCAGCCACAAAATGCTGTGCATGAGTCGAAAAAGGCAGGGCGTCGGCGGTTTTCGCCCTGCCCTTTCGATCAGGCCGCAACGCTGGTTTGAACAAGAGGCTTGGTGGCCGACATGCTCAACACCGCGTAGCGGCGACCATCGCCCGTGTTCAAATAGGGCTCACCGATCCGCACTGTATCCCAGCCCAATTGGCGTAGCGCGCGCTCGAGCGTCAATGGCGAGAGAGAGATCAAACGCTCTGCCCCGCCATGATGCGCCGCACGCGCCAACCCTTCGACAATCAGCGCAAGGCATCGCGCACGGTCATCCCGATTCGTGACACTGTGTGACATGACCAACCGCGTGCATTCCCAAATCTGCGCGCTGCAAGGTGCCTCATGCAGGATATCGCGCGGAATACCGGGCAGCAGGCCAGCGACGGCGTCGCCCAACATATACCCATTTTTACCCCATTTGGCCGTGGTCGGCATGGTCCGCGCGCCACCAATCACCGCGCCATCCAGCACAACGACCGAATATCGCGCCTGCGGCGTGTCGTATTGATCCATCTCGACATGGCCATCATGGGGGATGTCCCAGCCCAGCTCGTCCACGAAAAAGCATTTTCGCAACGCGAGGAAGTCATAGAATGCCCGGCCGTGTCGGTGAAAGTCAGAGAAATCGAAAGTCACATTGTACATAAGGTTTACTCCGCGCAGGTTAACGGAGTTCAACCATCGGACAGGCTCGTTAATAACTTGTTTACGAAACGAGCTGGCTTGCGTGATCGGATGAATTTTTCGAACCAAGGCGCAGCAGGTCGGCGCGGTGGCTTGCGCGCATCGCACATCACCGCGCCGGGTGGTTGCATCAAATCAAGGATGCCTTGACCGCGATTGACACAGCATGGCTGCCATTGCGCGCCTTCAGCTTGATCCGCGCGTTTTTCAGCCTTTGTTTGACCGCAGTCTCTGAGATGCCCAGTTCGCGCGCGATTTCTTTCAACAACAGGCCATCACGCACAAGGCCAAGGGCTTCACGCTCGGCCGCCGTCAACTGGACCAACGGCTTGCTGTTGTTGTGTCGCCAGTCCATGACATCGCAAAGGGCCGCCACCTCTTCATCGTGAAATTCACGATCCGGCCGGGCAAAGCTGCCGAAGCTGCGAAAGGCGCCATCAGCATCTTGGCATGAAATGCTCAATCCATGTCTCAAACCGTGATGGGCTGCGCGCGCCAACACGCCAGAGCTGTCGGCCAATGTCAGTTCGCTCCAACGCACCGCGCCGACATTGCGATAGACCCATCGCATGACCGGATCTTCGATCATCAAGCCGTCGCGCGTATACTCCGCGACCCAAGCTTCGGGAAACTTGTTATACTCGGCTTGCGGAAAACCAAAGCCAACCCGGATCGCCATGAAGTACCCTGCCGTCGCAGCCGCCAAAACCTCCTGCTCCCGCACTGTGTGACCCAAATCCCGCTTCGTCCTTTTGGAAGATGACGCTTTGCCAACGCTTGCTACTTTATGGCACGATCGCATCAAATCAAACATCTCCCGCTTTCGCCACAAATGGGCGCATGGAGGCGTAACACGATGACCACGGATTTTGGCAGTCTGCTGCAAGAGCTCACCAAGGCCTATCCAACGGGCTTTGCGATCGCCCTGCATATCCGATTCACTTCGCCGCGGTTCTTGCTGCAGACCTATGATCAACGATGGATCGAAACCTATAGCCGCGACGGCATGGTCATGCATGACCCCACTGTGCGTTGGGGCTTGCGGCAGACGGGGACGATCCGCTGGGAAGACTTGCCCGATAACGATGAAGCTGGGCAAAGCGTCCTCAACGCTGCGCGCGATCACGGGCTAAGCTTTGGGTTCACTGTCGCGTGGCGCGATCACGACTCGCGCAGCGTCGCGAGCTTCGTCAGACCCGACCGCCCCGCAACCGATGCAGAGATGCGCTTGGCCAGCGACCAAGTTATGCGGTTGCACGCGCTGACCATCGACAGCCAAGCCCTCGGCCCCGCGGATCGCGCGGCGGTGGAGCGCCTTTCCATCAGGCTGACGCTTCCCTGATCTTTCTGATCACGATATCGGCGCGATATCGCCCTGCGCGCGGCGGGCGTGGAAATCGGCCTCGAAGGCCAGACGACATTGACTTCTCTGACGAAAGTCTCAAGCTCGTGGATGTGTAAACGGTCTTTGAGGGCGAGCGCCATGAACTCTTCCCGGTTTTTCGAACTAAATCACCATATCCCAAAGCTTCAACTGCTTGAGATATTTCCGTTAGTGCCATTCTTGTGGCAAAGGGATGGATTGGTCAGCATCGATGTGGGTGCCAATGTCGGCCTATGGTCAGAAGCTTACCTCCGGATCTTCGGCTCAAGAACAAGATTTCATCTGATGGCTGAACCGATGCCTGCCAATGCAGCGCAACTGAGACGTCGGAACAACAATATTCTGTCATCTCTATGCGCCGACAACGATATCCGGGAAGCTGCGGTAGGCGACAGCACCGAGCAGGTAAAGATCCATTTCGACAGCGCCGTTACGACACTGGCCTCAGTGCGAAACGCTGCAAGCGATCTTGGTCACCGCGTTGTAGAGTTATCGCAATCAATCACTGTACCTCAAATCCGCATCGACGATGAAATCGCGCGACTTGGCTTGTCCCATGTCGACTTCATGAAGGTTGACGTCGAGGGTTATGAGGCTGCAGTTTTTAGAGGCGCGGCGGAAGCAATCGCGTCACGGCGTATTCATAACATCCTGTTCGAATTTGGTACTCATCAGATGTTACATGGTGAAACACTGGAGCAGTACTTCAATCTCTTCAGCGTCCACGGCTACCGCATGTACCGAAGCCATCGTGCGCGCAATTTTTTCGGTCTGACCGAAATAGCCCCCTATGTTCGCGCGCATGAGCCCAGCGGAAATGGCGTTGAAATGCTGCTCGCATCTGTTGCGGGACCACACCCGGCCTACAACGGACCGCGGGTCGTCACTCGTCAACCGATCCCACCCAGTTAGCCGATCGGCGCGATATCGCCCTGCGCGCGGCGGGCGTGGAAATCGGCCTCGAAGGCGGCAAAGCGATCCTCGGCGATGGCCGCGCGCATGCCATCCATGAGTTCCTGATAATAGTGCAAATTGTGCCATGTCAGCAGCATGCCCGAAATCATCTCGCCCGCGCGGAAGACGTGGTGGAGATAGGCCCGGCTATAGCCGCGACAGGCCGGGCATGTGCAATCCTCGTCCAAGGGGCGCGGATCATCGGCGTGGCGGGCATTCTTGATATTGATTTGACCCATGCGCGTCCAAGCCTGCCCCGTGCGCCCTGAGCGCGAGGGCAGGACGCAATCCATCATGTCGATGCCGCGCGCCACGGCCCCCACGATATCGTCGGGCTTGCCCACCCCCATCAGGTAGCGCGGCTTGTCGGCGGGCAGCATATCGGGGGCGTAATCGAGAACGCCGAACATCGCCTCCTGCCCCTCGCCCACGGCCAAGCCGCCCACGGCATAACCATCAAAACCGATATCCCTGAGCGCCTCGGCCGATTGCGCGCGCAGATCGCGTTCCAACCCACCTTGCTGAATCCCGAAAAGCGCATGTCCCGGCCTGTCGCCAAAGGCCTCCTTGGAGCGTGCCGCCCATCGCATCGACAACTGCATGCTTTCGGCAATGCGCGCGCGATCGGCGGGCAATGCGGGGCATTCATCGAAACACATCACGATGTCCGAGCCCAAAAGCTTTTGTATCTCCATCGACCGCTCGGGGCTGAGCATGTGTTTCGAGCCGTCGATATGACTGCGAAACTCAACCCCGTCCTCGGTCAGCTTGCGCAGCTCCGCCAAGCTCATCACCTGAAACCCGCCCGAGTCGGTCAGGATCGGCTTGTCCCAATTCATGAAGCGATGCAGCCCGCCGAGCCGCGCGATCCGCTCGGCGGTGGGGCGCAGCATCAGGTGATAGGTGTTGCCCAGCAGAATATCGGCACCGGTCGCCGCCACGCTTTCAGGCAGCATCGCCTTAACGGTTGCGGCCGTGCCCACGGGCATGAAGGCAGGTGTGCGGATAGCGCCGCGCGGCGTGTCGATCACGCCCAAGCGCGCCTTGCCCGATGTGGCATCGACCCGAAATGTGACCCTTGCGGTCATGGTTGCCCTACCCCCTGTCGAAAAGCGCCCCGTCATACCGCAATTGGCCCGCGATGAAAGGGGGTCAAAGGCGCGAAAACGCCTCGGCCTGACGCGCGGTCCAATGCACGCGCAGGACGGTTTCATCCTCGCCCACGACCTCCCCGGTAACGACACCTTGGCCATAAAGCCAGGCGCGGCGTCGACCATCATCATGGGGCAAGCTGACGTCGGCCAACATGCGCGGGGGGGACAGCGTCTGTGCGATTGCGGCCAACATGGGCGAAAGGCCCGCCCCCGTCAGCGCAGAGACCGCGAAAACCGCCTCGCGCCGGTTTGCCATCGCACTGACCGCGTCGGCCTGTTCATCGGGCAGGCGGTCGATCTTGTTCCAAACCTCGATCATCGGCGCGGTCTCGGGCACGCCCAACTCGCGCAAGATCGTTGCGACATCTGTGGCTTGTTCCTCGGTCTCGGCATGGCTGATATCGCGCACATGGCAGATCAGATCGGCATCCAGCACCTCTTCCAAGGTGGCGCGAAAGGCCGCGACAAGCTGCGTCGGCAGATCCGAGATGAAACCCACCGTATCGGACAGGATGATATCGGTGCCATCGGGCAGCCGCACGGCGCGCATCGTCGGGTCGAGGGTGGCAAAGAGCATGTCCTTGGCCAAAACTTCGGCCCCGGTCAGCCGGTTGAACAGCGTCGATTTGCCCGCATTGGTGTAGCCCACCAACGCCACGATCGGGTAAGGCACCTTTTTGCGCGCCTTGCGATGCAATTCACGGGTTTTCACGACGCTGGCCAATTGTCGGCGGATACGCGTCACCGCCTCGTCGATCGCGCGGCGGTCGGCCTCGATCTGGGTCTCACCGGGGCCACCCACGAAGCCAAGCCCGCCGCGTTGCCGCTCGAGGTGGGTCCACGCACGCACCAGCCTTGTGCGCTGATAGCTCAGCGCGGCAAGCTCGACCTGCAAAACCCCCTCGCGGGTGGCGGCGCGGTCGGCGAAAATCTCGAGGATCAGGCCGGTGCGATCCAACAGCTTGACGCCCCATTCCTTTTCAAGATTGCGCTGCTGCACCGGCGTCACCGGCCCGTCGATCAAGACCAGCCCGACCTCAAGATCCGCGATCCGTTCCTTGATTTCGGCGATCTTGCCTGTGCCAAACAACAGCCCCGGCTGCGCGCGCGGCAAACGCACGATATCGGCCCCCACCACGAATAGATCGGGAAGTGCGGCGGCAAGCGAAACGGCCTCCTCCAGCGCGGGTCCGGGATCGCGGCGGTGACGGTCGGATTTCAGGTCGGGATGAAGCACGAGCGCGCGCATGGGCCCTTGGCCCTGCGCGTCGTCACCGTGATCGGACACGGGCTGGCGCGTCACTCTTCTCCATCATAAAGGCTGATGGGTTGCGCGGGCATCACGGTCGAGATCGCATGCTTGTAGACAAGCTGGCTTTGCCCGTCACGGCGCAACAGCACGCAGAAATTATCAAACCAGGTAATCACGCCCTGCAATTTGACCCCGTTGATCAAAAAGATCGTCACGGGAACCTTTGTCTTGCGGACATGGTTGAGAAACGCGTCTTGCAGATTTTGTTTCGTCTCGGCCATCTTTATGTGCGCCTTCTTGTGCTGGGATGGCGTGTCACGGCTGAGTTTGCAACCGTCCATGCCGAATGTCGACTCTTGTGTGCAGGTAATTCACCCAAAAGATCAACCCTCTGCCGCATCTTATCGCGCCACTGCGCTATGTGCGCCAAAAGGTCGGGTTCAAAACCGCGATAAAGACCAAGGTCTCCATCCGGCCGATGATCATCGCGGCAACCAAGATGAATTTGGCAAGATCACCAAGGTCCATATAGGAAATCGGCGCCTCGCCCGCGACATTGGCCAAAGGCCCCGCGGTCGCGATCGCCGAAAGCGCCAAGATCAAGGCCTGCTCGAAATCAAGCCCGGTCATTCCCAAGGCCAAGGTCACCGCACCCACGGTGATCAACAGCAACATGAAAAAGACCCAAGCGATAAACGCGCCTTCGCGCCGGATGCGTCTGCCCAAACGCCCGGCTCCGGCCACGGAATGGGGATGGATCAGCCGGTCGATCTCGCGCGCGCCATGCTTGTAAAGCGCATAGATCCGCAACAGCTTCAGCCCGCCGGCGGTCGTGGCGACACCGCCCCCCATGATCACAAGCCCGGCGAGAATCAGCCCCGGCGTGGGCAGGCCCGACCAGCTGCGCGCCTGCGCCCAGCTATCCGACACAAAGCCGGTGGTGGTCAGAAACGACAAGACCGTGAAAAACGCCCCCCAAAGTGCGGCAAAGGCCCCGCCGAGATCGTCGAGATCATTGCCCTCGAAAGCGGCCAACCAATGGCGCATGAACAAGAAACTCGGCAGCACGATGGCGACAAAGATCGCCAAGCGCAGCTCGCGGTCGCGCGACATCACGCCAAGCCAATCCGCGCTGAACCCGTTGGAAAAACTGCGCCGCGTCAGCGCAAAGACGAAAAACAGCGCGATCAGCACCTCTCCGGTCAATCCCGCCGCGCCATCTTGCGGCCCGCGCACCGCGCTGATGCCCGAGGTCGAGAGTGTCGACATCGCATGCATGACGGCAAACAAGGGGCGCTCGCCCACGATGGTCAGCGCCAGCGCAAGCACCAAGGTCAGGCCCATATAGATGGGGATCAACAGGGCCGCTGCCCGGCGCAGCCGCCCGGCGGCCGTTACCGTGGCCAATTGCCCCCGCAGGCTGGCCCCTTGCGTGCCGGGGCGCGCATCCGATGACACCTCGAACCCGCCGAGATTGAGCGGCGCCAGCACCGCCAGCGCGGTGATCCAGATCAGCAACCCCCCGAACCATCCGACCGTGGCGCGCCATAGATGCACGGTATCGGCGAGCTGCGCCGGCGCAAAGATCGGCGCGCCCGTCGTCGTCAGCGCCGAGGCCATGTCGAAATAGATATCGATCAAACGCAGATCATCGGTGGCCTGCACCATCGGCAGGGCCAGCACCGCCGGAAGCCAGAAATAAGACAAGACCAGCCCCAACAAATAGCGATGCTCGGTCCGATTGCGCGGCGTGGTGGCCACGGCAATACCGATGAAGGTGGCCGCGATCGCGAACAATAGCCCGCAATAGAAAAACACCCGCGCATTGTCGAAATCACCGACCGCTGCCCCGTAAAAGGACGGCACCAAGCTTGCCAAGGCTGCCGCGACAAGCAAGCTCACGAAGATCGGGGGGCTGCGGTCAGGGCGCGCCATGCGTCAGAAAAAGTCGATCGAGACCTGAAGGAGCGTCTCGACCGCAGGCACATCTGCGGCAAGCACGAAAAGAACGATCACATCGCCCTCGTCGATCCGGGTCGAGCCCGAGGCCCGCACCACCTTGCCGCCCTTTTGCACTGCGCCCACAAGCACGCCTTCGGGAAAATCGATATCGCGGATCTGCCGCCCGGCGATGGCCGAGGTCGACAGAACCTGCGCCTCGATCACCTCCGCCTCGCTGTCGCCCACCGAATAGACACCACGCACACGCCCATGGCGGATATGGCGCAGGATCGAGCTGACCGTGGTCGCACGCGGGTTGATATAGGCATCGATCCCCAGGGGCTGCATCAGCGGCACCAAGGTCGGATCATTGATCAACGCGATCGACAGGCTTGCCCCGGCGGTCTTGGCTCGGACAGATGCAAGCAGGTTGGTCTTGTCGTCGTCGGTCACGCACAGCACCGCATCGACCCGTTCGACACCCGCCTCGCGCAGGATTTCGGCATCCAATCCATCGCCATGCAGCACGACGGTACGCTCAAGCGCATCTGCGGCCACTTCGGCGCGCGCACGCGATTTCTCGATCACGCGCACCCGCATCCGCTCTGGCCCTGATTCCAGCGCCCGCGCCACCGTCAGCCCCACATTGCCGCCGCCCACGATC
>Ga0209652_1000924_pt1 | contig 24696 bp, 24 predicted proteins | sample SaaInl74LU_5_DNA_FD_184641 | JGI IMG/M metagenome (GOLD analysis project Ga0209652, IMG submission 184641) | Marine microbial communities from expanding oxygen minimum zones in the Saanich Inlet - ESP_74LU_5_DNA (SPAdes) (version 2) | ecosystem: Environmental > Aquatic > Marine > Intertidal zone... | reverse complement strand
TCTACACTACAACCGGTAGCATCAACACGAACGCCTGCAGGCGTCATTGAACACTGGTCGCGGCTATCAACTACGCCGTCGTTGTCGCTGTCTTTAGGTGCTGCTGGCGTGCTCTTTCCAAAAGGAACAGCAAAACCAAGCTTCACACTGTAGTCATTATAATCTTCACCAAAGTCATGATATGCTGCGATTTCAGTTACGATTTTAACTGAATCGGCAACATCCCAGTGTTTACCAATACCAATGTTACCTAGTGTAGTCGACTCAAATACAGCTTGGCGTTTAACACCACCAAACACGTACCAGGCATCGTTTGGCATGAAGTATAGTGCATCTACACCTACCATTTCGCCAATGTCGCTATTGCCGCCAACGTAATCCAAATCTAGTGAAGTAAACTCTGCACGAGCTGCCCACGTTTGAGTAAAACGAAAACCGTATTCGAAGCTTATGCCTCGGCCGTCATCTGCCACACCCTGATTAAGAGGGCGAGACACGTCAGTGTTGTAATACATACCTGAGAGGCCAAGCCAGTGTTTGTATTCTGGTTCAGCAGTTTCTTGTGCAAATGCTGAAGTAGATAGTACAGCAAGGGATAGCGCTGCTAGTTTAAAGTGTTTTTTCATAGTCACATCCTGTTTAACGTTGAGTGATTATCGGATTATTTTGATAATTCTGATTTGTGCTTAACCCGTTGTCATAAGCACGTTTAATGCCATTTTTTTTGTGGGCTAAGAAACGGTCCCTTGTAATGTGGCAATGATTTTACGTCGACCACCGTTATTTCGGTGTTCACCAAGTATGATACCTTGCCACGTGCCAAGTGCAAGCTTCCCTTGCTGTATTGGCAAAGAAATTTGACATCCTAGCAGGCTTGATTTGATATGGGCTGGCATATCGTCACTGCCTTCGTAGGTATGCACAAAATAGGGCGTGTCTTCTTTAACGTGATTATTGAAGTAGGACTCCATATCTTGGCGCACAGAAGGGTCGGCATTTTCATTGATAGTTAGGCTCGCACTTGTGTGCTGAAGCCATAAGTGAAGCAAGCCTACCTCAATGCTGTTGAGCATGGGTAGGGCTTCAATAACTTTATCAGTAATAATGTGGAAACCGCGAGAATAAGAAGGGAGTACAATGGTTTCTGAGTGCCACATACTATTTGTCAAAGCAAATTTCCAAGTGTGCTAGTCCCTCATCACACATGAACGGAAGTATTATTTTGGCACCGTCGACCTGATGGCTAATAGAATGTTGGTGGCCTGATACGACAATGGGTGTCGCCATACCAAACTCGAAACCACGCTCGGCCAAATCGCGTTTCGCGTTACCACAAATCATATTCGTTACTTCGCCGACCATGTCAGCCACTTCAGCGTCAAGCTTTTCAGGCCGCTCCCCAACCATTCTTTCCATGATAGTGAGCGCGAGTGATTCGTCAAAAGTAATAGACATCGACCCACGTACGTCTGGACCTACCATACCAATTAAGCCAGATACATCGCCTTTTGCGATATCACTTTGCTTTCGTTTGGGTTTTCCTGGCGTCAATTTGGTTTGTGCCATGGTCTCTAAAACGTTCAACAGCCCTGAAATAAACGGGTTTACGAATTCAGCATTCATGTGAGTGCTCCTTGATGGATGTATCTTCCGTTTGTTGACAATCAGCGCAAAGTCCATGTGCTTCTATTGTTTGTTTCAGCACCCGAAATCCGTGTGCTTCTGCTTGGTTATTCAATGTATCTTTAAGCCCTTCGGACTGAATTTCAGCCACATCTCCACAGCTATCGCAAATGAGAAACTGGACAGGGTGGAGACACCCGAAATGATAACATGCAACGAATGCATTGGTAGACTCTAGTCGATGAATTAAACCAAAATCGAGAAGAAAATCCAGCGCGCGATAAACAGTGGCAGGTTTTGCGCCCGACTCTGTTTCTTTTAACGCGTCTAAAAGCTCGTATGCGCCCATCGGGCCATGTTTTTCAATCAGAATATCGTATACTTTTTCTCTAAGTGGGGTAAAACGTGCCCCTCTTTTTTCACAGTACTCGCGAGCCTTGTGTAGTAACGTTGCATTGTTCATTTAAAGTAACCGTTGTTATCCTTCAGTAGGCTCGAGCGCTATGCATGTTCGTGCATACATGCAATCAATCTGTCTTCTAGTGCAAAACGTTCTTCTAATGTTTCACCCAATGAAGCCAGCGCGTTATCAAACTTAGCTGCTTGTTCTGTAGTAACTGAATCAACGAATGTGTCGTTAAAATGCAACGCCTCGTCGGTCGTCTTTACCAACGCTGATTCTAAGTTTTCTCGTAGTTGTTGTGCTTGTGCATTGTTTTTGACAAGCATATCAAAAACTTCAAAATGACCAGCAGAGAGATAATCCACTAAGATTTCACAAAATGTCGTGATCAAATTTGCTTCAGGCAACGATTCACTTTGGTCATTTAAGCCTGCTAAATTGCAATAGGCTTTTATCAGGTCTTGTCTTTCTAGCAACCAATTGTCTACAGCTTTACTTTTACCGCCCCATTTGGCTGCGCTTTTTTCTACTTGCTGTAACATTTAATATCCTTAGCGGCTCATCGCGCTAGTATGTGAAAGTACAGTATAACATCGACGTAACATGACACAAATAACGCGCACTTGTTACTTTTTATATATGTTAACCTATCACATAGACCGTATCGGGAGTATAGACATATGATGATAAAACGTAATGAGGACCATGTAATCCGTACTCTTGGTACGTGGGTGATATTTAGTAAGAGCCGTGTCATCGTCAAAGTTGGCGAAACGCGTGTTCCGCAAGATAATTTTACGGCCTTTCCTTTTCTAGAAGAATATAAAGAAGACATTTACGAGTTGCCGCCATTGGGCGATTCGTCGCTATCCTCACTTCCTACGTTTATTGTCGACCTGGGTGCAGAAATTGTCGAACACGATGAGTTTGAGGCAATCCCGTTACGTAATTTACTGTTTTCTCAACAGGATATGGCATTTACGGTCATAGGCAGGGCGTGGCAATATGTTCACTTTTTGCGTACACATCGCTACTGTGGGCAGTGTGGGTCACCGACCGATCGTATTCATTGGGAAATGGCAGTGCATTGTCGCACCTGCAACCATCGCAGTTACCCGCGCGTATCACCCTGTATTATTGTTGCAATTCATGATCATGAACGTATTTTGCTTGCCCGTGGTGTTAGGCACAAAGAAGCCAACATGTACTCAACCCTCGCAGGGTTCGTCGAAAGCGGAGAAAGTTTAGAAGAAGCGGTCCATCGAGAAGTGTTCGAAGAAGTTGGTGTTAAGGTAAAAAATATTGAGTACGTAGACAGTCAGCCCTGGCCGTTTCCACACTCTTTGATGGTTGGGTTTATTGCCCAATATGATGGCGGTGAAATTCGCTGCCAAGAGAATGAAATAGATGATGCACAGTGGTTCGATATTGACGCGCTCCCTACTATCCCTCCTAAAGTATCTATTGCGGGACAGCTTATTGCACGAACGGTGTCTCTTATCTGCGACAAATAAAAAACCCTGCCAAGGCAGGGCTCTAATTCGTTTAGCACGGTCCCGTATACGGGCTTCTTCTTATTACGGTGTATAGTAATAGCAAACCCTTATTTTGAGGGCAACCCCTTTTTTCAGATATTTACAAGTGACGTTCATCTATAAAATTCTACGTTATACCGTATGTGGTAATTATTACTCAGCTTTTTCACCCACTGCCAGATGAATACTGATATAATTCTCACGATTAATTTTTTGTATTTAGATGAGTGTATATATGTCGCAACATAATGATAGTGTTAATAAACCCGCGTTGAAGAACGACCGTTACTTACGTGCTTTGCTTAAACAGCCGGTTGATATGACACCTGTATGGATGATGCGACAAGCAGGTCGTTATCTTCCTGAATACAAGGCTACGCGAGCCGAAGCGGGCGATTTCATGTCATTGTGTAAAAACGCTGAATTAGCGTGTGAAGTGACACTACAGCCATTACGCCGTTTTCCCCTAGACGCGGCAATTCTTTTTTCAGACATACTCACTATCCCCGATGCGATGGGCTTAGGGCTTTACTTTGAAACGGGAGAAGGCCCTCGTTTTAAAAACCCAATTACCTGTAAAGCCGATGTGGATAAGATAGGGTTGCCTGACCCTGAAGGCGAGCTTCAATATGTGATGAACGCGGTTCGTACTATCCGTAGAGAGTTAAAAGGAGACGTACCGTTAATTGGTTTTTCTGGAAGCCCTTGGACACTTGCCACCTATATGGTTGAAGGTGGTTCAAGCAAGGCCTTTACCAAAATTAAGAAAATGGCGTTTGCTGAGCCGGCAATATTGCATGCATTACTTGAAAAATTGGCTGATTCGGTGACTGAATATCTTAACGCCCAGATCGCTGCCGGTGCGCAGTCGGTTATGATTTTTGATACATGGGGCGGTGTCTTGTCGCCACGTGATTATAAAGAATTTTCGCTGCAATATATGGCGCGTATCGTTGATGGTCTGACACGCGAGAGTGACGGTCGCAAAGTGCCTGTAACCTTGTTTACTAAAAATGGCGGCATGTGGCTTGAGTCAATCGCGGCGACAGGGTGTGATGCAGTCGGTCTCGATTGGACTATCGACATTGCTGAAGCAAGGAAACGCATTGGAGACAAAGTGGCTCTGCAGGGAAATATGGACCCGTCAATGCTATATGCTTCACCTGAACGTATAGAACAAGAAGTAGGTACAATTCTAGAAGGTTATGGCAATGGCAGCGGGCATGTGTTTAACCTTGGTCATGGTATCCACTTGGATGTACCGCCTGAAAATGCAGGTGTATTCGTCAATGCGGTGCATAAATTAAGTACGCCGTATCATAAATAGATAATACCGCTAACGAACGTCCTACATGCGTGTATGAAGGGCGTTTCATCTATGACAAGCAATGCGCACTATGCAAAGGTTCGTTAGATTGAAGAAAAAAGGTCAGCTAGCCTTTATTGTGGCGTTGATAGTATTCATTGCTATTGCCGCTAACCAATACCGCTATTACAACAACAAACTCAATAGCGCTAGTGCACAGAAGGCTGAATTGCACAAAGAGTTAGAGCGAGAGAATGCGACTAACACAACTCAACTCAAAGTTATTACACCTAGTCCAAGGCTTGCAAAGGGCGATAACTCGAACGCGCCTGCTTCTTAGGCATCTCTGGGTAACCCTTTTTCAATTGCACGAATAAACCGTTCTTGCTTCCTGCTTGTAGTCGGTGTTTTAACGCTTGCTTTTTGTTGTTGTGTCAGTGCCCATTCTATATGGCGATCTACCTGCTCGTTTACCTTCCCTTTTTGAAGATTGAGTGCGTTTACTATGCTTTCTTCATAGGGCGCGTTTCCCATCGCGACGGCTATGTTTCTCAACCATTTCACATAGCCTATTCTGCGTATTGGCGAGCCTTCGGTGTTTTGCAAAAATGCCGTCTCTGACCATAAAAATAATGTGACTAGCGATTGCCCATGAAGAAGATCTCTGGCGTGAAAATCTTCTTCTTCAGTAATATCTGCATAACGGTTCCACGGGCAGATAAGTTGGCAGTCATCGCAGCCGTAAATTCTATTGCCCATTAACGGACGTAATGCTTCAGGGATATCCTCATCGCACTCAATGGTGAGATAAGAAATACACCGTCTCGCGTCTACCGTATAGGGGGCGACAATAGCATTGGTTGGGCAAATAGTCAGGCACGCGGTACAACTCCCGCACCCTTCTTCGACAGGGGCATCGACGGGAAGGGGTAAATTAATGAAAAGTTCGCCTAAAAAAAACCACGACCCCGCTTCTTTATTAATGGTGAGGCTGTGTTTTCCTGTCCAGCCTAGCCCAGCTTTTTCGGCGATGGCATGTTCTAATACAGGCGCAGAGTCAACAAATGGGCGGTATGATGTAGTGCTTAACGCTTGAGTAATTTTTTCACCCAGTTGCTTCAGCCGCTTTCTAATTACCTTGTGGTAGTCTCTGCCAAGTGCATAACGGCTAACGTATCCGATACCCGGCGTTGAAAGATGTTGAGCAAAGGACGCATCGGGTGGAAGATAGTTCATGCGTACGCTTATTATCCGCAAAGTTCCAGGTACGAGTTCGGCAGGACGAGCACGCTTCATTCCGTGACTTTCCATGTACTGCATATCACCGTTAAACCCGTTTTCGAGCCATGCTTGCAGGTGGGCCTCATGCTGATGCAGATCAATATCACTGATACCAACTTGCTGAAAGCCTAGCGAATAGCCCCAAGCCTTGATATTGTTTGTTAATTCAACTAAATCGATAGAATTTATTGTGGACATGCGCTTATGCTAGATACTCAACTCACCTCAAGTTTATCATACAAACTTTTCAGAGCCGACCAAGTAAGAGAAAACGAAGCGAAAGCCGCTGAACAGTCAGGTTGTGACATGTTTACACTGATGCAGCGAGCTGGCGACATTGTGTTTGAGCAATGCCAAGAGCGCCTCCCCAATTCTGATGTGTATTTAATCGTTGTTGGGCAAGGTAACAATGCTGGTGATGGCTACGTTGCAGCGATAAATGCAAAGTTAGCGGGCAAACAAGTTTATGTTTGTGCGGTACATCCAGAGCGAGTTTTAGAGGGCGATGCCGGTACTGCGCAATCTCGATGGATAGATTTAGGCGGAAAGATTAGTGCATTCGACAGCGCATTACTTGATAAAGCGGATGTTGTGATTGATGCGCTGCTTGGCACTGGTATCAATAGTTATATACGAAACGAATTCGCCCATATTATTGATGCTATCAATGCATCATCAACGCCTATTGTCAGTGTTGATGTGCCCTCAGGGCTTGATGCCAATACCGGGCAAAGTTTGGGACGCTGTGTTCAGGCTGACGTTACAGTGACCTTCGTTGGCATAAAGCCTGGTCTTGTTACGGGGGCAGGGAAGCAGTCGTGCGGCAAGCTGGTGTATGCCGACTTAGGTATTGGCAAAGCCTTTCAATCTTTGGCACGCGCCTGCGCTACAATGCTTAATATCGAACATTTCAAAGGCATGGGGCCGCGCGACATCCACAGCCACAAAGGCACTTATGGTCGACTACTTTGTGTCGGAGGAAATCGAGGCACTGCTGGCGCGATAAGGCTTGCTGGTGAAGCAGCGCTTAGAAGTGGAGCCGGTATGGTTAGAGTATTTACGCATACTAATTCGGTTGTACAAGTAAGTGCAGGTAGGCCTGAACTCATGGTATCCGATAGTGATTTGGCCGCCGCACTCGATTGGGCAACCTGCGTGGTCATTGGGCCAGGCTTAGGCCAAGATGAATGGGCAGAGGAAACCTTTCAGCTTACTATGAAGTATTGCCAACAGCATAATAAACCTATGGTTATCGATGCCGACGCACTTAACTTGCTATGTAAACAATCTACTGCGTTTACTATTGATAACAGTATTCTCACGCCACATGCGGGTGAAGCCGCAAGATTACTTGGGGTATCTATCGATGACGTAGAAGGTGACCGGTTTAATTATGCGCGTCAGTGTGCGCAGCGCTATCATGCGGTATGCGTGTTGAAAGGTGCTGGAACACTCATTGATAACGAACATAAAACATGGGTGTGTCGTCATGGCAATCCTGGTATGGCAACTGCGGGTAGCGGTGACGTGCTCAGCGGCATTTTAGGTGCGTTACTTGCACAAGGTCTGACCGTTGATATTGCGGCGAAATACGGCGTTACGCTTCATGCAAAAGCGGGAGATGATATTGCCCAGACCTACGGCCAGCGTGGTATGATAGCCAGCGATTTGTTTGATGCGGTGAGAGCACTGATAAATCAGTAATCTACAACGTTGTATAACATCGTTTTTCGTTAAACTTCGATGATGGAACCTAATACATGTCATATCCGCAGGCTTCTTTTTTTGCTGCACAACCAAGCGATACCGCTTTGCTTGCTCAAGACTTGGCGCAAGCCGTAAAAACGGCTGAATCGTCCAATGCTGTTATCTATTTAGATGGCGACCTTGGGGCAGGGAAAACAACGTTCAGTCGTTTCTTCATTCAATCATTTGGTCATCAAGGCAGCGTGAAAAGCCCAACCTACACGTTGGTTGAACCTTACGAGTTAGAAGATGTCTCTATTTATCATTTCGATTTGTATCGTCTTGCCGACCCGGAAGAACTTGAATTTATGGGCATTAGAGATTATTTCGGCGATAACACGATTGCCCTCATTGAGTGGTCAGAAAAAGGCGGAGAATTATTAGCTGCGCCTGATGTGGTGGTTGATATTGCTATTACGCCATCTGGACGCACGTTTAGTGTTACTGCCAAAAGTGCAAAAGGTGCAAGACTACTACAACAGTGTAAGCGACTGTAGTAAGCTGTTTACGCAATGTAATGATAATAAGCCTGCACGCAGGTAACGAATAAGGCCCTAAGATAGGCGGATTATGGTGCGCAAAGTATTTTTGATGTTTTTTTTGTGTTTCGCTATACATAGCGTCTCAGCGGCACAAAATAAACTAGAAAGCGTGAGGATTTGGCCCTCGCCGGACAATACGCGTGTAGTATTAGACATGCGTAGTGCACCTGATTTTACTTATTTCAGTCTTAAAAACCCTGAAAGACTGGTTATCGACCTTGCTGCTACAGACAACAGCCTCAGCCTTTCCAACATTGAGAATAACGGCGATTTAATTAAAAAGATTCGCTATTCGACCCCTAAAAATAAACAATCTGCACGTGTTGTCGTTGAACTAAATCGTAACGCCGAGCCAACGCTTTTTGCCATGACGCCTTCAGCACCTTTTGGGCACCGCTTGGTCATTGATTTAGCCGATAGCGAACCAAAGATTGCACCAGCCAGTGTGGTCATGGACGAGACTACGACCACAAGAGATAGGGATATTATTGTAGCCATCGATGCCGGACATGGAGGGAACGACCCGGGCTCAATAGGTCCTGCGGGCACGTATGAGAAACACATTACGTTAAGTATTGCCAAAAAGCTTGAAGCTATGGTGAATGCCGAGCGCGGTATGAAAGCGTTTATGACGCGCAGCGGAGATTATTATATTTCGCCTAATAAACGTCCCGAGCTTGCGCGTCAGCAAAAAGCCGACTTACTGATCTCTATTCATGCTGATGCCTTTACGCAACCTGAGCCTCGGGGCGGTTCGGTGTGGGTTCTGTCTATGCGCAGAGCGGATACCGAATTAGGGCGCTGGATGGAAAGAACAGAACGCCATTCTGAGCTTCTTGGTGGGGCAGCGGAAGTCATAAGTGATAAATCCAGTGAGCGATATTTGGCGGAAACGATCCTTGGGCTATCAATGGACCACAGTATGGCGACCAGTCATGACTTAGGAAACAAAGTGATACAAGAGTTAAAAGGCGTGACGAAACTGCATAAAAAGGCTCCTCAAGCCGCGAGTTTGGCCGTATTAACGTCGCCCGATATCCCGTCTATTTTGGTTGAGGTAGGGTTTATCTCAAACCCCCAAGAAGAAAAAAACCTTAATTGGACCAAATATCGAGAGCGTTTGGCAAAAGCGATGTTCAACGCCGCTAAACGCTATTTTAAACAGGTGCCACCAGATGGTACATTGTGGGCATCAGAGAAAGCGAAAAATCGTACCCATAAAGTAAGAAGCGGCGAGTCATTATCAATACTTGCACAGCGCTATAATGTAAAAGTAAGTAGCATTAAAGCCGCCAACAACCTTAACAACGACGTCGTACGAATCGGGCAAGTACTGACTATTCCTAACATATAATCAGCCCACCTTCGATAAAACAACTATCTAGCAGGGTTTCCCATTGCCTATACAACTTTTGTCTCCTCAATTAGCTAACCAAATCGCCGCAGGTGAAGTGGTTGAACGCCCCGCATCTGTCGTCAAAGAGTTGGTTGAGAATAGCTTAGATGCAGGGGCAACGCGCATTGAAGTCGATATTGAGAAAGGCGGCCACAAACGAATTCGAATTAAAGACGATGGCGGTGGTATTGCCAAAGACGAGCTTACGCTTGCATTAAGTCGCCATGCAACCAGTAAAATAACAACCTTAGATGATTTAGAGCAAATACTGTCACTTGGCTTTCGCGGCGAGGCATTAGCAAGTATCAGTTCTGTGAGCCGCTTAACGTTAACATCACGCACACAAGATCAAAAAGAGGCATGGCAGGCTTATTGTGAAGGGCGAGAAATGGCAGTCAGTGTAAAGCCCGCCGCGCACCCTGTGGGCACGACTATCGATGTTGCCGACCTATTCTACAATACCCCTGCGCGGCGAAAGTTTCTGCGGACAGAAAAGACGGAATTTCAACATATTGAAGAGGTTATCAAGCGAATTGCATTGAGCCACCCCAAAACATCATTTGTTTTGAAGCATAACGACAAAATAGTAAAGCGTTTTATTGCTGATAAAAACGGCTCGATGAACACGAGGATATCTGGTGTATTAGGGCAAAAGTTTGTTGATAACGCGATTCATGTTAATACCCTCTACGATGGTATAACCATTGATGCTTGGTTAGGTAATGAGGTGATGCTTCGCAGCAGTAACGACTGTCAATTTAGTTTTGTTAATGGCCGTGGTATGCGAGATAAGTTAATTATGCATGCGATTCGACAGGCCTATGAAAGTGTATGGGGCGTCGTAGAACAACCTGCATTTGTTGTGTATTTAACCATAAACCCCAAAGATGTAGACGTTAATGTCCACCCTGCAAAGCATGAAGTACGCTTTCAGCAGAGCCGACTGGTGCATGACTTTATATGTAAAACCGTGTGCGACGCACTAAGCGATGTTACTGCAGCGTCGAGCGATGCCAACCCTGAAGGGGCTAATTCATATGGTGTTTTTGACGCCTCCCCCGCCACACACGATTACATTAGACCGCTAACACCACCGCCGGCATCATCATCGCCAACGCGTTCTGCGCGATCGTCGACGGGGGCTTATCATACCCAATCGACATCACCAAGTGGTGCTTATAACGCTAACTTTACCGCACTGATGACGCCAAACGCAGACACAGGTAACGATAAAAATCGAGTCAGCGATATTGAATCTTCTTTTTTTAGTCTGTCGTCGTTACTGAGGCTGTATAAAAGAGATGAAAATATTTTTCTACTTTGTGCTTCAAAACTTGCGGGATCATGGTTGAACAGCCTATTTTTAAATGCAGAGAACGCGCAACCGTTATTAATGCCAGTAGCCATTGCAATTGATAAGGTGTCAGATGAGCGTATTGCTAGGCTAACAGAACATAACTTTGTCATAAACAAAGTTGCCGGAAAAGTCCGTTTGCAGCAAGTTCCTGCTGGAACACGCCATCTGCCATGGGTAAAGTGGTTTGAGAAGTTGTTACTTGAAACACAGTATGACGATGATAGCGTGCTGACTAACCTCGCCGTTGACAAATGTGATGTAGATGAGAACCTGTCCGCTCACATTTGGCACTGGTTGGATCAGCAATCTGAAGTGAAACAATGGGAATATGTAGAGCAATTTGCTAGAGTGCGCACCATCGACGCCTTGTTTGATTTTTGGGGCACAAATGATAGGTAATGGCACAGAAGCTGCAAAGCCAGTAATAGCAATAATGGGCCCCACGGCTTCTGGGAAGACGGGACTTGCTTTAGCGTTATCCGATATCGCTGACTGTGAGATAATTAGTGTCGATTCTGCACTCGTTTACAGAGGTATGGATATTGGAACGGCGAAACCAACTCGTGAAGAGTTAAATAAGGTTCCACACCATCTCATTGATATTATCGAGCCAACCGACAGCTATTCTGTGGCGCAATTTTGTAGTGATACCACAGCCCTTATTGGCGATATTCATGCTAGAAATAAGGTGCCCGTTTTGGTCGGCGGTACAATGATGTACTTTAATGCCTTGATAAATGGAATTTCGGCACTACCTAAGTCTGATGAGAACATCCGACGCGAGATAAACGCCGAGGCAAAGGCAATTGGTTGGGAGGCGTTACACGCTCAGTTGCTTAGTGTGGACCGTGTGAGTGGTGAACGAATTCATCCTAACGATCCACAACGCATAACGAGAGCGCTTGAGGTATATCGAAGTACCGGTAAAACACTAACGCATTGGCAGGGTGTTAAAGGGTTTGAATGTCCTTACAGCATCACCCAATTTGCGATAGCGCCAGATGACCGCGCCGAGTTACATAAACGCATCGAACAACGCTTTGATATCATGCTCGAGCAAGGGTTTGAGAATGAAGTAAAAAATCTATTCGAGAGAGGTGATCTAAATGAAGATTTACCGTCTATTCGTTCAGTAGGTTATCGGCAGATGTGGCAGTACTTGGATGGACAGCTTTCATATCCAGAAATGAGAGAACGAGGTATCATCGCCACAAGGCAATTGGCCAAGCGACAACTGACCTGGTTGAGAGGTTGGAACGAAGTAACGTGGCTTGACACATTTTGTAATGATAATTTGACTAAAATTACAGCAAAAGTCACACTTTGAAGTGTTGAGTGTGATATACATTAGACGTGCAATAGCTGCACTATGCAGCAATTAATAATAAAAACTAAGGATATCAAATGGCTAAAGGGCAATCTTTACAAGACCCATTCTTAAATGCACTGCGCAAGGAGCGTATTCCAGTATCAATATATCTGGTAAATGGCATTAAATTACAGGGACAAGTTGAGTCTTTCGATCAGTTCGTGATCCTACTTAAAAACACAGTGAGCCAGATGGTGTATAAGCACGCTATTTCAACCGTTGTACCCGCGCGCGCAATCACAATGCCAAGCGCAACAGGAGATTCTGACAATACTAAAGCTGAATAAATTAGAAGGTAACGCGCTTGTTTGACCGTTATGAAGCCGGTGAACAGGCTGTACTTGTTCATGTCAACTTTACTGACGAAAATAGTAAGGAAGATCTCGCTGAATTAGAACTGCTAGTGTCGTCTGCAGGGGTAGATGCTGTTGAGGTTTTAACCACGTCAAGAAGCGCGCCCCATGCCAAGTTTTTTGTTGGTTCAGGCAAGGTCGAAGAGATTGCTGCTGCTGTTAGTGCGCACAATGCGAATGTGGTGATTTTCAATCACTCATTATCGCCGTCACAGGAGCGTAATCTTGAGGCAGTGTGCAAATGTCGTGTTCTCGATCGCACCGGACTTATTCTTGACATTTTTGCACAACGAGCCAGAACGCACGAAGGCAAGCTACAAGTAGAGTTAGCGCAGTTGCGTCATATTTCTACACGCCTCATTCGAGGCTGGACTCACCTTGAACGCCAAAAAGGTGGCATAGGCCTACGCGGACCTGGCGAAACACAGCTAGAGACCGACAGACGTTTGCTTCGAGGGCGTATCAAAGCCATTTTGCGCCGATTAGAAAAAGTACAAAAGCAGCGAGAGCAAGGGCGACGATCTAGAAAACGTGCCGAAATTCCTACGGTATCCTTAGTCGGGTATACGAACGCAGGTAAGTCTACTCTTTTCAATACGATAACTGATTCGCATGTTTACGCAGCCGATCAGTTATTCGCAACGTTAGATCCTACGTTACGAAAAATTGAACTTCAGGATGTGGGGCCTGCAATACTGGCAGACACGGTTGGGTTCATTCGTCATTTACCGCATGATTTGGTTGCCGCGTTTAAAGCAACGCTACAAGAAACTCAAGAAGCTGATTTGTTGCTGCACGTTGTCGATATTGCTGACGCTAATTATCGTGAAACGATGGATGAAGTTAACGCAGTACTTGAAGAGATTGACGCCGATGACATTCAACAATTACTTATATGTAATAAGATTGATAAACTTGAAGACGTTGAGCCGCGTATTGAAAGAAATGAGGACGGCATTCCGACAAGAGTGTGGTTGTCTGCGCGAACGGGTCAAGGGACAGAACTATTAGGCCAAGCGCTTACCGAGTGCTTGGCTAAAAGCATGGTGAACTATACGTTACGTATTCCTCCGGCAAAGAGTCAATTGCGGGGAGTGTTATACGAATTAAATTGTATCGCTAGCGAAGCGTATGACAGTCAGGGTGATTGGTTAGTTGACGTTAGAATGCAAACGGCTGATTGGAACAGGCTAGAAAAGCGCCTAGAGCACGGATTATCAGAATATGTTGTGCGTCACTAAATAAAGTGGCACATGAGTACTTAATAACAATATTATCATTTATGGAGTATCAGCATGGCTTGGAATGAGCCGGGTGGAAATAAAAACGACCCGTGGAAGAATCGCGGTGGGAAAGACCAAGGCCCACCTGATTTAGACGATGTATTTAAAAACCTGTTCGGCAAATTTGGCAAATCAGGCGGCGGTAATGGTGGTTCAGGCAAAAGCTTGGGCGGCATTGGTGCAGGTATCTTAGTTGGCCTCCTCGTTGCTATTTGGTTTATAAGCGGGTTTTACACTATTCGTGAAGCTGAGCGTGGTGTGGTGTTGCGATTTGGTGAATACCATGAGCAAGTAGAGCCAGGCTTACGCTGGGCGCCGACATTTATTGATACGGTGATGCCGGTAGACGTTCAGTCTATTAGAGACCAATCTTCATCGGGCTCAATGCTTACGGAAGATGAAAACGTCGTTAGCGTTCAGATGGAAATGCAATTTCGAGTTGTGGATCCGTTTCGCTGGATTTACGCAGTTGAAAACCCTGAAATGAGTTTAAGTCAGTCACTCGACAGCGCAATTCGTTATGTTGTCGGGCACTCTACCATGGATGATGTTCTTACTGATGGTCGTGAGCTAACACGCCAGCGCGTATGGGAAGAGCTTCAATCTATTATCGAGCCCTACAACATGGGGGTATCGATTATTGATATGAACTTTAGAGACGCTCGCCCGCCAGAACAGGTAAAAGACGCGTTTGATGACGCGATATCTGCTCAGGAAGATGAGCAGCGTTTTATCCGAGAAGCTGAAGCCTATGCACGTGAAATCGAGCCACGAGCACGTGGTCAGGTAAATCGTATGAACGAAGAAGCGCAAGCTTATAAAGAGCGAGTAACACTTGAAGCGCAGGGTGAAGTCTCTCGTTTTGAAGAGTTGCTACCTCAGTATGTTCGCGCACCAGAAGTCACGCGTGAGCGTATTTACTTAGAGACAATGGAAGAAGTACTCAGTAATACCAGTAAGATCCTTGTCGACAGTAAAGGCGGTAACAACATGATGTATCTACCTTTAGATAAGATCATGGAGCGTCAGCAAGGTTCATCGCAACCAAGTTCAAGAAGCACCCTTGAAGGTCTGCAGCGCCCGGTAGTGGATGAGGGGGCGAGTAATCGCAATTCGTCACCTACATCAGGTTTACGCGGCGGTAGCTCGAGAGAGGGGAGATAGATAGTATGAAAAATTTAGGCATTGCAATATTGGTTCTGCTCGTTGTTCTTGCTTCTGGTTCACTGTTTGTAGTGAAAGAGGGCGAGCGCGCGATCGTTATCCAATTTGGTAAAATTCAAAGAGATGATGCAACAGGCGATACGAAAGTGTTTACGCCAGGTTTGCATTACAAACTGCCCTTTATTGATTCGGTTCGTCATTTAGACGCTCGTATTCAGACATTAGATGGCACCCCAGACCGTTTCGTTACTAGCGAGAAAAAAGATTTAATCGTTGATTCCTATGTGAAGTGGAAAATCGATGACTTCGCTCGTTACTACTTATCGACTGGTGGTAATAAACTTCAAGCTGAAGCGCTATTGAAGCAGAAAGTGAATAATGGTTTACGTTCTGAATTTGGTACGCGCACTATCGCACAAATCGTGTCGGGCGAACGCTCTGCACTGATGAACCAAGCGATGGAGCAAGCCTCTACGTCATCGGACGAGCTAGGTATAGAGATTGTTGATGTGCGTGTTAAGCAAATTAACCTGCCAACGGAAGTCAGTAATTCTATATTCCAACGTATGCGTGCAGAACGCGCCGCGGTGGCAAGAGAGCACCGTTCAGAAGGTCAAGAGCAAGCTGAAGTTATCCGTGCAAACATTGACGCGAAAGTAACAGTAATGCTTGCCGATGCTGAACGTAATGCTCGCCAGCTACGCGGTGAAGGTGATGCACTAGCCGCTCAGATATATGCTGATGTGTATTCACAAAGCCCAGAGTTCTACAGCTTTCTTCGCAGTATGGATGCCTATAAGAAGAGCTTTAGCAGTAAGCAAGACGTACTGGTTGTTGCACCTGATAGCGATTTCTTCCGCTACATGAATAAGTCGACCGGTAACTAGTAGTCAAACAATAAATAAGACCAGCCTTCGGGCTGGTTTTTTTTTGCCATTTTTTACCCTCAAACTAGGGTCAGGTGTCATGGATTTACGTTGGACAGTGCCAAAGTTGACCCAAATCGGGTAGACTATCGCTGATAATTATTAAAACTAAAAAACGTATCTTTACTAATTAACTATGTAGTGTTCCCACCTGCCTAGTAGTAAAGAATGTAAAACGACAGAGGGATTGTTTTTGGCTTCGGAAAATATTAAACAGCAGTCTGCGAATGACGATCGCGGACAAGGTGGTTTGTTCTCGCGATTTCTTGCGACAGTAGAATGGTTGGGTAATTTACTCCCGCACCCCGTAACGTTATTTGCGTTACTTTCACTCTTTATTGTCATTCTCAGCGGTATTCTTGGCTACTTTGATATCGCTGTTGCAGACCCTCGCCCAGAAGGTGCAAAAGGACGTGATGCAGATGGCATGATTGAAGTTATTTCACTCATGAGTGCTGAAGGACTGCAGCGTATTGTGACGGGGCTTGTCACCAACTTCACAGGATTTGCACCGCTTGGAACGGTTCTTGTAGCGCTACTGGGCGTGTCTGTAGCAGAGCACTCAGGCTTATTATCTGCGGCGATGCGTGCACTTGTTATGAATGCATCGAAGCGTGCAGTTACTTTTGCGGTCGTATTTGCAGGCATTATTTCTAACACTGCGTCGGAACTGGGTTACGTTGTACTTATTCCGCTCGCCGCCATGATTTTCCATTCATTGGGTAGGCATCCGCTAGCCGGTCTTGCTGCCGCTTTTGCGGGCGTATCGGCAGGTTATAGCGCAAACCTATTATTAGGCACGGTAGACCCTTTATTATCAGGGATTACCGAGGCTGCCGCGCATATGATTGATCCTGATTATGTCGTAGGCCCTGAAGTTAACTGGTATTTCATGTTCATCAGTACGTTTGTGGTTGCCGCTATGGGTACCCTTGTTACTGAAAAAGTGGTTGAGCCCCGATTGGGTAAGTTTGACGAATCAGAAGCGTCAGTCGACCTTGGCAAACAATCGATGGACGCACCTACTGCCATCGAAAAGAAAGGATTACGGTGGGCGGGCATATCGTTCGTCGCGGTGTGCGCAATTCTAGCCATAACCATCGTGCCTGAAAACGGTATTTTGCGTCATCCAGAAACGGGTGCCGTAGCAGGCTCTCCGTTTTTAAAAGGTATCGTTGCCTTTATATTTATTACTTTTGCTGTGCCGGGGTTTGTGTACGGCAAAATTACTGGGTCAATGAAAAGCGACCGTGACGTCATTGACGCGATGTCGAAAAGTATGGGGGCAATGGGCCTTTATATTACCCTCGTTTTTTTTGCCGCTCAGTTTGTGGCGTTCTTCAAATGGACAAATTTAGGAACCGTACTTGCCGTAAAAGGTGCAGCGCTTCTGCAAGCGGTTGGCCTAGACGGGCCATCGGTGTTTATACTCTTTATACTGATGTGTGGGATTGTTAACTTGTCTCTTGGCAGCGCATCTGCACAATGGGCGGTAACCGCACCTATCTTCGTCCCTATGTTAATGTTGATTGGCTACTCTCCTGAAGTTATTCAGGCGGCCTATCGAATTGGAGACTCTGTGACGAATGTTATCGCGCCCATGATGAGTTACTTTGGTCTTATTCTCGCCATGGCGGCGCGCTACAAGAAAGACCTAGGTATGGGAACGTTAATTGCCATGATGCTGCCGTATTCAATGGTTTTTGTCGTAGGCTGGACTATTTTGTTTTACATCTGGGTATTTTTGCTTGGTATGCCGGTTGGTCCTGGCGCGGCAACGTACTATCAGCCGTAACTACCCACCGTAGTAGCGATTACACATTAAAAGTTAAAAAAAGGCGGTTCTCCGCCTTTTTTTATCGGTAAAACTAATCGGTGTGATTACACTAATTTTGCGATAGGACAGATCACAATGCTGACTATTTCAGTATACTACCTGTATTAACGATGTCTTAAGAGAACGTAAATGAAGTTTAAGAGTAATAAAGGGTTTACCCACGCTCAGGCCGACAAAATCGGTGTGTTAGTGACGAACCTTGGAACGCCAGACAGTCCAACGGCCGGTGCTTTGCGACCTTATCTGAAAGAGTTTTTATCAGATCCCAGGGTAGTGGAAGTACCAAAGCCAATCTGGTGGTGCATATTAAACCTTATTATTCTTAATATCAGGCCTAAACGTTCTGCTGCAGCCTATGCGACGGTATGGACCGACGACGGCTCGCCGTTATTAAGCATTACCAAAGCGCAATCAAAAGCCTTGGAGGCAAAATGTAAAGCGGCATATGGCGATGATGTTGTAGTAGATTTTGCTATGCGCTATGGCAATCCCTCTATCAAAAGTGTACTGGATAGAATGCTTGAAAATGGCGTGCGCAAGTTAGTTGTATTGCCGCTCTACCCACAATACAGCGCGTCAACGACGGGCTCGACATTTGACGCAATTGCACAAGATTTTATGAAACGAAGATGGTTACCTGAACTTCGCTTTATTAATCATTACAACGATAGAGACGATTTTATTACTGCGCTGGCTAACAAAGTAAAAGCGCATTGGAAGACGCACGATAAAGCGGATAAGCTTATTTTCTCTTATCATGGTATTCCAAAGCGATATTTAATGAATGGTGACCCTTACCATTGTGAGTGCCATAAAACATCCCGTCTTATTGCAGAAAAATTGGGGTTAGCCCACGATGATTACATGACAACATTTCAGTCACGTTTTGGTCGAGAAGAGTGGCTGAAACCATACACAGATGAAACCTTAAAAAGTTTACCTGGGGCAGGCGTTAAGTCGATTCAAGTAATGTGCCCGGGATTCTCTGCTGATTGTCTCGAAACAATAGAAGAAATTGGTGAGGAAAACCGAGAGTACTTTATGGAAGCAGGTGGCGAGCGATATGAATATATTGATGCGCTGAACAGTGATGAAGAACATATCGAGATGCTGTTTTCACTTGTTCAAGAAAACCTTCATGGGTGGACGGTTAGCAGTGATAACTCGGTACGTGCAGGATTAGCTCAGGCGATGGGTTCAGATAAATAAGCGAGGATTTTATGGACAAGGACGTTAGTGCACCTAAAGCGTTACTCAAAGCACAGAAAATGGCAAACTTGCTTGATACGGCGGTAACGTTACCCGTTATTCCTGTGAAAATTGGTCTCGACTCGCTTGTCGGCCTTATCCCCGGGGCGGGTGACGCTCTCATGTTGTTTGTGTCACTGCGCATTGTTTGGTTAGGCAAATCGTTAGGTATGCCGAAAGCCCTTGTCGCTCAAATGATAAAAAATTCAGTAATCGATTTTGGCTTGGGTTTCATCCCTTTCGTGGGTGATATTATTGATATTTTTTACAAAGCCAACCAGAAAAACGTTAGGCTTATGGAGCGCTGGTGGATAAGTAATAATAAATCAAAGGTTGATGCAGCGACGCAAGCGAAGTTAGCAAAATGGGAAGCAGAGCTAGACTAACCTCCTCCTCAGATTTTTTTATCACTGTTATTGCCATCATTCATTAAAAAACATTAATCGTTATCTATACTTAGTGCGTAGGAATACCACTGGGTGTGTTTGAGAAAGCGCGCCATCACTTTACGAAAGTCAAAGGAGTGTGCGATTAATGAAAGCGTCTGATTTATTTGTAAAAGCGCTAGAAGCCGAAGGCGTCGAATATGTGTTCGGCATTCCAGGTGAAGAAAACTTAGATTTGCTAGAATCACTGCGCGCATCCTCGATCAAGTTAGTGCTCACTCGCCACGAACAGGGCGCTGGCTTTATGGCCGCCACCTATGGTCGCCTTACCGGAAAAGTGGGCGTTTGCCTTTCAACGCTCGGTCCCGGTGCAACCAATCTAGTAACGCCTGCTGCGTATGCCCAATTAGGGGCGATGCCCATGTTGATGATAACAGGGCAAAAGCCGATAAAAACCAGCAAGCAGGGTAGGTTTCAGGTCATCGATATTGTCGACATGATGCGCCCCATCACAAAGTACACTACCCAAGTGGTAAGCGGCGATCGTATTCCTTCTGCATTACGCGAGGCCTTTAGGCTTGCGCACGAAGAGCGACCTGGCGCAGTGCATATCGAACTACCAGAAGACATCGCGGCTGAAGATACCTCACAGCCGCTGCTAGCACCAAGTGTCTCACGCAGACCAATAGCAGAATACAAAGCCATTTCTGCGGCGGTTGAGATGATAGAGAGTGCGACATCACCCTTGTTGATGATTGGCGCAGGCGCTAACCGCAAACTAACGGCAAAAATGCTACGCGAGTTTGTTGATAAAACAGGTATTCCTTATGTCACAACCCAAATGGGGAAAGGCGTATTGAATGAAAGCGACCCACGCTTTGCGGGCAACACTGCATTATCTGATGGTGATTTTGTTCACCGTGCTATTGAGCGCGCCGACCTTATCATCAATGTTGGGCATGATGTGGTTGAGAAGCCGCCTTTCTTCATGCATCACGACGGTAAAAAAGTCATTCATGTTAACTTTGAAACCGCCGCCGTTGACCCTGTTTATTTTCCTCAATTGGAAGTTGTCGGTGACATTGCCAACAGTATTTGGCAGCTAAAAGAAGGGATAACACCGCAAGATAACTGGATGCTCGATTTCTACAAAGATGTGCATGATGCGTACGTTGCTCACCGGGCTGAAGCTGAAGAGGATAATCGATTCCCTATTCTTCCAGAACGCTTTGTACGGGATATTCGTAAGGTTATGCCGGAAGACGGGATCGTTACCTTAGACAACGGTATCTATAAAATCTGGTTTGCTCGAAATTATCCGGCATACCACCCGAATACTTTACTGCTTGATAATGCCCTAGCGACTATGGGGGCCGGCTTACCTTCCGCTATTGCAGCTAAATTGGTGAAGCCTAATGTGCCAGTGTTAAGTGTGTGCGGCGACGGTGGTTTTATGATGAATAGTCAAGAGATTGAGACTGCCGTGCGGCTAAAGCTTGATCTCGTTGTTGTGATTTTACGAGACGATGCCTATGGCATGATAAAGTGGAAACAAGCCAATATGTCGTTTGACGAATTCGGCCTTGATTACGGCAACCCAGACTTTGTTAAATATGCCCAAAGTTATGGTGCTAATGGCTGGCGCGTTGATAGTGCTGATGTCTTGGTACCTATCATTGAAAGCTGTTTATCTACACCTGGGGTCCATGTTATCGATTGCCCCGTAGATTACAGTATGAATGACAAAACCTTGAACCATACCATTAAAGAACTTAGCGCTAAATTATAGGGAGAGACTATGTTACAGGAAAGCTATCCGTACTACCTTGCCAGTGAAGCGTGTTTTGCAAACACCGATCTTGAAGTTACCAATAAATACAGTGGCGTTGTGGCAACGCGTGTGGCCATGGCCGATGCATCGGTTATTGATAAAGCAATAGCCGCTGCTGAAGAAGCACAACCGGCTATGACAGCAATGGCTCCCTATGAGCGTCAGGCTGTTCTTGAGCACTGTGTGAAGCGTTTTACAGAGCGTGCTGACGAATTGGCAGATGCACTGTGTATTGAAGCAGGAAAGCCGATAAAAGACGCGAAAGGCGAAGTCAGTCGCTTAATTGATACGTTTAAAATTGCCGCAGAAGAGAGTGTGCGTATTGGTGGAGAGGTGGTCAATCTAGAAATCACATCCCGTGCTAAAGGGTATCAAGGCATGACCAAAAAAGTCCCTATTGGCCCTTGTTCTTTTATATCGCCGTTTAATTTTCCTCTTAATTTGGCTGCACATAAAGTAGCACCGGCTATCGCCGCCGGCTGCACGTTTGTGTTAAAGCCTGCATCGCGGACACCCATCGGGGCGTTGATCATTGGAGAAGTACTCGCAGAAACTAACCTCCCCAAAGGCGCGTTTTCTATTCTTCCGTGTAGTCGAGACGGCGCCGATCTGTTTACTACCGACGACCGGTTAAAATTACTAAGCTTTACGGGTTCACCCGATGTGGGCTGGGCACTTAAAGCAAAGGCGGGTAAGAAGCCTGTGGTGTTAGAACTTGGTGGTAATGCCGCCTGCATCGTCGATAAAGACGCCGATATAGATGACGCAATTTCAAGGGTTATCATTGGTGCTTACTATCAATCGGGTCAAAGCTGCATTAGCGTACAGCGTCTACTCGTGCATTCTGAAATTTATGATGAATTTAAATCTAAATACGTGGAAAAAGTGAAAGCGTTGGTATCGGGCGACCCCTCAGATGAAAACACGTTTATTGGCCCTATGATTTCAGAATCTGAGGCTGAACGCCTACATAATTGGATTATTGAGGCAGAACAGGCTGGCGGAACGATTCTATGTGGCGGTACCCGTGAAGGTGCCATGCTGCAAGCGACGGTCATGGAGAACGTACCCAAAGATTGTGACGCCAGTGCAGAAGAGGCATTTGGACCGCTGTCGATATTACTACCTTTCGATGATTACGATGATGCACTTAAAGAAGTGAACAACAGTCGGTATGGATTGCAAGCTGGTGTCTTTACGCGCGATATTTATAAAGCACATAAAGCGTGGAACGAGCTCGATGTTGGTGGGGTAGTCATCGGCGACGTACCCAGTTGGCGAGTAGACAATATGCCTTATGGCGGTGTTAAAGACTCTGGTTTAGGTCGCGAAGGTATTCGCTATGCGATTGAAGACATGACTGAAACCAGATTGATGGTAATTAGAACGCCGTAATCATGTCGCGAGTTACGTAACCTGCAATAAAAAAAGAGCGCACTGTCGCTCTTTTTTATTCTGCGTATTCTTCCAGTAGTGCAAGAGGAATAACGTTTAGCGCCTTTTCATGCGTTGCTTCAAGCCGCACTTTTGGGGCTACACCCGCCTCATAAGCCTGCAACCAGCGCGCAGCGCACAAACACCATCTGTCTCCGGCGAGTAACCCTGGAAATGCCATACTTGGCCATGGTGTGATTAAATCGTTTCCTTGGCGTAGTGAGAATTGTAAAAATTCATCGGTGACTACCGCGCACACGCTATGATTGCCCACGTCAGCATCAGGCACATAGCAAAAGCCTTCACGGGTAAAGCCTGTGTTTCCACAGCAAAGTTGTAATGGACGGCCATATACATTTTTTTCATTCGCCAAAACGATAACTCCACTTCATACGTATATTGAGCGTTGATACTAAAACAGTAAACGTATCAAATACGACGCTCAAACAAAAATCGTTGTACCAATGATAAGTGTAACGTGAATATACGCCGCCATCAGAAAAAAGGTTTTGTCATGCTAGATAAAAGTGAAAAGTCAGCACCGCTAAATTATTCACAAGATGAGATTGCTCGCTTCGATGCACTGGCAGAATCGTGGTGGGACCCAAACGGGCAGTATAAAACCGCACTGGCGTTTAATTTTTCTCGATTAGCCGTGATGACCGGTCAAATTCGTGATCATTTCAACAGAAATGAGGGAAAGAATGCGTTAGCAAATCTGTCTATTGTTGATATTGGGTGCGGAGGTGGGCTTATCAGTGAATCATTGGCGGCCCTAGGTGCAAATGTGACCGGTATTGATGCTAGTGCAATGAGTATTGAGGTAGCAAAGCGTCATGCCCTTCATAATAACGTTAGCGTTGATTACAAGCATCAACTGTCCAGCGAGTTGGTTGCACAAGGTAACCAGTACGATGTAGTGATTAATGCCGAAGTGGTAGAGCACGTTCCAGATCAAGCCGCGTTAATCAAAGAGTGTGCCTCATTAGTAAAACCTGGCGGTATGCTTATCCTCGCCACATTAAACAGAACGATAAAGAGCTTTATTATTGCTATTGTTGGTGCGGAATACGTGATGCGATACTTGCCTATCGGTACCCATGACTGGAAAAAGTTTGTGAAACCATCCGAACTAGAGCAATGGGTGGGAGAGGGCTTTACGCTAACTCATGAAGTGGGAATGAAGTTAAATGTATTGTCGTCTAAGTGGCAAACCACACCAAGCTTATCGGTGAACTATATTCAATGCTTCAAGAGAATATAAGCGGTCTTAAAGATCATGTATCACGGTTGGTTATGGTCTTTATTTGTTAGCTAAATAGTATGGTATGTGATACGCATTTAATAATTTAATATCTATAAAATCAATGCCTTGTGTTTTTTGGTGACAGATTTATCACTTTTCTCTTTGTTAATCTTTTTTTGATTCAGGGTGTGCCTGTTGATCTTTACATTGTATTTACATAAATATAACAAAAGGTCTGACCACGGACCTCTTAAAAAAGGGCACACAATGAAGAAATTAACACTGTTACTCACGCTAGTACTCGTACTTGTCCCTATGCAGGCACTGTCAAGTACCTACGCAAAAACCAAATACCCTATTGTATTGGTGCACGGACTTTTTGGTTTCGATGACATTTTGTTTGTCGATTATTTTTATAAAGTTCCACATA
>Ga0209652_1000922_pt1 | contig 24713 bp, 22 predicted proteins | sample SaaInl74LU_5_DNA_FD_184641 | JGI IMG/M metagenome (GOLD analysis project Ga0209652, IMG submission 184641) | Marine microbial communities from expanding oxygen minimum zones in the Saanich Inlet - ESP_74LU_5_DNA (SPAdes) (version 2) | ecosystem: Environmental > Aquatic > Marine > Intertidal zone... | reverse complement strand
GAACAGCTTGAAGGGCAAGACTCACGTCTAGCCTGCCGTAAAACACCAAGCTGAAACTCTGTCTAATAATCTATCCCAGGTCGGTGCAGAGGGGATCCTCTATAGACTTAGACATAGCAAAAGCGTGAGAGCACCCAATGAGGACCGTCATAGGTCGGCTGCACCTATAAATTGAGGTCCTTTACTGCGTAATGGCATTAGGATTGGAAAGGCTCAGATGCATGAGCATCTGTATCACAATTGAATATCGGGAAAAAGCCTTTTGTTAAGCAACACTCTTTATAGTAGAACGGCGAGCGATGAGTCCTATTTATAGCTACAGGATAGTTATAGATCTAAGCGTGGTAATGCTAGTAAAACTCACTCACTCACTCTGCCAAGGGCTGCCTTGGGCGAGGAGACGACGACACATCCAATGAATGTAGGAAGTGTCAAAGGAGATCTCATGACGGTAAGCAGTTGTTATTGTGAGAGACAGTAAGTACCAAAACTCTTTTTAGACTTCAGCAGTTATGATAGGAGCGCACTGGTCCAACTCTATCGTGGGAGCTTTCTTATACAAGTAGTCAGCCCATTCACATAGTTAATTAATAGCAAAAAGTCTAGTACCTTCTATACAATTATGTAGGCCACTTCACGATCCTCTTAAAGTTGCTCCTAAAACTTCATTCTTTACTGCAGATGCACGGCGTCATGAGCATCTGTACCGCAGTTGAATGTCGGGAAGAAGCCTTTCGTTAGACAACACAGTGTTGAGCGATAAATCATTTGTAGCTACATTCAAAGCTTGGTAATCTAAATTTAATAATACATCTCTTGCTCCGTTCTACATCAACACACACTGCTAAATTGGTGACAGAAGGGGTATTTACAATCCATGGACGATTGAAGGTAAAGCCTGAATTATATTGATACGCTGAGAGCTTCAATGTTAGTCCTCAGTTCTTTACATCAGGCAAACATCCACAATGAGAGAAGAGTTTGCGTCTCATAAATCTTGCTGTATGGCGATGCTAATAGCTGCAGGAGGTCGTGCTGTTGAAGACGGTTGTTTAGCTTAAACACCTATTTAAACGCAGTTTACATGTTTTTTACGACCGAGACTGAATGACAGAAGCTTAAATGAAAGTGCTATAACCAGAAGTTCATACTGTGAACTGTGTGCTCAGCTGTGATGGTTTCTAAGCGATACAATTTGCAAAAGCAAAGGATAGGTATTTTCAAGTGTAATTGTCAGTTGTTTCTTGCAAGACGGAGGATTATTTCACAGGAGCCATAGTTCTATTGAGGGTGGAGTTAGACAGAGGCGTATCAGTATTTGATGAGTCTACGATCCCTTCTGGTGGGGATCTAACTATTACAGTTCTCTTGTTGCTGTTTTGGTGCTTCTTTTGTCTTCACCTTTGATGTGAAGTTGCGGTGGTTGTTAAAGCAGTGCTTTTCTGCTCTTTTTAGGCGTTCTCTCGGTCGACACTCTTCAGATGACTTCCTTCCTTGTGTTGGCTGTGGAGGCGGGTGATGACGGGGACGCTTATGATTGGCAGGCCGCAAGAGAACTGGAATACGTTCTTTTTTGTGACAGGAGAGTATATTAGTGATTACCAAGGAATTCTCATGTCCGTTGAGTTACTGAGGGAAGTTCTCCGAGTCGTCATTTGTTCTCTTTTCCACAAATTTGCGTCTGGCATGTCTTCCCAAGGTAACTCAGCATTGTTCTGACTATCGTCCTCATGGTTCTTGCAGTCTCACAATGTTATCACTTTTTTATCCCGCAGGAACAGCCACTCCTATTCCCAAGTTCCCTTGTCGTCTGCGCAGTCGTGATCCCCACTGGATTCACACAGCTTGGGTAGGACTATTGAAAAATAATAAAGCGCCAGCTATTTCCTCAGTAAATAGTAGACCAATCTGCTCAGTATGAAGATTCTCTGCACGCTTGCCGTATATTTGCTCGAATAGGTTGTGTTCATTGCGTCTCCTCATTGTTGATTTCTCCATTCAACAAGTGATGACGTCATGACATGTAACGCTACATTGCTGTTTACTGTGACATTCATCCAAGAATCTGCTGCTGCTACTTTGATCTGGATAATCCATATCGACTCTCGAGCTTGGCTCTGTCGCCATCTCCCACGCAAGCATCAATTCAAGAATGGTACACCTTATCACTCGACAGCCATCACGTCGTCCAGCTTGTCCTTCTTCCTTTATACCAGCTAAACCAAAGTGACGAAGTTAACAACGATGATACAGTCCTGTAAATCAATGTTGTGCTTGTGTTGCGCGGCACCATAAGTGTGTCTGTGCTGGCTTTCACAGGATAGTTGGACGTCAGTCGTGGTGGTGGCATCACGTCCAAGACTCTGTTGCTGCTAAACTCCCTCTTGATGATGCAAAATGGCTCTCGAGCTGAGCTTTTCTCTCACGCAAGCATCAAGGCAAGAATGGTACTTCTTACCACTTCAACGCCCATTATGTTGTCCAGCTTTCCTTCTTCCATCTACCAGCGTAACCCAAGTGGTACAACACAAATGAAATGGAATGTATGCTCTGTACTTCATCTTCTTCAGTGGAGTGTCTCGTTCGGGGCAATATCCATCGACTGCTGACTGAGAATGACCTCATCTTAGGCGTCATCATATTCGATGCTGCTGTTGCTGCTGTTGTTGTGGTTGTGTCCTTTTCATGAAACTTTTCATTTGTTGAGGTTGTGATAAACAGACATTGAACTTACTTTGATGGTTGTTGTGGTGCGGACTGTACACAATTTGATATGATCGGTAGTATCAGTTTGAATGCTGCTGCTGTAGATTTGATTACCAAAAGTAGCTGCCGCTGTTGTCCAGATTTGAGCTACAACAGTGCCCACTCGATTCAAGGCAAATGTGCTCATGGAGATGGAACAGTAGGGGACATTGCCCCGACATCTCGCCAAACGAGTTAGATCTCATTGCTCACTCAAGAAGAGCAGCTTGGTCTTCGTTGTCGACTAATCAAAACTTCCAAAAGCTAATATTGACTTAGTAAATTACTCGTAATAATAATAACTAGACGAACAGACACGTCTTTTGTCTTTCCAGACGTAGAGTTCCTTCTGGTGCTGCTATCGCTGCTCAAATGGAGAGCGCCTAATACCACGAAAGCCAACGAAGCTGAAAGACAATCAACAACAAGCTGATATTTCTTTCCGAGATCGCTGCTTTCATAGTCCGCATCTACACAGAACCATAGTGGTAAACCCATGTAGGTGTAAATCTGTGCCTATGTACCTACCCAACGAACGGATCCCAAAAAAGTTCTTTTCATGATTCATGTTCATTGTTCATGATCCTCCAACCCAAGCTGTTGAATTGAATCATACATGTTTGCTCTATCTAATCTCTAGAGAGAGAGAGGCAAGTTTGTAAACAACAACGTGACAATAGCTTTGCTCAGCTCAACAACTGCTCGTAATCAGAGAGAAAAGTCGAGCATCGTTATCAGCTCTCTAGGCATCCGTGCAGGCACATCTTCTAGCTCTTTCATTCCTGGTGCGCTTAGTTGAGAAAATTATGTACAAATCTAAAACAACGGCAGAAGACGGCGATAGTGTTAACGCTACATCGTCTGATACCAACGCAAAGGAAGAGAAAACTACTGCGACATCCAATAATGATGATGATGTGATGGCAAATAACGAAGCATCCTCTGCGCAGACGACGGAGAAGGCGGTTGACACCAATCGTGATAGTGGTGCCGAGAAACTTGAAGAGGGAGAGTCAACAACTGCCGATGAACAGCAACGGCCCAATAAATCCAAGCAGAGCTCAAAATCGCTGGGTTCCGATCCGATCGATAGTGATGGCGGAGATGGAGCAGCCAACCATGCTGAGGATGGCAACGACGCCGTCACTGCCAAAATTGACAAGGACACTTCTACATCCTCCACGACAGAATCATTCAAATCTGACAACGAATCCAACAATAACGATCCAACGACGGCCAAAGAAAGCAGCAGCAGCCGCACGAAAAAGAATTCAAATACCAATTCAACCAAAGAATCAAGCAACAGACCACCAATCGAAGAAGACTTCGATTCAGATCAATACTCCGACAAAAACGACACACTCCTAACCATGTCATTCAATCAAGACGGAGGCTGCCTTTCTATTGGTACAGCATCTGGATTTCGTATTTGTAATGTCCATCCGTTTGAAGAAACGTTTCGTCGTAATTTGGGCTTTCAACTGCCAACTTCTGATGGAGGCGGTGGAAGTGGTGGGATTGCTCGTATCGAAATGCTATATCGAACCAATCTGCTAGCACTCACTGGTCATCATTCCACCGCGTCTCACTCACAATATCCGCCCAATAAGGTCTTAATCTACGATGATCATTCTCAATGCACCGTTGGGGAATTATCCTTCCGTCAAAAGATTTTGGTTACGAAGTTACGTAGGGATAGGATTGTAGTGGTACTGAGGGATCGGGTGTATGTCTATAATTTTTCAGATTTGAGTTTGTTGGATAAGGTTCATACGGGGGACAATCCAGCTGGATTGATTGGACTTTCGTTGGATAATTGGGGTGTAGGTGGTGGTGCTGGTGGAGGAGGAGAGAATGCCAGTAATGTATTGGGAGGCAATACAAACAGTACTTTGGGTGCTAGAAACGGGATGGTGTTGGCATGTCCGTCAACTCAGCGGGGCCAAGTGAGGGTGGAGTTATATGGATTGCGACGAACCACATTTGTGGATGCCCATGAGTCAGCATTGGGTGCATTGGCATTGAGCGTAGATGGATCCTTGCTAGCCACAGCAAGCGAGCGTGGGACAGTGATTCGTTTGTATGATACAAGAGGAGTAACTATGGGTGGAGGAAGAGCAGCATCGGCAGCATCAATGAATAGTGGAAGTGGGTCAACTACATCTGTATCGTCATCAGTGCCATTGAAAGAGTTCCGAAGAGGTGTTGAGCGTGCAACAATATCATGTTTGACATTTAGTCTCGATTCTTGCTGGCTTGGGTGTGCCAGTGATCATGGGACGGTACACATTTTCCAAGCTCAGGATCCAAGCAGCACAAATAATGAATCGACCGCCAACAACAATATCAACAAGTCCAAGCCGAGATCATCTTCGATGACTGGCAAGGCCATGCGAATGCTTCCCAAGCTCGTGTCTTCTCCGAAAAAGTTTTTGATGGATGGTGAACATTCCTACGCTCAAGTGAGAGGAGTTCCTCATCCTCGTGCCATTTCATTTGTTCCTGACAGAGAACGTACCATAGCTGTTGCAGGCACTGATGACTATGAAAATGGAGTTCTCCTCCTAGCCGAGTTTGGACACAAAGAGAGTACCACTACTACTAGCGCTGCTACTAGCAACACCAGAGGAGGATCGTCTGGGGGAGTGGAAGATACCGAGGCAAAAAGAATTGGTTATCACCGCTTTTTCAAAAAAGGAGGAGCAGCCTCAATGCATGGGCATGGACGGAACAGCCGACGCAACATGAAGAGCAGCAGTAAAGAGAATGAAGATATCGTAGAAGGAGGTGCGTATATTGATGAAACAAGCTCTGTAAACTTGAGGATGAATCATATTCGAATTGGAGATGAAAATGAAGATGACTTTGTTCCCATTGACTATGACATGGAAAAGAAGTGAAGAGAAGAAATATTTGGAAGATGATGAATGATGATGATCAAAGAGCTGACAGTTCCTGTTGTAATAAATAGAGATGCTACTATTTTAGGAAAGCTTTTATCTCGATACTCAACTCTCCGCACTGACAGCATTCGACTGAAGGAGCGTCGTGCATGTTCATGCAGGTGGTGGCAGATAAGTAGGTGGGCAGGTGGGCACACAATCTGCAAAAGTCGTACCATTGGTAAACCTAGTCGCAACGTTTCTAAAACGCACCTACTTTTGAAAACATCCCTACTTACTTATTCCCTTGCTTGCATTTTGCATGCTCATCAAAATCCAAATCAAAACAAGTGTTGTGTCTTGTCTCTTCGTCAACACGTCTGAATTGAATCCATTTAAATAAGAGTGGACTTTGCAGTAAACAGGAGGTGGTCTTATCCGACTCAAAGAAGCATCATCATTCTATCCATCTGACGATAATTTTGTAATCACATGAGTAATAAATACAGACGCCACTAAAAGATGCACAAACGATTCAACGTCAAGAGTAAACTGAAATTCTCCAGCGGTGGCAAAGCCCCTGACTCCTCTGCTGTCAATAGCAACAATGGCACCGCAGCGGCATCTACTAGCAGCAATATCCGTGCCGAATATTATGCGTCTCGTCAAGCTGGCAATAATAATTTGAGTAGCAGTGCCGCCAATCCTTTTGATGACGACGAGGATGATCGCGGCATTGGTGGTCCTTCCCGGCCAACTGCAAGTGCAAGATTTGGAAATAATAACAGCAAAGCAGCAGCAGCCAATCCGTTCGGAGATAGCAGTTCAGATGAGGAGGATAATGATCCACTAGCTGGATTTGGACGTAAGCCGCCACCTCCACCTCCTCAGCAAAGTAGGGGGAGAAATAATCCGCCGCCTGCCCCTGCTGCAGCTAGACCACCTCCTCCTGTCAAAGCTGCCTCATCTGCTGCTGGTGGAGGAAATAATCCATTCGGTGAGGACAGCGACGATGATGAAGGCATCATTCCTCCACCACCAAGACGTGCAGCTGCACCTAGCAGCAGTAACAGCAGAGGAAAGAATCAGAGTAATCCATTTGACTCGCCTCCTCCGCAGCAACAACAACAACAGCTGCGGGCAAGTGTAAAGGCTTCATCAGGCAATAACCCATTTGGAGATGATGACGATGATAATGACATTCCACCACCTCGAAGAGCTGGAAGAGGGGCGGCAACAAATACTTCATCGTTACGTTCTTCGTCCAGGGGTGCTACTAATCCATTTGGGGAGGATCCTTCTCCTTCTTCCTCCAGCAATAGGAGAGGTGGAGGGGGGAGGGATCCGATCCCTAAACCTACCTTTGGAAACGCTGCTGGTGGAGGTAGCAGTAATAACCCATTCAACGAGGGAGGAGGGGGAGGAGGACCACCACCACAGGTGCCTAAAGCAATGAGTCAGAGTACGCCTTCTCCCTCCAATGCTATTCATGGTGCGGGTGGGACTAATAATCCATTTGATGCAGGTGATGGCAGTGGTGGAGTTGCACCAAAACGTCCATCCAATCGATGGAATAATAACAGCCGATCAGTGAATGACACCGATAGTGTACGTCCAATATTAACAGCGATGGATGAAGAGAGCATTGTTACCACCGGTAACAACACTATTGCCAGCAGTAGCAGCAACAATCTTTCAAGTAATGCTGCAGGATTGGCATCTTGGTTACGTTTGAATAAAAAGGAAGATGATGGACCTCATTCACAACAACAACAACAACGTCCACATGCAAATGAACAATTTGAAACATCATCGTATCATACCAACAATAATCATCCAACTTCCAAGGCAGGTCCTCCATCCAACGCCAACAAGGCTAAAAAGTACAATTCCAATGTCAACAAACCCAAAAAATCCAAAAACAAGGCATTCGTCACGCCCTGGCCATTTGATAATTATCACGAAGTTCAAGAGAAACTGTATGAAGAGTTGGCTTCTCAAAGTGCAATGTCTGCAGCTTCCGGTATTGGTGGGGACGGTGGTGGATATCATAGTGGAGATGATGGTGATGAAAAGAAGGAAGACATGTCACGTCGTCGTTCCCATCGACAACAACAGCGTGGGAAATCAACTGTTACCAACACCGCCACAGATGATTCCCAGTATTATGAACGTCCCGAAGAATTGCCCAGTATCAAAGAAGCGGTTAACGATTTAGCTCTAGTTGATTTTGAAAAGAAGGCGGAGGATCGTGCCGTGAATATTGTATCGACTTGGTTATTCGATGCTGGATTGATTGATGAGTTGTTGGTGAACGGTGCCATGAATATCGGTATGAATAATACTTCTCAGTCATCCTCGAAGGTACCGTCGAGTTCTCATTCGGTAATGTCCGAAAAGACAAGTGAAGGGCAAGAGATTGGCATGCATGGATTTCCATTGGTTGGTGCCGAGGGTGCTGAATTGAAGATGGATAAGGAGACGAATAAACTCCGCGGCATGATCCAACGCGATTTATCCATTATTAATGCTCGATTGAACGATGGTGTGGCCGCTAGTGGACTTGAGGTTCAAGAATTAGTCAATGCCGTATCCGCCACCAAGGATGATATTGGACGATTGCGAGAACTTACCACCTACATCTCCGATGGTCAGATCTCCGACCGAGATGAATTCCTATTGGCCAAGTATCCCTACATGCGTAAGGCGATCAACGCCCGAAGGAATATCAACCGGACATTTCGTGAGTTGGAATTCTTCTCACAGATCCCCTCCACGTGTGATCGATTACGTGATGAGTTGCATGGAGGGGAATGGACTGCGGAGGAGTGGAGTACGATTCGTAATGTATCGATGGAACATGTTGAATTGGAGATCATGTTGGTGGAGGCTGAGAATAGTATGAAGAGTTCTCAGCATAATTTCAATGTGGCCATGGTCGATAACTTTTTGAGCGCGCATGTTCAGAATGTTTGGGAATTGGGGGATGAGATCCGGATGAGGATTATTTCTGGAATCGGTTCGGCTTTTGATCTTTCGATCAATAATCCTGCAGGGATGGTTGCGTTGGTGGAGGCAGTGGAGGTATATGAGCGTGCAGCGGAGTCGTTTGAGAAGAAGCGGCAGGAGAGGGGAGATTCTGGTGACTTACGCTTTACCAACATGAGAGCAGCAGCTTTGGAACAACTTTACCAAGACTTTGAGTTGCGAGGAGTTGAGATGTTCCGCGGTGTCCACGAACATGCCGCTGATATTGCCGACGAGGAAGACGCCGCCAATACTCAGTTCACTGCGGTGCTGAAGGCTGCAACGGAACTCGTTACGGAGATTGATATTGTGAAGCATCAAATGTCTCCGTGCTTTGCTCCGCATTGGCACGTCGAGGCGCTCTGGAGTTCATGTGTGGCACATGTGTGTTCTAACCACATCGTTCAACAGATTGGTGGTCCAGACGGGCAGAATCTGCCTGATCTAACTATCACGCAGCTGTTGGAGCTGGTAGCATGGGTAGAGTATTTCCGTGAAACGATTGAGGAGACCTTCCCAGAGGTGGCCTCTAAGCGTGATACAAAGAAGACTTACTTTGAGGAGCGACCAGAGTTGTTTGCAGGTGACAAGCGAACTGTGAATATGAAGAACGCGACTGATAGTCTTGCGTGGGTAAACAATATGTTGTGGGAAGTCCATCGTTTGGCACAAGAGGAGTTTTTGGTTAGGACAAGAAGCCAGACGGACGAATGGTTGGACAAGGTCTACGGGTAAGTTGTGATATGCCATGGTTGTCTTTTTCTGTAACTTCTTGCACCTCTCATTTTTCATTTACACACTTGATAATGTTGTAATGCACAGGTCCGAATCAGTCAAGAATCAATCTGCCGACGGTAAACTTACCACATCCCTTTGTGAAGACGTGTTCTCTTTCTCAAGCGTTCAACTCCGCACCATCCAAGAGAGACTCTCCAAGAAGTCAGACGCTCTCATTCTCGCTGTGTGCATTATCCTCTCGCATATGCGATCGAAACAGATCCATGCTCGAAACAATTATCTGCAAGATTTGGAAACGTGCTGCGCTGCATCGAACGATTTTACTCGAATGAGTGAAAAGTGCGAGGACATGGTTGCGGAACTTATGGGACAGTGTGAATTTGCACAAGATATGGTTGCAACGTTAGAGGCAAGTTCGAATGAGTTGATGGGTGTTTACAGCAGTGATGCTGTGTACTCAGCTCGTAGCGTTCACATTTACGTCTTTGATCCAATCGACGAAGAAATTGGCGTGCGTCTCTTTGAAGAAAGCTGGGAGGTTGAGATGGTTCAGAATGACCTTGCTCTTTCCTTAGTTCGGACACTGGAAGACTTCCATGAAGATCTGGAACATTACATGGATGATTTCATGGTGGTTAAAAGTGTCATGAGTCTCATGTCAGCAACTGTAATCTTCTACACGAAGTGCCTATTGCAAAGGGCTGAAAAGCATCGTAACAACAAGAAGCCTTTCTTCGGAGATGTCAAGACTGCTCTGGATCGAATGACTGGGGATATCAAAGTTATGAAGGAATATTTTGAAAGTCTCGTTCCCCAAATGCCAGCTCTCAAAAAGAATATTGAGAAAGATTTTGAAATCATCTCAACAATTCATGAGTTGATGTGCATAGCAGCGGGGCTTTCGGTAAGTGAGGCTGAGGATTTTATCCTTGTGCTCCAAAAGCGTGTCCGAGATGTTGGTATTACGAAACATATCGTTGGAGACCTTTGGCATCTTGTAGCTCCCACAGAAGAGCGATATGTTTGGGAACTTGTCGATTCTATGGAGGATACTTTAGTTGCCATTGCACCTGTCGACGACGCCCTTGCATTGGAGGTGAATGATCGATCGTATGTCAAGGGTTTACGTCTGGATGAGATGGCGGTGAAGCTGTATGTCAAGAGTCGAAGAAACCGTCCTATCAAGGCAACTGCAGTTGAACATATTGTCAAATCATGGAAGACAACGTGGAATGAAAAGGGAGGTGATGAACATGAGGAGGATTAATCAGCTAAACTACTTAACTGTCTGTATATTGTTCATGACATGCATAATATGTATGCAACTACTTGTTCGGAATGAAATGCATGTGAAGCTGAGAATGAACAAAACATTTATGTTTACAAAAAAATGCCACTTCGACGGACAGACTAATTAGCTCAGTTGGTAGAGCATTGGATTCCAAATCCAAAAGTCGTCGGTTCAAATCCGGCATTGGTCACAAACTTTCTCTCGATAGCTCAGTTGGTAGAGCGGTGGACTGTAGCGGCGCTAACACCAAGTAATCCATCGGTCACTGGTTCGATTCCGGTTCGAGAGATGTTTGCTTTTATTCTTTTAGAGCCTTCTTCTTTGGTATTTTTATTTATCACCAAATCCATCGGTCACTGGTTCGATTCCGGTTCGAGAGATGTTTGCTTTTATTCTTTTAGAGCCTTCTTCTTTGGTATTTTTATTTATCACCAAGTAATCCATCGGTCACTGGTTCGATTCCGGTTCGAGAGATGTTTGCTTTTATTCTTTTAGAGCCTTCTTCTTTGGTATTTTTATCATTGGCGAGTAATACCCTATTCTTTTTTACACAGGCCAAGTTACAATACACACACACACTCTCTCTCCTATCCACGCTGTCTTACTAAGTTCTAATAATAGACATTAAAATGCTTGTTCGATTTGTTTCCCTTTTGTATGTATTCACACATACATTCAGAAAGGTTTCTGGTCTGTCCCTGTAGGTCTTGTCCTGATTGGTTTAGTAGCACAATACCTACTCCAGTAGCAAAGTTGACCCACCTCCATCACATAACGTTCTACACCCCAACCCTCCAGCTAGTAGTTTTCTACCAGGGAAGTAGGTCAAAGTCAACCTATGACGGACTTGTTCTTGTGTCCGTTTAGTACTTACACGTCCAGCATAAAGAGTCATCTTGTACTTTTGTCCTGCAACACAGCAACACAAGCCTCGGGTGCATATGCAGTTTGTGGCTGAAAGTTTTGTTGCATGGCAAACGTACCGGTACTCTATCAATTCCTTTGTAGAAGATGTCGCACCGGTACAAATAGTGGAACAACCCAATCACTCGAGCCACAACCCCAAACCACAAACCAAACACCAAACTCACATCAAATAATAATCAAGCCACTCTCTTTCGAGCGCAACACAATAGACTCTTCACAATCAACCATAATCACAACATCTCATCAGCATGAATTTCTTTGGAAAAGAAGATCCCAAACCAGCGGGTCCCGATCCATTGTTTGCAGCCACAACTGAAATGGAGATGTACACCAATCTCTTCAATAAAATGGCCTCCACATGCTTCGAAAAATGTGCGTCTCGTAAACACAAGGAGAATGATTTGGCACTGGGTGAAATGTCATGTACGGATCGATGTGTGTCGAAATATTTAGAGGCGCAGGAGAAGGTGGGCGTGGTGTTGCAAAAGGCGAATGAGGCGCAGATGGCTCAGCAGCAGAATTTGGCGGAAATGCAGAATGCCCTTGGGGGGAGGTAGTTATTAGTTATTATTTAGTTTCATGTCGATCAGTTGGGGAGAAGACAATGAAGAACAATCTAAAGAAGGAGGGGGTATCGGCGAAGGAAGTAAACTTCTCAAAATAATAGCTGCTTCCCACGTATAGATATTACCTATTTGTTCGGCATGTCTGTCGAGAGGGGAACTTGATGAGGGAGAAGGGAGAACTACTTGATCATGGATATTTTAAAAGCTATCTTATTTACCAGCATCCATCTATCTACTTGAGTAACTTCTTCTTCTCTCGTGAATACAAGGCACCATCAATCCATTTCATGATTGTCATCACACCTCCAACAGTCGCCATGATACGAATCAAAAGGTGAGCAAATGGCACTTTATTCTTCGTGATCTCCACGGCAAAGGGATATATCTCATACACAAAGAATACCCCTGGCAACACCGCATTCGCAGTATCATGATGCTCCGCCTTCTCGTGCAATGTCCCACCAGTCTTACCCCCAACGTGTGCTCCAGCCATACCCCGATCACTGTCACCGCTTAAAATTGCCTCTTCATGAACCTCACCGATTAATGGCCGAAATCGTTCTGTGTAAAAGTATCGATTAGATTCCAATACCTTCTCATCCTTATCACTCTTGACGTCTTTTAATTCAACCGCCATATCATCCACAATATCACCCTTGTATACAGTTGGTACGACCTTGATGAAATATTGAAACAATCCAGTAGTACCAGTCTCCTCGGTAACAATTTTGGTCACTCCATTCATACTCCTCTCGCCGTCAATCCCTTTCTTCTTCTTCCTCTTCTTCTTTTCACCATTCACATTTGCCCCAACAATATCCCCATACTCCTCATCCAAAAAGCTCAATTCGTGAATCACGTGACTCGCATTGAAGTTAATCCGATCCTCAGGCAAGAACTGATGAATGTGCCTGCCATCCCTATCCACACCCTCACCCATGGCAATATGAAAATTCCCTGCCACTCGGTTCACTGTAAAGTGTCCATGCAAATTACAACCTTCTCCCTTGGTCATCTTTTTGGGTTCCACTTTCCCCCTTCCCTCTCTGATGCATTGTTCCGCAAGTGGTTGGACTGCGTTCTCATTCCATCGCTTCTTCTTGTATCGTTGTAACACATCATCACAAGTATTACAGCAATCCCCTTCCTTTTCGGCTGCTCCATAACACGGACCACAGTAATCTTTTGGTAAATTCGCCTTTAACACCTCCTGCATCTTTTTATCCTCTACCGCTTTGATATTAGCCTCCACCTTTTGAGCTTCATTGTCATTCGCTCGTTTATTAATCGGCCTCCCACCATCTAAAGTAAGCCGACGTTTGAACATGTTATCCGAAATATCCATCTGTGAATCTCCCGCAACATCAATGACATCCAAATGCAAATCATCGCAATGCAATCCCATAAATGTCATGTTTAAATTCACCCGCATTCGCTTCCCTATTGATGTATCTACGACTATATGCTCGTTGGCTTCGGAGTTTAAGGAATTCCAGGTGATGAACTCCGCAAAGATGAGAATGAGCATGAGGAGGTATCCGATAAAAGTTAGCTGGGCTCCCCTCTCGGTGCGTATTTCATAATCCGTCTCGGTCTTTGGGAAGAAATCGACTTTTTTGAGGAGTTTAGTTTGCTTGGTGAATTTTGCGTATTTGTTGTCATTGTCCTGATAGCTAGAATTTTGGTGGCCATTGTTATTGGAGCCAGTGGTGGTGGCATTGTGACGACGATGGAGGGAGCCAGTGTGATAACTGTTGCTGGCTGTTGTTGTGGAAGAGGCGGTGCCGGAGTATGCGGCGTCCGCTGGTTCTGGCTCGTATTCTAGACCGGCTATCATTATTTCGCTGGTGATGTCAACAAAGATGCAGTGAGATGAGATGGATGGTCTTCTTAGGATTCGCTTGCTTTGACAGTATGGATGAAAATTAATAGTCTAAACAGAGCATCAATAGTTGGCTTTTGTCACCATGGTCAGCACTAAAATGATCTGGCTCGACAGCTTATTTTGTACCAGAGCTCTACAGTTTGTGGTAGATCGACGTGGCATCTCGGGGATTAATAAGTATTGATTCCGACGTGGAGCTACGTGACCAATGAAGATCTCGATCTCAGCTCACAAGTCAGCCAAGTTCGGTCAACATCATGAACACAATTTTTTTGATGAAGCCTCTGCACAATAACATCACCGGCTTATATCGATCAAAATCTATGCAAATCAAAGCTGTACCAAGTAAGTCCAAGCCCAGGGCCTCTGGCAGTCGATCATCGCCTTCTTCATCTGCACGGTCGTCGTCAGCAGCCTTCCTTTTCGCAGGTCTGAGCTGCTGTATCATCAGTGCAGCATCGGCCACCTCACAGCTCACTGCTCCTACGAACACTTCTCTAATGAGAATTCCACCATCTGCATTTACTTCATCGACATCACTGGCTTTCAAGAATCGTGCTGTTAATTCCATGCAACAACAATTCAACTCCAAAACCGCATCATCAGCAGCGGCAGCGGCATCAGCATCGCCTAATAAAAAATCCAAACTAATCATGAACGCCGCTGCCTCCACCACCACCACCTCTTCGTACCGCCCATTACAAAACTTTCGTAAATCACTACATCACAGTTACATCGAACAACTCTCCTCCGAAGATCCACATAATTTGGAAAAATCACTCGCTCGTAAATCCAACGTGCATCCAGGACGTCCAATCTACAATGGCCACTATGTCAAAGTTCGACCTACAGCTTTGAAGAATCCAAAATTGGTCATTTATAGTCCAGAAATGGTACGTGACTTGGGATTCAAAGAGGGTGAGGTTTATAGTGAGGAATTTGTTGCTTATTTTAGTGGGGATGTGGATGGTGCCACCACCTCTACAACTGATGGCAATGGTGAAGAGATGGAGGGATTACAGGAGATTGAAACTTGGGCAACTCCATATGCACTAAGTATCATGGGGAAACGCTATACCAACAACTGTCCCTATGGGACTGGGGATGGTTATGGGGATGGAAGGGCTATTTCCATTGGTGAAGTGGTGGTTCCATTCAATAATGATGATAATGGCGATAGTAGTCATGAAAGTTTGTATCCAAAGCATGCCGCAAGATATGAATTGCAACTCAAGGGGGCAGGTCAAACCCCCTTTTGTCGTGGTGCTGATGGACGAGCAGTATTGAGGTCTTCCATTCGTGAATTCTTGGCGAGTGAGGCTATGCACCATTTGGGGATTAGTACAACACGTGCCCTATCATTGATTGTCAGTGATGATCCGGGGGGAGATACATCCGCACGACCATGGTATTCGGATAGAGCACAAACACGTGCATTGCCCACGATGGATGATCCACGATTGGCTCAGTATGATGATCAACAAAAACGGGAGATTATTAGTCAGATTGCCGCACAAACCAAGGCGGATCCGGATGTGATGCGGGAAGAAAAGTGTGCGATTACTACTCGTGTGGCTAGTTCGTTTGTGAGGATTGGTCATTTGGACTTGTTTGCCCGACGAGTAGAAATGGTGCAGGCGAAACTTGCTGCTGCCAACGAGAAGAGTAATAATGGGGACATTTCAATCAAAGATACTCAGCAATATCAAGAGTTGGAGGATATGATGTGGCATGCCTGCTTTCGTGAATACTATGATGAGGCATATGCGCCATATTGGGAAAGTAAGGATGCCAAATCTGCAGCCATCGCATTGATGGATGCAGCCATGGTTAGGATTGCCAAGATGGTTGCTGGTTGGGTCCGCGTCGGCTTTGTTCAGGTAAGATTTCATTCTTGATTTTGTTTCTCTCATTCCTCTTTCACATGTGTAACCCTCCCTCACTTTGAACATTGGCATGGTTTTTTGTAGGGCAACTTCAACGCCGACAATTGTTTAGTGGGGGGTAGAACGATGGACTACGGTCCTTTTGGATTTCTGGATGTCTACCATCCCCTATCGGCAAAGTGGACTGGATCAGGAGATCACTTCGGTTTCATGAATCAGCCAAATGCTGGATATGCAAATTTCGCTGTCTTAGCGGAGAGCCTTCTCCCGATTGTCGAGGCTAATGGGGGAGATGCCGACATAACTCGTGGCGAAATGCTCAAGAAGGCTTCCAAGGTATTTGAGAAGGCAGTTGATGAGGCAATCACTGCAAAGATGGGACTTGATGTTGGGCCACCCGATATGGTCAAGATATCGGACGATCTGTATGGAGAGATTGAACCTATGCTACGAACAGCACGTGCTGATTGGACTCTGTTTTGGAGGCAGCTCACGTATGTGGCAGCAAAGTACAAGCCAGCGGATGGTGATAATGATTATGATGGAATGCTCTCTACACTCTTGGGAGATGATGATACAAATCCGTTCTATGATACTTTGAGCGACGACAATCGTGATACTCTACGGGCTTGGATTGAGAAGTGGCACAAAGAATTAACACGTTGCCACGAGTTCATTACATTTTCTGACACAGAAGTTGTGCCGATAGAGGAGAGAATGAGATTAGCGAACCCCAAGTTCACGTTGAAAGAGTGGATGCTAGTCGATGCATACACCAAAGCTGATCCGGGTAAGATACCAGGCAATCCGTTTTCCTTCAAGGCAGTCAAACCTGATTACTCGATTGTACAGGAACTGTTTGAGCTTTGCAAAGATCCGTATGGAGAGGGCACACCAGAGAACCAAAAGAAATACTACCGTCGTGCACCGGCTGAGTCATTGAGCGCAGGCGGCACGGCATTCATGTCCTGATCCAGTTAAGCGTGTTGGCTTCAATGGGGCGAGAGGCACCAATCTTCTGCACTTTTTACACGCAAGTAGAAGATGCCTTCTCGACCTCAGCCAGCTCGCGAATACAAAACAAATATAGTTTGTTGCGAAGAAAGATGTGTTAAGACCAGGTTATTGTAATGACGGTTGATACGAATGGGATTCAATGAAAATTCCATTCGTTCAACCTGACAAAAATAGCTGGGCGGTCTTTGAATGACAGGTGTTGCAGTTCACTCTAGTAACTCTCACCTTGAATATGGCATCTCTTCGTGTATGTAATTAAAGTAACTAAACGATCTTTCTTTTTGTTCGTTTGTAAGGATAGTCTTCTTAGAAGAGACAGTTGATGCGTCTCTCTTTGCTAGAGGGAGAGAATAATCAATATACAGACGATCAAGGTTTTAATAAGGTTAGTATGAATCGAGTTTGCTGTTACATAGTGAGACTCAATTTTCAACCTCCTGCAGGAGTCTGGAGACTGGAGATCATTGACGCTAGAGTGACGCTTAGACATTGCGAGATAGATTGACCAATAATGATGCGGCTGTGGAGACTTGATTGCCCGGACTCAATCTATTTGCTCCATGCTTGCGGCAAACTCCTCCCTTCCGCTGCGCATATTTATCGCATCCTTCATATCTGCATATCTTGCGATTCCGCTTCGCTTCATGCTTGAAGCAAACTCCTCCATTCTGTACCTGATTAGAACAATATTTATCGCTGCAACGCTTGACTTTGACTTTGCTCTTTCCTCCGTGCCCCCAGCAGACTCCTCCCTTCCACACATATTTATCGCATCCTTCATAGCTGCACCGCTTGGCCGTATACTTTGCCCCATGCCCCCAGCATAATCCTCTTTGCACGACATTTTTGTCACAACCTTCATAAATGCACTGCTTCCTACTGCGTTTCTTGAGTTGATCGACATCTTTTCCATCACCGGATCGGGATCGTTGCGACTTTCCTCCTGTTGTCACATTCGCACTCCTCTCACCTAAAATCGGCGCCTTGTCAGAGCATTCTGCAGTGACACAGCTCTCCGTCACATGCATTTGGGAGAAAATATTCTCCTTGTCGTCATCCTCTATTACTGTTCCACAAATGATTGCGCTCTTCTTCTTCTTTTCACCTCCAATCTCTGCCGCATCAGCTTCAGTCGCACCAGTTTCCCAATCAAGGGCTGCCAAATTACTCGGCCATTCACAGACTGCTGTATCTGCTGTATTGGAATTTAGTTCTGTCATCGCCTCAACGTTTAAAGCCTTTGTCTTTGAAGCACAAGTTGGGTATTCAACAGACGCAAGTCTCTTACAAGGGTTTCGTTGGGGCCTCCTCGCTCGCTTGCGTTTGTCAACAACTTTTTTCGACGCTAGCGTAGGTACGTCGGTACTTTTAGTCATAGATAGATTGTACTAAGATTAACTTTACTGGTACCTAAAATCCGAAACGAAACGCATACAACTAACAACAACTTACCGTGCTTTTGGTACCTCAATCTATCCCCTCATCATCATGGCAGAAAACCCAGTAGTCTTCTTTGATATCACCATCGGCGGCTCCTCCAAGGGTCGGATAGAGATGGAATTACGTGCGGACGTGGTACCCAAAACGGCCGAGAACTTTCGATGTCTCTGCACAGGGGAAAAGGGTGTCGGTCGATCGGGTAAAATCCTTCACTTCAAGGGAAGCAGCTTTCATCGGGTTATTCCCAACTTTATGTGTCAGGGTGGTGATTTCACAAAGCATAATGGACGAGGTGGGGAGTCGATTTACGTAAGTATGCTGCACAATATCTATCTCTCGACAGCTTCAAAATAATGGTCATCTCACTTCACCATCATATCATTTTCATTCGCAATCCAATTTCATCATCCATGATAGGGAACTAGTTTCGATGATGAGAACTTCAAACTTAAGCACACTGGATCTGGAGTCCTTTCTATGGCAAATGCAGGCAAAAACACAAATGGAAGTCAATTCTTTTTATGCACGGCAGAGACTCCGTGGTTAGACAACAAGCATGTTGTATTTGGCAGAGTGGTTTCAGGAATGGACGTCGTAGCGGCTATTGAGCAAGTTGGTAGTGCATCAGGTAGAACACGAGTGCCGGTGGTTGTATCTGACTCGGGCCAGCTTCGTTAATAATTGCACGTATGTACTTACAAAGAAGAATGCATTCAACAATAATAACATGTTTTTGTTCAATATATGCTTTAGTTCATTTATTCTTTACATCCGGTGTGGTGAGGATCTCCTACCGGATTCACTCTTTGTGATTTTGTCTATGTATTCCTCTAGGTCTGTGCATGTTCTGTCTAAGTGCCTAGATCTGTGTAGAGTGTGGCGGGTGTGTGCTTATGACCCTAGCAGTGCCAAAGGGGACACCCTACTTCCCCTCGAGAAGACACTTCGTGAAGACCGAGACGACAGACTACAGGGAGATGTAGACATGACTGTGGATGACATGCTACGGTTGCTAGGGGAGGGAGGAGGTCTTGATCGAAATGATGGAGATGCTTGTGCCATGGCGTTGGCATTAATACTGCTACCACCCCCGACGGGGACAACCCTGCGTCGATTGACACTAACATTGCTGTCTAAACTGCTAGACCTTGAATGACGAGAGCGGCCAGAGAGCCGAGAGAGTTTTGATGACATCGATGAGTCATCCATCTTATTTTCTTGAATCTGCATGCCGTTGATGGAGCCGGTCACAGAAGAGACGGATTGTGCAACATTGAGTTGTTGCTGCTGGGGGGTTTGACTAGAGCTACCACCTTGGGAGGATGATGCTGCATCTTGAGCAAAACTATTCTTGAGTAGTTTCTTAAGTTTTGGACGTGCCATGGCGACATGTTCATCATCTTGACGAATATCAACATGACGTTCAATCGATCGCACAAACTGATCTCTTACTGATGAAGAAATAAATTTTCTATACTTGCGATCCTCCAGGGAGTTTAGGATTGCTGCAAATGCAACTGATGATGGATTTATCTCAACAAACGAAGAGTCACAAACTGAAAGTTCTGTGATATATCTTGATAGGGCATAAATCTCTTCTTTACATGCATCGTCTACCTGCGGGGGCAGCAGTAGTAACAGATGCGATATGAAGGACATGCTCGTCGGAGGATGGATTTTCCACTCCAAACTCGTCAACACGTTCCACTCCATCTCTTCAATATGCCGGGGACCAAATTGCCCACGGCTGAGATTAGCCAATGTGCCTAATTTGATCTTTCGTACTTCGTTCACCTTTATGGCAATGTGCAGTGTTGTGAGCGATGCCAATAGGGCGGTGCTGCCATTGCATCGGTTTCCACGAGTAGCGAGGAACCGATCGAAGAGCGACATCGACACCGCCACAACTTCACGAGATAGGTCAAAATGATCAATAACATTAAATGACCAGTGACATATCTTCTCTCTCCATGAAGAGTTGAGGTGTGGGATGGATTCATCGGCATTATTTCTATTAGTTGGGTGGGGGAAAGCCGGCGGCTCATAATTTCTGTAACTGTATGTCGATTGCTCTTGGCTGCGCATGACCTCTAGCCGTGAGATGATACACCCTCGAGTTAAGTTGCCGACAATTTCACCCCCTATACGAGATTCGTGGTATTGGGAGTACCCACCCACGCTGGAGTTCATTGTCATCATCGTTGTTGATGGGTCATATGAAATACTCACAGTATGCTAATGAGGAAGTAATGTTCCGTGGCCGGCAAAGTGGCGGCAGAGAGACAAATCTATGCCGCGCGTCCGCCGAATCTGAGTGCAACTCAATCGCTTCTGGAGGAAAACGAGGAGGCCACGCCGCCGCCACAACGTCTGTCCATCTCTTTTCGCCACATAAGGAGAGTGACGTGTTATTTTCCCCATAAAGAATTGTCCTAGCTGGATTTAGATCTAAAGTTGACTTATTCATACACGAAATTTTCTTTCAATGTCTGTCGTACCGCTACACAAGACATAATATGTCTCATATCATCGGGACGCAATCGGCGGAGATGCTGAAGATTCTTCCGCTCACATCGGCGGAAGAGAGTGGAAGTTTGGGTTGTGGCCAGCACGATTAGCATGCAGCCCTCACAGCCCACAGCAGAGGCCTGTTTCCCACGCATGTCCAAAAGGCAATTTGGGCTCGACAATATTGGCTACAAACCCCTGTCTAACATCCAATAAACAACACTCCTATCAATATCACTGTCATGAGCGGCCACCATAAAAAGATGATGATGTTTTTTGGTAGACAAAGGATGCAGAAACCGGAGCTGCAGCGGCAGTCTTCCGACGAGAGCTACTCGTCTACCACCTCACTATCCGAAACCCATCATCGGCGGACGTCATCCTTCGACGGATGGTCGTCCATCGGCATCGGTTCAGGAAGTCCCAACAGTGATGTCAGCTTGAACTCCTCCTCTACCATGGCCACAGATCCTCTCAGCGCGACCTGGAGCTCTAGCGGTAGCTACGCTTTGTCACATGTAGATGTAGACACGAAGGAATGCTCACTGAAAAGCAAGATTAGACGCACAGGAACAGGTTTTGATGGCGAAGCAGATAAGAGTATGTGTGTGATCGAACTGCTTAGGCAGCTATCATTTAGTCCATCACGAAAGACAAAGAAGAGGACCGATACTGCTGACACAGAAGCATCCTCATCTTCTGATTCGTTTGATTCACACCACGAAGACTCGGGCCCCATCGGCCTCGATCTGGACCATATAGAAGAATTAAGGAGAGGTTCACCAAGTCCTCTGGTGGGTCTGCAGTATTTGCCAGAAGAAAACATGTACATATAACAATGGCGAATCCTTCATGTACAGTGGAAAGATAGAGCGCATCTCAATGTATAGTTGTCTAGCTTAAATCAATAATCAATAGATGCATGCTATGAAACGTAGTGTTTGTGTATGATATAATTCAATCTGAAGAGACATGAGACATTTGCATCAGTTCAATTTTGTAATAGCTGATCACATTGCGAAATGGGGAGGCGGTGCATTTGTAACTTTCCTCTTTATCGATGTGTTCATTTCTTTGGTAGAAGGCATGTCAGATGTCAGCCATAAAATGGGAACAGTAAGGACGAGAACGGCTAGGGAAGTGGTTGACATCAAGAACAGTAGTAAAAGTGGGATTAAAGTTCATGGTAATACGTTTCCTTAAGTCACACGTTTAGTTAGCAAAATACAAAGCAAATCAGGCAGGAGGCAATCAGCAGGCAATACAAGTAAGTAGATAGGCGACTTGGCTAAGGAACGTCCGCCACTTCTTTAACAATCAAGCAATGCCATCATCTCTCTCAGGACACATATTTTAATGAGGTATCACCTCAAGCTTAAAATGGCCAGTTGGGTAAATAGCATTCTGGGCACAAGTTCCATGTAGAAAGTCAACCTTCGTGGAAATGATGTTGCTAGGATTCTCAATGAATGGTTTGAGCATTTCTTCATACGTGACCTCGAAGTAATTGTTTTTCAATCTCATACAACTGCTATGTGTGTGGTTGATGAGCCACACACGCTTGCCAATCTTCTTGTTATCGCCGCAATCACCCCCGGACACGTCCTCGAGATTGTTTCTCAAAACCTGCTTGAAATTGATTCCCAATGGCTGGAATGTTTTTGGTATCACTCTAACAGTTTGCTTCCCTCGTCTCGGTTTGCTGACACTTTGGTCGAAACATAGTTTGTTGTTACCTTGAATAGGTACTATCACTGCGCAGGCAGCTACAATGAGGAGTAAGAGTTTCATTATGTATTGAATACTTTGGAATGTTTTTTGTTAGCTCGATGTTTATTTTATGAGAGGACCTCTTTGCCAGAGTTAAAAGTGACGACGAGAAGTCTACTGCCTAAACAACAAAGTGAGATTGACATCATTCAGCCTTCTCATTCTTTGCCATGATATTGCTCATACTCCTCAACGCTCATCCTATCAAACGTCATGACCATCTCACAATGCTTTGTCGAAGGAAACATGTCAACTGGCTGTGACATTGTAGGTTTGAAAGGCCTACCTGGGTACTTCTTCGTCGGAGGGCTGCATAGCATTGCAGCATCTCGTGCCAATGTACCAGTTGGGTTACAAGATACATAGACGAGCCTCTGAATCCTTTCATTCGAGCGAAGAGTGCGTACAACCACGCCATGCAATCCATCTCTTGCAGGGTCTACAACAGCAACCACTGGACAATTCTTGGGAATGTTTTTCATTTCATCTGGAAGGACCTTCTCAGCAGGGCTTGCGACAAACCGAGTTGTTGCACTCTCAGTATAACCATTCTTTGTTGCGTTCACAACTGCATCAGCAATAGCTGGTTCGGATATGTCTACGCCTACTAACTTTCCAACTACTCCTTCCTTCAGGCAAGTCAGACCAATCGTTCCAGTTCCACAGCACACATCAACGAGTAGTGTGTCCTGTGGATTGGTGGTAACTTCCTTAATACGATTCACAACAATATCATACAGAACTTCTGCACCCTGAGTATTGGTTTGGAAGAATGCCCCAGGGGAGATCTGGAAGGTACACTTGCCCAATCGTTCTTCCAGGGATGTCTTGCCATAAATGTGCTGTACTGGATGCTCTGGAGGTGGATTGGACAAACCGACATACTCTTGAAAGAAAATGGATGTAACTTTCATGCCATCACCACTTGTCTCTTCCGCTTCCTTCTTGTAGCCCTCAGGAAAGTCTCTTGATGGTGTTGGAATAGCATCCTTTGTAAGCATGTCAACCAGTCTCTGCTTCTCGCTCTCAAATACGGTAGAGTAATCGTCCGTCCCACAGTCTCTCTTTCCTACACCTCCCCCAGCAGGAGCGTGGACTACGATCACCATAATTTCCCTGGTTCGCAATGAACATCGTAGAGTAATTGTCCTCCATATTCCTCTGTGCACTTTTGAATCATAGGGCGGGATAGATGATGTGGCGAGAAACTCGTTGAAGATGTCAGCAAGGCCACACGACCAATCGGGCATGTTCTGCAAGCAGTGTGGTAAGTAGACTCCTCCACTCCATCCCTGTGCAAGAAAGCCCGCAGCGGCAGTCTTTTGGATAGCTTCCTCCGCTACTGCGGGCGCAACTTCTTCTTTCGCTTCTGGTGCTGCAACCTCTTCTTCTTTGGCCACATCAGTAACAGCTCCATCTTCTACAGACTTCATCACATCATCTCCATCCTCACCACCTACCTTCGCCACTTCTTCCTTCTCAACCTTAGAATGCCTATATCCACAAGTAAACTCACACTTATTCCGATACTCAAACAACCTCGGACTAGCCACCACACTCTCCATCTCAATCGCCCTCCTCTCCCCCACCCACTCATAAATCTTGGGACACTTCGCCCTCTGTCCCCTCCTCGCCTCTTGTTCCAATATACGAAACTTCCCCTTGATCTCCTTGATGATTTTCATGGAACATTTATGTATCATTTCCCTAGTTTTGACCTTGAGTTGTTCTTCGTAGGGGAGTCGCCATAGGGGGGTGATGGCATCACGGACTTCGTCTGCGGTTAGGACTTTCATTGCTGCTGCTCTTTTTCTGGCGTCATTGTCGTTATTATCATCTCTGTCTCCTTTACGTTTGCGATTATTGTCGTTGTTATTGTCACCACGTTGATCCTCATTGGCACGTTTGGCAAACAAATTCCCCCCACGAGCATTCGTAATAGCCTTCCCACCCTCTCCACCAGTATTAATCAACTGAATGAAAGGGTCGACCATACTCTCATCCTCTAAAGTGACCTTGATCCAATTATCT
>Ga0209652_1000921_pt1 | contig 24719 bp, 19 predicted proteins | sample SaaInl74LU_5_DNA_FD_184641 | JGI IMG/M metagenome (GOLD analysis project Ga0209652, IMG submission 184641) | Marine microbial communities from expanding oxygen minimum zones in the Saanich Inlet - ESP_74LU_5_DNA (SPAdes) (version 2) | ecosystem: Environmental > Aquatic > Marine > Intertidal zone... | reverse complement strand
GCGGAAATCATGGCGCACCAATCGTAACAAAGTAAACCATTGCAAACTAAAAGCATTTATCAAGATTTGCACTCTCACGAAGTATATTGAGCCTCTGATCAGTTTAATCTGAAAAGGGAATACCAGCAGCAGCCAGTCGTTCCTCATACGACTTCAACTTCTTTTTATCCTCTGAATCACCACTACCACTCTTGGTCACAACCACTTCTTCACCATTACCAACCCCTTCTCCATCCTCATCCTCTTCCTCCTCCAACGAAATCACAGCCGTAACCTCCGGAATATAATGCATCAACATATTCTCCACACCATTCTTCAACGTCACACTCGAACTAGGACAACCCACACAACTCCCCGCCAACTGCACCGTCACAATGCCCGTATGTTCTTCAAACCCCACATATTTAATATCTCCCCCATCCTCTTGAACAGCAGGACGGATGCGTGATTCCAATAATTCTTTAATCATGGCGACTACCTCATCATCATCTTCCAAAATGGTCGTGTCAGTAATTTCCGGCACTTCCAATAATGCCGGTTGATTGGTCGCATAAAAATCCATAATGGCACCAAAGATGGGTGTTTGCAAATGCTGCCAATGTGCCTCGGCGAATTTCGTAATGGTGATGAAATCGTATCCCAGATAGATGCTTTTGATGCCCTCGTCGAGATTGAAGATTAGTTTGGCGAGGGGGGAGCGGGCGAGTAGGGTGGAGTCTTTGCGGGTGATGTGGAATCCGACGTTGTTGTCGCTGGTGGTGTAATCGTTCGTGGTGGAGGTGTTGTCTATTGCAATTTCTTCACCGTTTTCTAGTTTGGTGGAAGTGTCGTTTTCAATGTCTTCTGGGATGTGGCCGAGGACGAGTCGACCGTTGGGGATGAATTTCAGACTTTCTGGATTGGGTGTTGTGGCGGTTTGGATGAAGAGAGAGCGGCATTGTTGTTGTTGTGATGGCTGTAACTGCTGGTAATGGAGGGTGAGGTGCTGAGGTGGCTGAATGCCGCTTCTTTGACTGTGCTGTGTAGATGATAGTGATGTCGTTGCCGCGGCCGCATGGGCTAATGAGGAATTATTTGATCGCTGCTGACGGATGAGGGCACGAGGCAGTGCTCGTCTTGAGAGGATGCCTCTGGCTATTGATGTGCTGGCGTTCATGATCTTTTACTTGTTGATGGAATGAAATGGAAATCCTGGAAAATGGTGAGAGGAAAACAGAGAAGAGATTGGCGGTGTGTGGGTCGCCAGCTGTCGCCAGTCGCCACGACCCACAACTTCTTCTTTCTCAGCAAAAGAGTAAGTAATACTTGGATATCGAGTAACTAAACGAAGTCAGCGGTTGCTGAGTGTGGATTTAGAGACGTGACATGCTACTTACTAATGTCAATTTGTTAATTTAGCTTTATAGCTGAGCCTCTTGCTTCAAACTTCAACCACAAGTTCAAATGGTGAGCTGTTATCCCAGAGGTCTTGTCGCAAACTTTGAGCGGTCGCACCATCCGTGTAGACTTTCTCAAAATCATTGCAAATATTCACAACAGTTGGCTGGCAGATACGGTTAATGTACTTTTGTGTTTCGTCCTTCAAATCGCGTTTGTAACCAATTCGTTTCCAGTCTACTAGGCATAGATGGGGAATACCTTTAAAGTATCTCATTTGGGTGTTGACGAAGGCTTCCTCGTCGGAATAAGGTTTGATTTTTCTTGTCACTACCCCAATGATATAGACTGGCCCGATGTATTGTGAGTTGTCGCTTGCATCTGTCCTTTCCTTCAACCACTTCGGGCAGTAATGACACCTTTCGTACTCATGTCGCATTACAATGAATGAGCCAGGTATGCAACGTTTCAGCCACATGGCAACTTGCCCAGCAGCAGATGCTCTACTATCATAAAACCGCTCCCAGTCATCATGTTGAAGCATTGCCTCGCGCAGCTCTTTCTGGGCCATGTCAGCAATCATCGGAACAAGATCTTCAGGTACGTCGTGAAAGCAAGGCGTTGCGATTCCTTGTTCAACAAACGGGCCGAATCCCTCGTTTTGTTTCCGTTTGGCATCCACAAAGGAGTTCAGATGAAAAATTGATTTCTTCTTGAAAGCCTCCTCGGTACACTCAATGATGGCGTCTCTTGCTGACCAAAATTGGTCGTCGTTTTGGTCACCTTCCAGTTGAGGGGGCAAATGTATCTTGTCATCTCTCTCAACCTTGATTCTTTTGGTCATTCTCTGCTCGATTGCGATATCCGAGAATCTAGAAACATCATCATCATCGTCAGCATAGCTATTCGATGATAATAATGGCAATGGCGATGGAGTTGCCACATTGACATCTCTTTCTCGCTTTTTGGGTGTTGCAACCTGGTATTCTTGTGGCAAATTCAAGTCACTTTCTTTCGTTTGATTCCCCTTCTTTTTGATCACACTTGCATCATAAGCTCGAAGTGCACCCGCCAGAGTAGAGAACTTTTGTTTATTACCATCAATATTGGCAACATACCATCCAACCACTTTTGCCCATTCGTCACTCGATCGTCCATCTGTTACATTTTTTACTCCCTTCCATTTCCACTCCTCTTCGCCTTCGTGCGACTGTCCGAGCAAGTAATCCTCCAGAGGGAAAACGTTGTAATCTTCTGTGCTGCCCACATCACCATCATCAAATTTTACAACATACTCCCGGATATCACCATAGCGACTTTTGCTATCAAATTGTTTATAAGATAATATCTTTCCTGGATGCCATGTCCGCTTACCACTCTCCTCCCACAACGCGTAGACAGCATCTCCTTTTTCAAACAGAGGTTTCAGCCCTCCTCTTTCCATTCCTTTGGATACAACTGCTTGATCCTTTGGTGTTTCTGATTTGCTCTCGGTCTTGACCTGGGCCACAGCTGCTGTGTAGTAATTCTGTCCTTGATCATCTTCATCATCACACAAAGAAATGACACGCGCATTCTTCTCTTCGTACCAAACTTGGCTGATCTGAAAAGTTCCGCGGCACCTTTTGCACGGGCAAGTCACTTCAATCACTGATGATTCGGCAACAGATGTCTTCTTGAGCAGTTTGTTCCTATTTATAACACCTATGATACATTTTTCACATATGATGTGTTTACACCAAGATCCTCGGAAATTTTCGACAGGAACGTTGTTATTTTCGTCACAGGAAGAGCAACCCCAGTGACCAGGCACTGATATGTCTGCTATTTCTGGCTTCATGGCACAGGGCGGCGAGAGTAGGAGGAGAAGGATCAACCAGCAGAGTGGCTGTGTGTCTGTGTTCTTGCACCCAAGTGATGATGTGATGATATCCTGCTCTTTTTGTTTTGGCGCGAACTCTGTGTTTTGGCGCCTTCTGTCCTCAAGACTCAAGCAAGAAGCAAGAAGTGTTGGCTAGCACACCATAAAAGTACACGATAGCATAGCTGCATCTGCTCATAGAGATGACGCTATTACAGCTCCTCCTACTCGCAGCGGTACCTCTTGTAGCCCATTCTCATTCAAGACGGGAATGCCCTGCACCTCGGTCATCTTCCACCGGAATAAAGAATGGACCATGTGGCTCACAGCCGCTGAGCCTTTACCAAACTGATGCGGCTACAGACGAAATCAAACCGGGCCCACTCCGCATTATATTTGAAGAATCAATCCATCACACTGGATCACCATTTCGCATCTCTTTATCTAATGATGGTACCGACGATGATGCATGTGTGTTGCTTGATCATATTCCACACAATGATTGCTGCCGACCAGGTTTCTTCGATGAATCGTCGTACACAAAATATGTAGTGACAATTGAAATACCAAATCTGAAATGTGAACGATGCTCCTTGCATTTATCAAATCCAATGACAGATAAGATTGGTAGTGATGGGTCACCAAGTGGTATCGGGTGCACTGATCCTGACGGGTCATGTTTTTCAGTGTATTATTCGTGTACAGAGCCTTTTCGAATTGTAGGGGATGAGAATGCAGTGCAACGAAGTGAATATTCTTGTCCAGATTGGAGAAGTGTTAATGAAGATTGGCCTTTGGTATGGGTTGGTGATAATGGAGAAGATGTGGATGTGACCACATCAGGAGTTTACAGGAGAGAATCGTCTATTTGGAGCGAAGATGATTTTACTTTGACAACCGTTCCGAATCAGTATCGGCAGGATGCAGGTGGCTTATGTGGAGAGCAAGTGACAGCAACAAGTACTAGTCCAACGACAACAAGCGCAGAGACGACGGCGACAGCAGCGTCTAGTTTGACAAGTGGAACAACTACAACAACACCGACAGCCGAGGAAGGAAACAATGAAAGCAATGAATCGAAGACTCCGCCTCCGACTTCAGCTGGAGACATAGTTGCATCTTCATTAATCATACGAATAATGATACTGGCAGGTGCAATCACATTCGGGTTACAATCACTTATCAGTTTTTGACATGGTATTTGATCCGCAATTGTACATACTACGGACCCATTGCCATTGCTCTAATAGATAGACGTTAAATAATTCACGCGCATGCACAAGCAACCAACTGACAATTGAGCGAAACTAATATCTCGTCAATGATGAATCAAAGTATATAATCGACACAGGGGATTGCCAAGCAGACTTAGATAGATAGTCAAAATCTTTCCTCCCTTTTACAGTGTCTGTCCTTTACCCGCCAGGAAGCCCGCAAAAGTTCGTCGCAAAAGTTACAGCTAACAATGGTGAAACAGAGAAGATGATGGTCGTCCATAGCAGCCGTCGTCGCGCTAGCGCTAGAGCCGCCATAAGCTATGTCTACTTACTTGTCAGCGGCTTGAGTAGTCGTCATTATACTTGCAGTTCGTTCTTGTTGACGTACAGCAAGTCGGCACATCATACAATCAGGTTTGGTCATCGGCACATCCATCAAGGACATCAACGATACTCAACAAAACCTTTGTCTAGCACCAAGCTGTTAGAGGACACGAGTCACAATCAAATTGATGCTTCAAATAAATGGAGTTTTGTTCTAGCCAACAACGTAGAAGCTCATCAGGATCAAACTACTGCAGAAAAAGATGCAACAATACGCAACATATTAGTATGCGGTGATGGAGATTTGAGTTACAGTGCTGAGATTGCATCAGAGTTGGATACACTTGGGATAGAGTTGTATGCAACTGTGCTCGAAGATGAAGCAACTCATAACAAAGGTACGTTACTTGATCATTTTGCATTTGTAGTATGCGATTGATGGCATCTAATCTTTCTGACTAAACCTTCATGTTATATATTTCTTCTCTTCCGTTCAGTGTACAAGTATTCCTCATTGAATGCAAAGATCATCAATGCTTTCTCTAAGCATAATGCCTTGTTTGGAGTGGACGCAACAACTCTATCAACATATTTCGGAGGCAGCGACAACACAACAACATTCGATCGAATTCAATTTAATTTCCCACACTGGAGAGGCAAAGCAAACAATCGGTACAACCGTCAATTAATAAATGAATTCCTGCGCAGTGCAGCCACTGTTTTGTCTCCTCGGGGTGAAATTCATATGGCTTTGTGTGATGGACAAGGCGGTTGCTCGTCGACAACACTTCAGGGATGGAAGGGTAGTTGGCAAGCGTCCATGTTCGCCGCGGAACATGGGCTGCTTCTTGCATCTGTGAGTCCATATGAACCACAATACAATCTAAGTTCTCACCGTGGTGTAGATCGTCCATTCAATCTGGGGAAGAAACCAACAATGCATGTGTTTGCAAAGCCAAATGGTCATATTCATGTTCCAAGGGACATTCAACTATGCTGCCGGCATGAGTTGCACATTGTTGTTCCAGAAGACGAGGAAGATGATGGTAGCTCCGACACAATTTGTTCCATGGATCAGATTCTTGCAGGTGACGCAATTGAAATGATCATACAAGGAATTGTTCCTAAAGGAGTTCGTGTCGAAGTTCCAGCTCGTCAAATTCTTGAAATTCGCGAAGCCGAGGGATCACTGCAAAAGGTAGCAGTCTTTCTCATTGTGTATTGCTCAGAAAGATATCCAGTGACAAGATCACAAGCTGATAGCTGGCGTGAGTTGGCTGAAATTGAGGTAGAAAAGTTTGTTCCTCTCCGTGAAAATAGACGCGGTCGCACTGTCAGTCATCCATTCCCCTATCCTAGTCTGCATCCTGAGATCAAATATCGCACCACTGGCGAAAGATAAGTGAAATAATGCAGCTCTTCAATGTACAATAGTTAAGGCATTCTAGTCAACACAATATCACATCATTTCGCAATCTAACCATGACTATCGTTCCGTCGTAACAATACTGTTTCCCAGATCGCACTCCTTTTGACGCAATGTAATGTAAACTAAAGGATCAAATTTCAGCATCTTGAAACATGGCATTATCACCATCTTGTGCTTTGTACATTTTGTCGACGGCAACTCTCACAGGAAGTTAGAAGTTGTTGAATTATGATGATCATTCATTTCGTGAGATTATGTGCAGGTTCAGATTTCAGATCTGTCGTAGTGGTTTGTCGCAGCGGGCTCGTCTTTCTTCTTCTTGGTCTTCAAAAATTCCCAAGTTCTTCTTAATGTTGGTTGTTTGTTGGTCTCTCACAAATATCTTGCCTGCTGATAGAATAAGGTGATGTATATAGGGCGACAGAAACCGCAAGGCGACTTGAGTGTGTAGACCGCTGCAAAAACAATGGCAGATAACCCACAGAATCGAAGCTCTGCATCGGCGAATGATGAGGGCGGTAAGATCGGAGAACATAATTTTGACGTTGCTCCGTGGCATCGATGTCCTTTCTCACGATATCCTTTACTTTACTTTCACCGCACCTCTATTCTTCATTAAAAACCAACTGCTGAATTATACGCAGAAATTCGCTTCAATCAATTGCTAGACGAACAGGATCACAATAGGTGCAAAGAGGGAAATAAAAATGCACTTCTCGCAGAAAAATTGGAGAGACTACGTGCTCTCAAAGACGAACTTGCGAAAGATAACTGGATGTTTGAGTCCAAGAGATGATGGAGAGACGCTTGAATGGTTATTTTGGTGACAACGTGTAGGGGGGAAGATGTTGTAACCTCAACGCAAAAGAAAAAAATAAGACACTTTCACAAACCAATGAAACGCCAATAGAGAGAAGATGGAGATAGAGGCAGAGGGGGGAATTGGCAACAACAATCACATATCGTAACATACCAGATCGAATATAAACAAACAATGAATTAGTCAGAATTAGCACGAACTCAGAGAGGCTCGACTTGGATGTGTTGTGACACTACTACTTGCCCAAAATTTATTTAAATTTCAAAAGTAGTTTTCTTGTCCAGGGGCTCATACGCATATTATACTCGCGCTGCTGCAGCTGCGTAGGTGCTCTTCGTGCGTCAGTGATAGTGAAGCTTTATTTCAAGATGAAAGAAGCAACATGGAATGCTTCTATTGTGTCGGACGCAGTCCGTAATGGAGACCTCAAAACTCTCCGATGGTTCTTTGATCGCGGCTGTCCAACTGATCTTGCATTGAACCAAAACGGCGATACGACTTTGCTCATCGCCTGCCGATTAGGTCTATTGGATGTAGCTCGACTTGCGCTTCTCTACAATGCGAGAAATGATCCTCATCCAGACTACGGAAACACAGCTCTTCAGCATGCAGTGAGCTCAGGGCATGGAAGCATTGTTGAATTGATTTTAGATTGTGCTGCTCCGAGTGGCTTGGATGAAGTCATTGTCAACCATACAGACGCGAACGGAGAAGCACCTATTCATGTTGCAAGCAGATGTGGATCTATCGATATCTTGACTCTGCTTATGATGCACGGTGCAAACGTTGGAGTTGTTGACGCAAGAGGGCGGACTTGTCTCCATCTTGCAGCTCAGCAGGGTCAGGTTGCGTGCTTGCTGTGTGTCCTCGAAGTCGGGGGGGACGAATTCATGGAAGTAAGAGATGATGAAGGTTGGAAGTGCCTTGACCTGTCAATACGAGCAAATAAAATGGAGTGTGTCCAGGTCCTTCTTCAGACAGGAGCCAAAGTCTCAGCCGATGCCATCGAGCTGGCAACAAAGAAGCCGAAGATGCTCAAGTTGTTACTGGATTATACCGCCGATACGGATGGATCCATTGACACCGAAGAAGATGAGTCAAGCAGTCTCGATGAGAGCAGGGTTGGTACAATTTTCAGCGGCTTGGACACATTCATTGCTTCTCCAGAACTGAGGCAATTCCGAACGCCAATGTCCACCGAAGATAAAATAGACAGAGAGGAGGAGGAAGAGGTGGATATGGAGAGAGATCATCAATTCAGTCAAAATGATGAGACATGGACCATTTATTTTACCGAGGATGGATACAGATACTTTTACAATACTGATCGAGACTATAGCACATGGGACGATCCTAGAAGCAAGAGAGTACTCTTTGGGCAGCAACAAACTCTATCTTCAAAGAAGCTCCCACCTACATCTCCAAGTGTCCATCTTTCACCAGGGTTAGGGCACACACACAAAGAAGTACGTGTCAAGCCAACTACAATTGCCAAACCCTTCCAGAAAGAAGTACCACCAGAGGAAACTAAACTTGCGAATCCTCTTGAAGCTGCAGCAAGTGATCCCAAAAGCATTCTACTTGCACAAATAAGGACCCGACGTGACAAAACTGCATCTTCTAGTGAGCCATCCGCCGCTGACATGAAATCAAACAATCCTAACCCAAAAAGGGAGCATCCAGAAGTGAAGCCAACTACAATTGCCAAATCCCTCTCAGAGAAAGAGGCACCCCCGGAGAAACCTGAAGTCATCAATCATCTAGCAGCTGCAGCAAGTGATCCCAAAAGCATTCTATTTGCACAAATAAGGTCCCGGCGTAACAAGGAGTCATCGTCTAGTGAGCCATCCGCCGATGACATGAAGTCAAACAATCCTAACCCAAAAAGGGAGCATCCAGAAGTGAATCAATCTGATCCTAAAAGCATTCTTCTTGCTCAAATAAAAGCACGAGAGAGCACACCTGTCGACCAGGATATAGATACACCAAAACCAGGCATGAAAGCTAACTCAGATTCAAACGATGCGTTTCTCAAGTATCGAAAAATGAAGACAGTCGGAGTACCCTTGCCTGCTATTTTGCAGCGGATGTCTCGAGATGGTGTCTGTGACAGCGCGATCCAAATGTTCCAACAGCAAATGACCAAAGGAGAAGAATCCACTTCACAAGACCAGCTCCAAATGAGCTCCACAAAGACGTATCCATCGATTGAAGTTGTTTTCACTTCTCCGGCCAAATCAACAACTCAACAGAAAGAAGACCTGCTGAAAGATAAATCACTTATGAAATACGTCCAAATGAAGAAGGTCGGAGTCCCTGTTGCCGCAATTGCCATGAAGATGTCACAAGATGGCATCGACGACAAAAAAATCGATTCCTTTCGTGTCGCATATGGACTTGATTCGTCAGGCAAGAAGACTCCGAAGCAACTCCCTGCGCCACCTCATCGGAGATCCAGTAAAGCGATGCAGAAAGTTCACGTTAGCACCATAAAAGAAGAAAAGCTGCGAAATTCTTTGTGGGCTTTGAGTTCGCAAATTGATGCAGAGATTTCTCAGAAAGAGGTCGAAGAGTTGGAGTCCTTATTCAGTCGTCCAAGTGCAAAGACTGCGATTGGATCCAAACGAGGCAAAGGAGTTCGTCCTGCTAAACAAAGTTCTGCGATGATTATCGAATCTAAACGAGCAAACAATCTCAATATCTCATTAGCTCAGTATAGAGCATTCAGTAACTTCGACGATTTGGTGACCGCCGTAGTATCTCTCGACGAGAGTAACCTCAATGCGGAAAATGTCAACAACATGACAAGTCTCCTCCCAACGACGAGCGAGCTGAACCAATTGAAGCAATTGAATGGTCAAGTGGATGGGCTAGGGCGAGCTGAGCTATTTTTCCTTGCGGTAGCAAAAATGAAATATTTCAAGGAGAAATTGTTTTCCTTTTGCTACCTCCTTCAATTTGATGACCAAACGAAGACTCTAACAACCAGCTTGCTTACACTGGAAAAAGCCTGCACCGAGGTAATTACCAGTAAACCTCTCGCATTCGTTTGCAAAAAGCTTCTAAAAATTGGTAATTTGATGAATGGCCAGAGTGCCACCGGCATTACTTTGAATTCTCTCATCAATATCGCAAAGAAGAAGGGTGGAAGTGGTGGCAAAATTTCAGTTATTGACCACCTCATATCCACTTCAGATAATTGCGACGCAATGTCTTTCAAACATGACATGCCAACCCTCCGCGAAGGCACACGTCTAGATCTTGGTGAGATACAGTTGTCACTGAGAGAACTTGAATCCGGTTTGAAGAGCATCGATAGTACCATCAAAGCTGAGCAGTCAACGATGGACTCTCAAGATGAAAGTCCGAAGCACTCGGTAGATTTTCTTTCCAGAATAACCCCATTTCAGCAGAGAGCAGTGCAAGAATTGAAGACGATGACTGACTTGATTGAGCGTGTTACCTCCAGGGTTGATGAGCTCAAAAGATTCTTTGCCGAAGAACCAACATCCACATCTGCGTCAATTTTCGAAGCTCTTCTAGAATTCTCTTTCATTGTTGAAACGTCCAAGGAGGCACACCATCGGAAGCAAAGGGCTCTACGACGAAGAGATTCTATGCAGCGTCCCCGAACAGCACATATGTAACCAGTAACATGTTTCTCCATACCCAAACTCATCTATCCTCTCAATCTCTTTCTTCTGTTAAGGAACTTGAGCATTTCGCAGCTAGAGTAGAACGGACACATTAGATCATAATCTGCGCAGCCTAGCTCAGATGCGTCAAAGCAGCACATGTGCGATTGACAAAGCGTTCTGCATTGACCATTACCCGAGCTAATGTTGTCTTGACTGCAAGCCTGGTCCACCTGGTCTTGTACTTCTAGCTTTTCTTCAAGTGTCAATGGTTGCACCGCAGGCAGGAAGTCTTCATCTACATCCTGATTGCCAATCACTGTTGTAACGGGAGCCGGCTTGTTATTCATGTCAAGTCCACTGGGGTTTGGGCCTGTATTCACGCTATTCCAATTATATGTGTCATATGCCAATTGCTCACATCCAGCGTAATAAGTACACAGACCCTGATACGCAGACGAGCAATGATTGCCAACTCCGAAGTTTGTCTCAAAGCAGCAGAGATGATCTGTAGCGAACGGGAGGGAAAACGCAAGCTGTTAGAATATATTTCCCGCGCACGCCTTGAATGCGATAGTGAGCTTCCAGCAACTTACCTTGGCATATCTCCTGACATTTCCCCATACCGATACCAACAGTTCCCGACGAACAAAATTGGTGGACGCTTTCTTCGATGAGCGCCATTTCTTGAGCAGTTGGTCTCGAACTCGAAGATCCACCATCTCCGTCAAAGCCGGCACTAAATTCATCAACAGGATTACTTTGAAATAAAATTTCACATGCCTTGTATGTTTCGCATGCAAAACTTGGGTCATTTTTGCAGTCATATCCACCCTGCGTTGGCTGGAAACAACAGTCGTGGTCTTCACCGCTGGAGCGAAGAGTTTGTGAGTATGTGAGTGAAGCAATAACATGAGCAATACAATGAGTGACTGACGTACCATACTCTTTTACACTCGCTCCTACCCAAACTAGTCTGGACATTGATAACTGAGCAATGATGACTAATCTCTTCTGACCCGGTGGCAAATTCTTCGTGTGATACCTTTCCATCTGCGTTACTATCCATTTCCTTAATATTTTGATACATCATTTGATCAACCGCATCATCAGATTGTATCCCAAGAGTACTAATCAAGTCATCTTCCTCACCACTCAAAAGATTATCGTCTCCCATGCCCCCATCAAGTCCATCATCTAGGAGGACATCGTCGAGCCATGATCCTAGATCAGAATCATCCGGTATCTCGCTCCATCCATCGGTACTCACTCCTGGCGGAGGCTGATCATTGACAATTGAGCTTGATGTAGTAGTAGTTGTTATTATGGTTGAGCTTGCAGTCGTTGAGCTTGTGGTAGTTGAAGCAATATTGGTAACATCCTCCTCATTGTCGCTACCATCACTATTGCTGCTGCTGATACCATCATCTTCTCCCGTAAACGAATCCGATGAAATACCAGACCCCAACACTCCAACATCATCCACAGTAATACGAAATCTTGTAATCTCTTCCTTCCCCAAGAATATTCCATCGGCCATTGGTCGAAATTCTCTCCCACCAATGATGCGGAGACCATATTGCCCCTTCCCATATTCGCAGCACATGCCATCCCCCAACTTATCATGCAATATGAACTTGTACTTTCCTACTGGTAAACAAATTGACTCATTGATTTCTTCCGTATATCCGTTTATGGTGGTATATTTGCCATACCTGTAAGGTCCGCCAGACTTGATTGTGGATTCAGTATACTGGACTTCATCATCGTCATCATCATCAGATGTAACCACTTCCCTTTGTGTGATATCCCACGATGTTTCATTGCCAAATCTATCTGTTTTCAGAGTGATTGACATTATGGCACATGGTTCTAAGGAAGATGATGTCAAATCTCCATTGCTACTGCTGCTGCTGCTTCCAAGATATCTATAGCGAAATGCAATACTCACAACAATCATGAGGAATGCTGTCGCAACTAACATGATTTTGAGCCAATATGATTGGTCAATATCCTTGATATGAATATTCTTCTCTTGATAACGTTCTTTCCTCTTGTGATAGTTGTCTTTGCCCTTGTGATAATACTCTTTGCTCTTGTCATGATACTTGTTGAGGATATCTCGAGACTTTTCCTTCAGTACTGTTTTTCTGTAGTTTCGCTTGACGTGGCGATGAGCTGAACCTACGCTACTATCATCACTATCTTCTGATGAACCAGATGAGGAACTTCCATCATCGTCGTCGTCGTCGTCAATTTTATAGAGTCGCTTGGATCCTTTTTTTCGGTCACCATAATTTCTTGCTTCCGCTTGCAACTGTTCTCGATATGAATTGGTGGCAGCATAATACGCATCATATGCTGCAGTGTTGTTCGAAGGTCCATTTTCATCGTAGGAATAATCATCTACCACCGCTTCAGCGGCTGACGACGTGGCAGCATGCAATTGTTCCTCTGCTACTTGTAATTTTTGTTTCAAGAAATTGTACTCCTCGGGGTCTGCTGTTTTTTTATTCAGTCGGTTGAGTGCCAATGAAAGATAATGACATTCTGTTTGAAGATTTTGAATGGATTCTTTTTGAGGAGGAGGAGAGGTCGTCATGGTTGAGCCGCTTACTACTACAGAATGATTTATCGTCGGCGATGATACGGGCGACCCCAAGGATCGGCTCGCTGTCGTTATTATAGCTCATGTCGAGCTACTTAGAGAAGGCTTGAGAGTGGAGAGTGGGGTCATTGAAGGTACAGGTACAGTAGATGTGACAGCTGACATGTGTCTTATTCGAAAGCACACTAATTTGCTCAAATTTGATCAATCTTACACACTACATCGTTGGTTAGCTGCTTAGACAAGTGCTTGTAAACATATTTAAGCATTACTCTTCTTCACACAGACAATTACGAATTGCTCTCGAGTGCAGTTGGAAATAAACCACCTATGCATGATCTCGCTCTCTCCCCACCCATTTCCACTGAACGCAAGTGGTTCAGATCAGAGATCAGGCCTACACATCCAGAAAGAGTGCCGTTGTATCTACACCCCTAAACGGCGACACTCAATATACCCTACATACCGACACAAAGAAAGTCCAAGACATTCAATCAGTTTTCTCCCCCTCTACTAACTTCCACCCCTACACACAATAACACACAATCAAACTTCTTAATCCGCCCCAAGGAATCCTGATCGCTTCAAGTTATCCGTCATAATGATTGTCCTTGTAGAATCCAAAACAAACTCCATATTATTCGTATCAGTCGCACACGTCACATGAATAAATGAATCATTGAACTCATCATCAATCAAACAATCCTTGAACTTTTGGATAAAGTACAACACCCCATGATCGAAATCCTTCGTTGGGCCAGCGTAATCACAGAAAGGCCTCTGGGCGGCAATATCACTATAAAGGATCTTTTCTGCGAATATATCCTTCTTGTTCAAAAAGAGCATGATGGATGTATTGGCAAAGGCACGGTTGTTACACACACTTCGGAATAATTCCAAAGCCTCCACCATACGATTGGTACGTTTGGCCTCAGCCAATGTTTGGTCATACTCGCTAAGTGCGGCAACAAAGATAACGGCAGTAACTTGATCAAAGCAATCAATCCACTTTCGTCTCTCAGAACGTTGTCCTCCCACATCGTACATTTCAAAGTCAATGCCATCAATGCGATAACGTTCCATAACAACTTGCGTTGTACGGACACGTGCGATGAGCACATCTTGGGTGGTTGGTCTGTAATCTGGGGAGGCCATGCGGGGTATGTCGTTTAGGTATTCTTTGTGGGAGTCAATGATGTTGACGGCGGAGCGCTTGGCCCATACTTGCTTCATTGTGTTGGACTGTACAATAAAAGAACAGAAGATATTGTAGAGAGAAGTTAATATGTGAGTTGACACAATGAAAGACAGCCTAAAAATCCCCAACATATTTGACCGACCAATCCCCAACAACCATTCTTTGCTTCTAAAGCAGGGGACGGATCTGATAATTACAAGGCATATAAATGAAACTCACCTGCCACAAAATACGAATGCTTTCATGATGAGCCAAAAACTGCTTGGCATCATTATTCGCCGCCAACCCCGCCCTAGGACTCTGCCCCACCCAATCCTTCCCCCCTGCACCTCCTCCACCCCCCTCCATCTCCGCTGCCGTGGCAGTATTATCAACCAAATAAGCCATAAGTTCATCATATGCCTGACGACACGTCATGGCACTGTGGTCACCCTCCTCCAAATCTTCATTTTCACGTGATTCTCGATCCAACTCCTCCTCGAGGCCCAGGTTACGCAAATGACTGCATAATTTACGAACTGCCACGACAATGTTCGATCGGGCGACAACACCATACATTCTTAGATCATCGTCCGATCGTTCTGTTCCATATAATAAACGCATCTGTTTGAAAATGGTGGATTTCCCGGACTCACCCGCTCCGAGTAAGAGCATTTTGATTTTTCCTTCTTCCTCTTGCTTCATGCGTTCTAGCTGATTATCGATGGAGCGAGAGTCGCTTTGGGCCGCAGCGGCGGCTTGGGGAGGGGCTCCACCGCCTCCCCCCGATGAGGGGGGTGGGGCGACTTCGGCCGGTGAACTTGCTCCGCATCCCATGATTTATTATTTATGTATATGTAGCAACAGAGGAGATATGGACTTATATCTGCCTAGAGATAGCTTGGTATACTATTTATTAGAAAGCAATCGGCGGCCTGCTTTGCTTCCCCGCGATGATACTTATTGACTTTATTGCAAAGTACAATAGATCTCAACCGTCGTGCCAAGACACTTGTTGTTTTGCGAGAGTTTGCGGGCAAGTCCGACCCAAAGTTTGGAACCTGTTTCGATTGTTTCCGAGTGAGATCGATTTTCTCGTTGCATGTTGAGACACACATCTCTTCCATCCTTCCTTCGGGACTCAAAAAATATCACGGACGCACGGACCTCTTCTTTGAAAATAGACGCTATTAATTGCTTCCTCGGGGAGTTGATCCCCACTTATCAGACGAAACTACAACTTCTTCCTATGAGCTCAAGCATGAGTGATGTGTGCAGCCAGAGACAGAAATCATACTCGGTAAAGGACGAAGTCAATGCTGCAACCACGGCCTGCCTGTGAGCTACTTATTGGCTAAATCATCTCGCCTGGACTCGGAAGTAAATCCAACCGCAGAGGACTTCAACTAAAAACTAATTGATTTTTACTGTACACTACGCGTGAGAGAGATAATATCGTGACAATGCAGCGACCCACATCCAAACAAACGAAGCAATTCAAAAAGAGTGATGTCACTTTCTTCAAATTCGACAACCGCAGCCACCTCTGACAGCTTCCTATGGTCACATCGGGTGTTTTCATCATGTCAGCAGACTCAGCCATGTTGAAGAACAAGAAGAATGGAAAGGAGTGTGCATTCATGTTGCTATCATCCGCCAAGACACGACTGATAAGAACACCTTTTTGTCTGCTGTCTTCTGTAATTGAGTTCCCTGGTGCGACAAGTAGACACATCTCCGATTGCCTTAAAATGGTGGCGGCTGCGATGACTCCCTTTGCATTTCATTAAGAATATCCTGCTCTCTTTCTCCTCTCGCATGGCACAGTAAAAAAAATCAACAACATCAACAACATATAATAGCGGCTCGAAACTAATACGCTCAATCATGTCCAGAATATCTCCTCAAGTTTTCTGACATGATAGTTTTCCTCGTCTTATCCAGTACAAACTTAACATTGGACGTGTCTGTCGCACACGTCACATGAACACACGAATCATCAAACTCTTCAAGCAAGCAATCCTTGAACTTTTGGATAAAGTACGCAACACCATGATCGAAATCCTTTGTTGGGCCGGCATAATCAGAAAACTCTCTCTGAGCGGCAATATCACTGTACATGATCTTTTCCCTAAATATATCCATCTTGTTCATGAAGAGCATAATGGTAGTATTATCAAAGGCACGGTTGTTACACACATGCCGGAATAATGCTAAAGCCTCCACCATACGATTGGTGCGTTTAGCTTCTGCCAGTGTTTGATCATACTCGCTAAGGGCAACAACAAAGATGACAGCAGTGACTTGATCAAAGCAATCAATCCACTTTCGTCTTTCCGACCGCTGCCCTCCCACATCGTACATTTCAAAGTCAATGCCATCAATACGATAGCGTTCCTGAACGACTTGAGTGGTTCGGACACGTGCAATAAGTACGTCTAGGGTGGTTGGTTTGTAATTTGGTGAGGCAAGGCGATCAATGTCATTGAAGTATTCTTTGTGGGAATCGATAACGTTGACGGCGGCGCGTTGGGTCCATACTTTTTTCATTGTTTTGGACTATATGAAAAAAATTGAAGAAGAAGGTGATGAGAAATAAAGCAGAGTGCTGTTAGATGACGCAGTGGAAGGCAAAGCAACCCAACAGGATAGATCAGAAAAGTACGACATGAATGGAAATATAAACTTACCTGCCACAAAATGCGAATACTTTCGTGATGTGCCAAAAAAGAATTGGCATCATTATTCGCCGACATACCCGCCCTAGGGCTCTGTCCCACCCAATCTCCTTCATCAACAACCATCTCCATCGGCGGGGCAGTATTATCGACCAAATAAGCGATGAGTTCATCATAAGCCTGACGACACGTCATGCCATCATCAAAATCTTCATTTTCATGTGATTCTAAATCCAACTCCTCCTCGAGGCCCAGGGCACGCAAATGGCTGCATAATTTACGTACTGCCACAACGACATTTGATCGGGCGACAACACCATACATTCGTAAATCATCATCTGATAGTTCCGTGCCGTACAATAACCGCATCTGTTTGAAAATGGTGGATTTGCCGGACTCACCAGCTCCGAGGAGGAGCATTTTGATTTTTCCTTCCTCTTCTTGCCTCATCCGTTCTAGCTGATTATCGATGGTGCGAGTCTCGGCAGAGACTGGTAGTGGGGCTCCCCCGTGTGAGGAGGGTGGGTCGACTTCCGGTGGTGCACTTCCTCCGCAGCAACTCATGATTGATTAATTGTATTTAAGGAGGATTTTATTGTAGTAGGGCGTAAAAGATGTTTACCAACTGAGCTCCAACTGAGTTGGATGCTTTGATATGATTCTCTGTTTCGATTGGCCTCAACTTGTGATACTTTGCTCTCAGTGGCAGTCGCTGTCTTTGTGGTGCTGTTGCACTGTCGTTCCTCCCAAAGGCCTCGTCGCGTTCGTGAATAGCGAGCGGAGGTCGTTGCTCGGTGGTGTCGCTTGCTTTGGAAGATGGCAAACACTTTCGCTCGATTTTGTCTGATGCGTCTTGATTGATGTAGGAATTAATTGGTTGAAGTTCCTACGTAGCCACAATCGCGATTACATGAAGGCTCCGTCCGTCCAAACTTCGTGACTTTTTCTTGCGCGCTTTCTATTAGGGACGAATGTCATTGAGACGCATCTGAGACGCATCACTCTGTCGCCATACTACACGTATGTAGATAGATAGATAGATTATTTTACGTGTAGTCTACGATGGTACGTAGTTTTAAGGATAGTAGATACGCCCAGTGGATCCAAAGTCAAAGCAGCCTCCTCAAAAAAAATCATTGCAGTGCTTTTCAAGAAGGAGCCAAAATAGTAGAGTCATAATAGCAAAGCACCAATAGTTCGTCTCGGCGTGGCAACCTAGCCATTAAAAATAGTGGAGAGATACTCTACGTCGTCTAACCTGCAAAAATGTCTCTCAAACTACGCGATTTAATCCGTCAAGTCCGTGCCTGTAAAACGGCCGCCGAGGAGCGTGCGGTTATAGCCAAGGAGTCGGCAATGATACGTACGGCGATTCGGGAGGAGCAGGAACATTATAGGCATAGGAACGTGGCTAAATTGTTATTTATGCACATGCTGGGTGAGTGAACAGTAAATTATTCGCAGTGGATGAGTGTATAATTTTCGTGTACACAACTCGTGTCCTTTTTTTTCAATGTCCCTCCATTCGTATATATTTCTAACTATCTCTTTTTATCTCTCCCTCATAATAATATGTAACATTTACAACTGCAGGCTACCCCACCCACTTCGGTCAACTCGAATGCATGAAACTCGTCGCCTCCCCCCACTTCCCCGAAAAACGCATCGGCTATTTAGGCATGATGCTCCTCCTCTCCGAACAACAAGAAGTCCTCATGCTTGCCACCAACTCACTCAAAAATGATCTCAACTCCTCCAATAAATTCATTGCCGGACTAGCACTAGCGGCTATCGGTAATTTGGCCACTCCCGACATGTCACGTGATTTGGCCCCCGAGGTGGATAAACATTTGAGTAATTCAAATCCGTATTTACGAAAAAAGGCGTGTTTGGCCATGGCACGGTGTTTACGAAAATGTCCCGACATGGTCGAAGACTTTGTGGAGCGTGTGGTAGGATTGTTGAATGATCGGAGTCATGGGGTGCTGATTACGGTTGTTCAGCTCATGACGCAGGTGTTGGTGATTGATCGAGAGTACATCCTTGAGGAAGGAGGTGGGCAATACGATGGTGAGGAGGATGCGTACTATGAATCTGCTACCCGAACGGCATTCCTCAAATTAGTTCCAAGTCTTGTCAAGTTGTTGAGGAATTTATTGAGTATGGGTTACTCGCCTGATCATGATGTGGGGGGCATCTCCGATCCGTTTCTGCAGGTTCAAATATTGACATTGTTGCGGCTATTGGGGGCCAATGATGTCAAGGCCTCTGAGGAGATGAATGATGTTTTGGCACAGGTTGCAACCAATACGGAAACTTCCAAGAATGCGGGGAATGCCATTTTGTATGAATGTGTTCAAACGATCATGGCGGTGGAGAGTGATGATGGCCTTCGCGTGTTGGCGGTGAATATTTTGGGACGATTTCTGTTGAATCGGGATAATAATATTAGGTATGTGGCGTTGAATACGTTGGCGAAGTGCATTGCGGATGGGGCCCATGCTGCACGTAGTGGTGATGGTGGAGGGGAGAATGGTGAGGATGCCAATACTGCTGCGTCGGCATTGCAACGTCATCGTACGACTGTGGTGGATTGTCTGAAGGATCCAGATATTAGTATCCGTCAGCGTGCTCTGGAGCTGATTTATCATTTGGTGAATCAAGAAAATGTCGAGGCATTGACTGCGGAGTTGTTGAATTATCTAGTTCTTTGTCCACGGGATCATCGAGGGGATATATGCAGCAGAGTGTTGAAGGTAGTGGACAAATTTTGTCCCGAAGATCGGTGGAGGGTAGATACACTGATTACCATGTTAACCATTGCGGGCAGAGAGTGTGAGTCTAGCGTACAGAGTGCAACCACGATATACATTTCGCAGTCATCAGAGGATTTGAGGGCATATGCCGTGCACAAGTTGCTCAAGGCAATTAGAGATGATGATGGATCTCAACAGGGACTCTTGAATGTTGGAATCTGGAGTATTGGCGAGTATGGAGACTTATTGCTGAAGCCATACAGCTATAACCCTCCATCCAGTGGTGGCAACTTGTCGGAGGTTGCCGAACTTAGCGCAATGGCATCTGAAAGTGTTCCTGTCACTGTTTCGTTCATGGCATTGGAGCCAACCTCGGTGGTGGAGATTGTTGAGGAGGTAATGAACCGCCACACGTGTCCCTTGGAGGTGAAACAAAGAGCATTGACTTGCTTCACAAAGTTGCGTGAAAGATTCGAAAATTCAGCTGATGCTGCTACTCTAGAAAAGATTCAGAACCTGGTGAAGAAGTACGAAGGATCGAGCTCTCTTGAATTGCAGCTCCGCTCGTGCGAGTATGGGGCTTTGATCAACGCTATCAAGGGTGTGTCAGTGAAGGGCGGTGACGGAGATGACATATTTGGAGCTAATCAGGGCAGTGAAAGCGTCAGTGAAACTGTTAAGACTGCCGCGAAGGAAGCCTTGGCTCGAATGCCCGTTGTTGATATCAAATTGATTCAGAGAAAGAGGGCAGAACGTGCTGACGCATTGATGGAAGGAGATGCTATGGATCCATTTGATGCCGGATCCAGTGATGATGCCGCTCCTGCTCCATCATCATCTGGAGGAGGGGACTTGTTAGATCTCAATGATATTTTCGGAGGTGGTGGACCTGCTGCCCCCGTCGCGACACAGAATGGAAACGCACTGAAGGCTCCCTCCGCAAAGATAGAAGCAGCACCGAACAACGATGTGGATCTTCTTGCAGACATTTTCTCCGCACCCGCGGCACCAGCTCCCGCACCAGTTGCGACACCCGCTGTTGGAGGATTTGACATCTTTGGTGGAGGACAGCCAGCAGCACCAGCACCCGCTATTCAGAACAATATGTTTGCACCCCAGCCCGTGGCTGTCAACCCCGCTCCTTCTCTCGGTTCATCTTTGGTAGATCCCTTCGCCGCTCCAATCCCATCGCAACAACCTCAACAACCTAGTGCTCCTGCTGCGATTCCGTCCTCTCCTGCTGCCGTTGGCGGTCCCACTCCATCATCCGTCACTGTGCAAGGCTTCTCTCACCAGGGACTTACCGTGGAGTTTGAATCTTCGAAACCAGATACGTGGAACAAACAAAACTCGCTTCTTGTAGCAAAATTCATAAACACAACAGATGCGCCACTCTATGGGCTTCATCTGCAAGTTGCTGTTCCAAAGTATGTAACAATGGAGATGAAGCCACCAACGTCAACAACTGTTCCAGTCACTGGGGGAAGCAGCACGAAGCAAGTAACGCAAACTATTTCTGTGACAAACACCATGCTCGGTACGAAAAACCTTATGTTGAAGCTGAAGGCCAGTTTTACATCGAAGGGAACGAAAGTTGAACACTTGGCAACTTGCTCAGGATTCCCTGCTGGCCAATATTGATATTCTCGTTTTAATGTTAAATTTTTGAATAGTTGGCATTAAGTATGTAGCATTATTATTAATTTTTTAAGTCATTGCATCTATCATGAATGACAAGGAGGCAGCACTTGCACGGCATCATCTGATACAGAGCGAGTCGAACACCTTTTTTAGTCCCGCATCCAGTCCCTTGTTGAAGGTGTATTTTTTGCAGGAAGACTGCCAAGTTTCTAGAAAGTAGTGAAAAGAACTTTCTAGAAAGAAGAAAGGGGGAAAATGGAAGAGAGAGAGTCGATGTCAGCGATAATTTAGCTACACTGTGACATACTTATTGTTACAAAAGAGAGAGCAAAGAATGGCTAAGGCATACAAATATAATACATAGCACTTCTTAATTTAACGGAGACCTATGCGAATGAAAGTCGCTGCTGGCCAGCAGGCAATTGAAACCTCAGATTAGGATAGAGCCCAGCAGTTTTGATTTTCTGTACTCTAAGACCCACTCCAGTATACCCCGGCCTCATTGAAGCGCGTCTGCGTTTCCCCTCTAATTGACAAAGCCTTTCAATGCATGCCTCAGATATTTCGTGCGCAACATCGTTTAGGTCCAATAAAGGCAAACTAGGTTTGATCAATTGAAGCCTTTGCTCTTCCGATACCACTGCCTCGAAAAGGTCCATACAATGATTATACTTTGCAGCGTCACTAAAACGAAAGGGTTTTCTCATACGCTCTGGCGTAAAGCTCACACCGTGCTGAAAATAACCGTTATCGTACCCTGCGACGATTATACTGGCAAGTGATAAACCACCCTGCTTTTCATCTGCATCAACACCATTGTAGTTCTCTTCCATTTTACGGTGTTTACGCGACGCATTGTTGTCAGCAACTTCTGTGACAGTAGCATCCACGTCGTTAGTGGCTGCTGATGATGCAGCGGTAGATGATGCAGCGGTAGAAGACACGGCTACATATGATGGAGCGGTAGATGATGTAGATGATGCGGCGGTAGATGATGCGGCGGTAGATGATGCAGCGGTAGATGATACGGCAGTATCCAAAGGAGCTGTGGCAACTGAAGACGCAGATTGTGCAACATTACTATCGGGAGGACTCTTCCGTTTGTGGGAGGTTGGGGAAGGAGGTGAACCCCGAGGTGGAGAAGGGGGGAACATTTGAGGATTGAACATGGCGACGAGCTTGGACACTTGTTTCATGCATGAAGACACTTCGCCCGCGAGAAAGGACACATCTCGACGCAAACCTGCATTATCTCTCCTCTCAAGGCGACTTTCAGCTCTCTCCCCTTCCATAGAAGCAGACATTGACGTCACCATCGCTTTCAACTCACGATTTTCCTGCTGGATACAAGAGACCGACGTGCCAATGTGATTGATAGCATTCACTACCTGTGTACTGTTGCTTGAATCTGTGAGCGATTGAAAGTCAGGGTTGCTGTCATGGAAATCTTTTCGGATGACCTGTCCCCAATACTTCAAAGTAGCAATAGGATCAACACTTTCTGCCCGATAATCAACAGTGTTCGTGTCCTTGAAAGCTTGCCGAAGAGCCAGAGAAATAGCATTATCAACAGTTCCCAGATCTCGAATAACATCTTGATCGTACATAAGCAGTGACGCAATCGATGCAAGTAGAATAGGACGGAGTCTGCCACCAGGAAAGAAGTCTGGTAGTGAAATTGCCACCAACCGGTCAATGAGGCTGTTGATGACTGCTTCTGGCACACCTAAACAGGAGAGATTCGGCATGTGCACCTCGGCGTAGTAGTTCGTCCATCCAGCGAGACACTTTGCCGCAGGCATGGATGTAAAAGGATCATTATCATCCTGGTAATGTTTCTGGTTGGAAAGAAAGTGGCCGCTCCTAGCATGACTGGCAGAAGCGCCAACGTTACCAGCAGCCATTTCCGTCACACCCGCAATTCTTAGCGAAACAGCACTAATAGATGCCTGCTGTTCCTTTGGGACGTTTGGGTGAAGATTATTACGCACTGCCTTTGTCAGAAAACGTGAAACACCGCCTTCATTCATGCCCTCCGATAGGTATGGAATAACCTTGGTGCTCATTTTACCATCATCACTTGGTGGGCGATACAAACCTTTCCCAACAACGAAGAATGAACCAAGAGAATGGAGTATGTCGGTGGGATAGCCATCCTTGTTCGGAACGAAAGAAAGCATGTATTGTGTTAGAGTTTTCATCTCTTGCCACAATCCATCAAGGCAATCAAAACCTGGATTGTACCAACAGTTGTTCCAATCCAAATACCTTCCTTCTCCACCACGGCCGACGCCATGCTTCGTAAATGTCAATTGAAGGCGTTTCTCCGTCATACGACTGTCGATATCGTTGGCAAACGTTTTAAGCAGCATTTGCTTGCATATTTCATCACAATTAACAAAGAATGTCCAGTGGGGTGGGTATAATGGGTCCACAACTCTCCCGTAACGAGCTTTCCGGTAAAGTCCTACCTTCGACTCTTGTCCGAAACTATCAGTCTTTTTTGCCTGTGAACGCTGGCACGCCTTCTTGAATTTCTCCCCCGATATATTTTTAATTCCAACGTCATCGTTCCAAAACTCGTCATCGGGGCATAACTTTTCCAACAGTAGAAATGCCTTGGACAAATATTCTCTCAGTCCGGTGTATTTCAAAAATTGTGTTGGCACAAGATCAGGTTGTTCGATGAACTTTTTGTGATTCGCAGGAATGTTGGTATGGCACAAATAATTCGAATATCCCGTCAAAAATGATTCCATGTCATCGCTTATCATATCAAGATCAATATCATCGATGCAATCGAGTCTGAGGACGTAGACGAGATAGTAGTTGAGTAAGTCAATAGCAGAACCGTCCACCTTTTTTGTGCTTTCAGACCGTGACATGTCCCTACTGAGAGCTGCGGACCTAGGATCTTCACTTCGTCGGCTATTATTATTATCATTTCCATCGTTGTTGGTTGTGGTTGTGGCTGTGGCTGTGGCTGTGGCGGCGGCGGCTGTGGCGGCGGCGGTAGTGTCAGAATTATTATCTTTTTGGTATGGGTTCCGGACAGGTCCCCCGCCGCCACCGCCGCCATCAACAGGGGCGGCGGCGCAGATGAGAAGGCGGACGACAGTGTGGCGGATAAAGGAGAATGATTTCATGGTGTGACGAAGATTAGGATTATCAGGATGCAGGAGAGCGAGAGAGTTCG
>Ga0209652_1000917_pt1 | contig 24765 bp, 25 predicted proteins | sample SaaInl74LU_5_DNA_FD_184641 | JGI IMG/M metagenome (GOLD analysis project Ga0209652, IMG submission 184641) | Marine microbial communities from expanding oxygen minimum zones in the Saanich Inlet - ESP_74LU_5_DNA (SPAdes) (version 2) | ecosystem: Environmental > Aquatic > Marine > Intertidal zone... | reverse complement strand
ATAAATGGCCAAAGACCAGCGTCCAACATCTTCGCTTTCAAATCGTCTAATTTTAAAGAAGACGGCTTAACAGCGCCCATGTCTTTGTAGTCGTTGCTTCGATCGGCAAGAACTCGAACCTCAAGGATTCTTCTTTTCTCGCCACGAACAACTTCTGCTACTTCTCCACTAACAGGAGAGCAAAACATGATGTTTTCATTGCTTTTATCAAAGAAAAGCGGCTCGCCCGCTTTAACCTGTTCGCCCGCCTTGACGCACAATTTCGGAACTAATCCATGGAAATTGGGTGGGCGTAATGCGTAAACATCCGCTGTGTCGGCTTGGTCTATCTTTAACTGGGCTTCCCCAGCGAGTCTGATATCTGCACCTTTACGGATTTTGATTGATTTCGACATATCTCTGTGTATGCGTTACATTTGAGCGGCAAAATTAACTAATTGTGCACGTTCTTTGTGGTTGACAAATCCATTTATAATAATTTAGAACAAATCTAAATAAGTAGCTTTTTTATGCAAAACTTTTGCTTCCCATTTATTCTCACATTAAGCACCATGCTCTTAAGCTTATGCTCCTGCACGAGTTTAAGTTCCATTCCTAGTGCAGAAAACCCCACAATAGCTGACGTTCCCTCCATTCTTGAATTTACAAACAAGGTGTACGACCAAAACATAAAAACGATTCAGGTATTTCCAAAAGAAGCACATTTAGGTTCTGCCTACATCGACCTTAACAATCAAATCCCTTTGGAGGTTCACTTTGATGATCTAAAAGGCGGTTTTAACGATTACCGCTACCGCGTTGTTCACTGCACCGCTGACTGGAGACCTTCTGACTTGGATTATGCCGAATACACTCGAGGTTTTGAATCGCTCCAGATAGATAATGTAGAAAGCTCTTTTAACACCAAAGTACAGTACACCCATTATCAGTTCGAATACCCAAACGACATGATGATGCCGACACTTTCGGGCAACTATTTAATTGAAGTCTTTCCGTACAACAATCCAAATGCTCCGCTATTCTCAAGACGAATTGTGGTTTACGAGCAATTGGTGCGCTTTCGGTCTGAGCTAAAAGTGCCTACAGTTATTTCAGAACGCAGGTACAAACAAGAAGTAGATTTTGATGTGGTGACTTATGACTATGTAATTGACCGACCATATCAGGATTTGGACATTGCTGTTCTTCAAAACCACCGATGGGACAACGCTATTGTTGATCTCAAACCTGTTTTCGTGAAAGGCAATGAATTCACTTATGATCACGATACAGAGAATAATTTTGATGGAGGAAATGAGTATCGCTTCTTAGATTTGAAAGACCTTCGATTCATGCCTATAAATGCTGATAGCCTTCGCGAAGCAAAAGAAGCTTGGCAACTTTATCTTCAAGCCGATCAAAAACGCACCTACGAAAGCTACAGAACCACTAGAGATATTAATGGTCGCTTTCTAATTAAGAACGATCTCTTTGATGACCAACTGGAGTCGGACTATGTGAACGTACATTTTCAACTGAGCTACCCTTTAGATGTTGTGGGAGGCGGCGTTTACCTGGTAGGCGATTTCAACGGATATGTGAGAGATGAAAGCAGCAAGATGCGCTACAACCGCTCGAGCAAAAGATTTGAAATCAACCTGCTCTTGAAGCAAGGCTACTACAACTATTTGTACTTGACAAAATTTGAACAAGATGATACGGCCGACATCAAATTCATCGAAGGAACACACCAGGAAACGGAGAACGAATACACCATTATAGCCTATAATTACGACCAACGTGGATACGACAGAGTTGTTGGCATCCTCTTTACGGATAGTTTTAATCGATAAGGGCATAAGCATCAGAAATAGTGGTTTCAGAGCTCAAAAGGATTACGTATATTTGAAGGTATGTCGTCCAACAAAAACACAGCCATTACCTCAGGAATAGTTATTTCTGCGGTATCTCAGTTTGAGGAACGCTATTCATCCCCCGATGATGGCCGATTTATTTTCTCTTACGAAATAACTATTGAAAACAGAACGAGCGCGAGTATTCAATTGCTCCGACGCGCTTGGTATATTTTTGATGCCTCTGGAGAGCATAGACATGTTGAGGGCAAAGGTGTAGTTGGCGAACAACCTGTTATTCTGCCTGGAAAATCTTTCAATTATCGCTCTGCTTGTGATTTAAAATCTCCTTTTGGCAGCATGAAAGGCGAATACATTGTGATGGACCTTTCCGACAAAAGGCTCATCAATGTCGCCATTCCAGTATTCAGTCTTGAAACGCCTTGGATTTTGAATTGATGTCTGCGAAAAAGACCAAGAACTTCATTTCGAAAGCCCTTTTAATTATTTGTACCGCATGCTTATTTGCTTGTGGGGCTGCTCAAGATAAATTCACAGGCATCAGCCTTGTTGGAACTTCTCAACCTTTAGAAAAAGAAGACCTCTCCCCCATTTTAGAACTTGGCAGCAACTCCATTTCAATCATGCCCTTTGCCTATGAGAACGGCAAAGACCCTAAGCTTATTTATAAAGGAATCGATTGGCAATGGTGGGGTGAAAAACCCGAAGGCATTGAGACACAGCTCCTTCTTGCTCATGAACAAGGTCTAAAGGTGATGATTAAACCGCAAATCTGGCGGTGGAATGGAAGCTATACCGGACTACTCAATTTCAATTCAGAGTCTGAATGGCTAGCGTTTGAAGAGGACTACCTGCAATACATCCTCATCTATGCGAAGATGGCCGAGAAACATAAGGCAGAGCTTTTATGTATCGGCACTGAGCTTGGCAAGTTTGTAGAAAAACGACCCTCATTTTGGATGAAGCTCATTCAAGAAGTGCGCACTGAGTATCACGGTAAACTTACCTATGCTTCCAATTGGGACGACTACAAACGTGTTGGGTTTTGGGGCGAACTTGATTTTATCGGTGTTGATGCCTACTTTCCCTTAAGTAGTGAACAAACCCCAAGCATCAGTGCTTGCTGTGAATCTTGGGAAAAGCACCTTCAGGACCTTTCGAGCTATTCCGACCATCACAAGAAGCCGATCATTTTCACAGAATGGGGATTCCGCAGCGCAGATTATTGTGCGCATGAACCTTGGAACTACGATCATCAAAACAACACCAATCTTTTAGCTCAAGAAAACGCACTAAGCGCTACCTTTGAAAGCGTTTGGAAGAAACCTTGGTTTGCCGGAGGTTTTCTTTGGAAATGGTTCCCAAACAATGAGCAAAGTGGTGGTGAACACGACCATCAATTTACGCCTCAAAACAAGCCTGCGCTGAGCATAATTAAGAAGTATTTCCACCAACATAAAAACTAAATTTAGAAATGAATATAATTATCACAGGTGCATCTAGTGGAATTGGCGCTGCAACTGCCGAACGTCTAGATAAAAACGGGCATCAGCTCCTTCTATTAGCTCGAAGTGAAGGCAAATTAAATGAGCTAAATCAAAAGCTCGGTAATCGCCACCAAGTGGCTGTTGCAGACGTTTGCGAGTACGACAATTTGAAAACAGCTGTACATCATTTTGCTGCTTCTTTTGGACAAATAGATGTCTTGGTAAATAACGCTGGATTGGGTGTATTTGATCCGGTTGGGGATGGCAAAATTGAAGATTGGCACACCATGGTTGATGTAAATGTCAAAGGTTTACTCAATGCCATACACATTTGCCTTCCTTATTTGAGGAAATCACTCGGCCATCTGGTTAATTTAGGATCAGTAGCTAGCCATAACGTCTTCCCAAACAGTGGTGTATATTGTGCTACGAAACATGCGGTCTTGGCCATTTCAGAAAGCCTAAGAATGGAATTGTCAGAGGAGTTAAGAGTAACAACCATTTCTCCAGGTGCAGTAAACACGCCTTTCATCGATCAAACAAATAATGAAGACTTGTTGAAAAGCTATAAATCGTATTTTGCAGCTGGAATGTCGCCAAGCATTATTGCCGAGCAAATAACTTGGGCAATTGAGGCGCCGAAGAATGTGGTACTTTCTGAAATAATGATCAGACCTAATAAACAGAACATATGAAACGAATGATTTTAGCTGCCTTTGTTTTTGCAGCTGTATTAAGTTCTTGTGGTGAAGAAGCAACAAGTTCACCACAGGTTGAAGAAGCGGAAGTTAAAAATCCGAACAATACAGATCCGCATCCTGAGCTTGTGGCCAACGATGATTCTTTGCGTTATGTGTATAGCAGACCATTGTTCAATGGAATTTATTTAGCAAACCGTAAAGGTCATAGTTTGATTACCCTCTTGCCCGTTGAACCCTATGAAAAGACGCTTACTAAGTATCCTAATTGCACCGTAGGAACTGGTGTGAATTATGTAATAGCTGATGTGAGGCGATTTGTTCATTTCAATGATTCAACATCCCTAGAGAAAACAGACGATGGTTTTGCTCTTCTCTTAACTGCTGAACAAAAAAGTCAACTTCAAACTTTTGCTAATCGCTTCAAATCTGATGAATATGTCATCCATCTTGGAGAACATGCCATAAAGACTGGAAAAGTTGAGGAGCTTTTGTCGGAAGAGAAAATAAGTTTTGACACTTGTCCTGAAACAGAACAAAGCTCTTTGAAAGTATCCTTATTAAACTATAAGAACCTTAAAAAGGATCCTGAAGAAGCTCTTGGGCAGTAGGATTTGGAACAATTTCTGATAAAGGGAAAGTGTGAATACAATTCAAAACATCAACACATCGGATAAGGACTGGCTTGAAAAGGCCTTGACCTGTTATCGCGATAAACATCCCTTTATTCTTACAGATGATAGTCAGATAGGCATCACCGAAAAAGACCTGGTATCTGCTGTAAAGCTCATTCAAAAAGCTAAAAAGAGCGGTTCAATGACCATCAAACAATTGGCCACTGTCCTCACATCAATAGGTTTAAGTAGTGTAGGTATCTGGCTCATTCTCATAGCCGTTGCAGACCCAGAACCAACGAGCAAGCTTGGGATTTTGTTGGCCGGTGGTGTTGCCTTGATAGCCTTGGGAGGACTGAGTATTTTGAGATCTTTGGGCATGACATGGAAAGTATCAGCAAGCAGTAAATTAGCAAGATTTACAGTTGAACCCAAGTGAAATTGTCTGATTCACACTTAGCTAGTCCTTCTTTAAAAATCATAACACGAAACCCGATGGTATTTGCATCGGGTTTCTTTTCTTTGCAATCGTGAATGCTGCACTACACTTGGGATTTTTTTGCAGCTCAATCAGTTGGGGTGGCCTTGAAATGAACGTTGCGCGATTTGCGCTTTCTTTCTCTCAGAGAGGATGGAAAGTTAGCCTGTTTGCAGTTCCAGGATCTCCCCTTTTTGAAAGAGCTGAATCGATGGGTTTAAGGCCAATTGCCATTAAGCATCATCGAAAGTATTTCGATTTTTCAGCTGTCAAGAACTGGAAACAACTCATTCAAGAACATCAAATTGATGTGGTATGGATAAGGGATACGAGGGACATGCAAGTGGCCGGACTAGCAAAGAACGCTGCTGAAGGTGAGGTCAAATTGGTGTATCAACAAGCCATGCAACTGGGAGTAAGCAAGAAAGATCCTTTCCACACCATGCGTTTCAGACGGATTGACGCTTGGATATCGCCCCTTTCTTTCCTTTCAAAACAAGTTGAGCAACTCACCAATTTCCCAAAAGAACGGATACATGTGATTCCGCTTGGTACCAGAGCAAACCGCTTTCAAAACCTCCCAGATAAAGTCGAAATTAGAAAGCAACTTAAATTGCCTGAGGTAGCAATTATTGGCGGACTTGTTGGTAGAATTGACCCTTTAAAAGGGCAACATTTCATGGTGGAAGTTATCGCCTCCATCGCCCAAAAATATCCCAATTTTCATTTATTACTCGTTGGTGAACCAACTAAAAATGAAGGTGAAGAACACTTTGAGGCCATCCAAGAGCTTATTCGAGAGAACAAATTAGAAGACCGCGTTCATGTTTTGCCCTTTATGGCAGATATTGAGAAAGCTTTTGCTTGTATGGATTTAGCCATAATGGCTAGTGCTGGTGAAACCTTCGGAATGGTAACCATAGAAGCAATGATGAGTGGCTTGCCGGTTTTGGGAACGAATTCAAGTGGAACACCAGAACTATTAGAAAACGGGGAACTTGGAGTTTTGTTTGAGCCAGGAAATTTAGACGAAGCCAAGAGTGCGCTGAAATCATTGTTGGATGATGAAGCCAGCAGAAGACGAATTGGAATGAAAGCTCAAAAACATGCGCTAAAACACTATTCCATGAAGCGGGTGATGGACCAGCTTGAATATCTCGTAAAAAGGCTTTGAGGTATTCCTTAATAATTCATCCGGCTTTCTGAGTTCTACTTCCTACTTTTGTTTTATGCGCATCGTGATCCTTTCTTCATTTCCACCGCTAAGAGGAGGTATTTCTCAATTCAACGCTTCCTTGTATAAAGCTTTGGAAGAAAAGGGACACGAAGTTTTAGGGCTGAGCTTTTCAGTTCAATACCCGAACTTGTTGTTCCCAGGAAAACGCCAGGACGTTGACCGAGTAAATACTGAGCATCAGATTCAAACTGAACGCCTACTTCACTCTTTTAAGCCCAGCACTTGGAAAAAAACAGCAAAGCGCATCGATGCCTTCCAAGCCGACCTTGTTATCGTTCCTTATTGGGTGAGCGTACTTGCTCCATCACTGACAGGCGTACTCACAAGATTAACACATTCCACAAAAGTCTTAGGCCTGATTCACAATGCTGCACCCCATGAGGCGAAGTTTTACGACAAACCTTTGTTCAAGTGCTTTTCTCAGAACTTAGATGGGGCAATTGTACTTAGTGAATCAGTTAAAGAACAACTAAAAGAAACTTGTCCAAAACTGCCCATTTTAGAACTTCGTCATCCTATATATACTCATTTTGGTGAGCCGCTTTCACTTGAGAACATCAAAAAACTGAAGGACCATTACAGTCTAGATGAGCATAAAACCACCTTACTTTTTTTCGGACTCATTCGCGAGTACAAAGGACTGAAAGTCTTGCTTGAAGCTTTTAAAGAGCTCCCCTCAGACTTTCAACTACTCATTATAGGGGAAGTTTATGGTGATGCCCGTCATGAAGTTGATTCCATTCAACATCATCCCAGAGCCAAGGACATTCACTTTGAAAACAGGTTTGTGGAAGACGATGAAGTAGCAGGTATTTTCTCAATGAGTGATTTGGTTGTACTCCCTTATTTACGTGCTTCTCAAAGCGGAGTAACTGCCGTGGCCATTCATTTTGAAAAACCAATAGTGGCCAGCAACGTTGGAGGATTGAGTGAGTTTATTCTTGTTGATGAAACAGGAGTTCTAGTAGAAGAAAACAATGTGAAACAACTCATTGAAGGTATATTGAAAGCTAAGGACCTCAAGCCAAAAGATGCATGGACTCGATTAAAATCAATGTTCTCTTGGTCTAGTTTTGTGGATAATATTTTAATATACATGGACAAATAATTGTATCCGACAATCCTATTATTTTACTTTGTGAATCATCTTGGAATCATCTGTTAAAAACGCATGAAAGCAGCCTCTCTACAAGGACATACACCTATTCAGCTATGAGATTTATACAATTGCAAATCACTTTATTCATAGCTACCACTTTGCTCAGCGCTGGCGTAACTGAAGCACAGAACATCTATGATTTCAAAGGATTGAGAAGCTCTGGTGAGTTAAGTGATGATTTTATCACTACATCCACAGACAAGTACATGGCTCAGGCCGACAGTATGCTAGCCGGGCGCAAATCGAAAGAGTCCAAAGTCACAGATGACTTCCTCCTCAAAAGCAATTTCATTTTGGATGAGATGCTCCTTAGTGGAAGTGTTTTGGTTAACGATCAAGTGGGTGCGTATGTGAATGAAGTATTAGATTCAGTGCTCATTGGTCAGCCCGAGCTTAGAAAACAAATCTCTGTTTATATCACAAAAGCACCTGAAGTAAATGCTTTTGCTACAGATAGAGGTGTGGTATTGGTGAATCTTGGTTTATTCAACAAGATTGAAAACGAAGCGCAATTGGCGGCTATATTGGCTCATGAAGTAACTCATTTTGATGAAAGGCACAACCTTTCCAGCCGATTGAAGGCTCACGAAATTGCCACTGGAAAAGGTGTAAAAAAGGTGAGAACCATCGACGGTTTTCTTTTAAGAAAGCATGCTTATGATAGAAGCTTAGAATATGAGGCTGATTTAAAAGGCGCCGAAAGAATGATGGCAACGAACTACCAGCTTCAAGCGCTCTTAGATGTTTTTGATGTCCTCGAGGATTCCCGCAACCCGTACAAAAATAGGCTCGAAGGAACCGAGGTGCTTAATCAAGAAGAAATGTTGTTTTCAGAACAGATTAATCCATTCCTTCTTGAAATTGATTCTTTAATGAAGGAACAGGATAAACGCTTTTCAGAGTTAGACGATGAAGACCGTGACCTTTACTCTACTCACCCTGCGGTTGAGAAGCGAAAACTAGCCATTAAAGACAAACTCGAAGACAGACCGCTTTATCAGGGTAAAACATATTTGGTGGGTAAAGAACGTTTTGAATATTGCCAAGCTCTAGCTCGTTTAGAAATGGGGCGGATGCTCAATAACAACGGAGATTTCGGACATTCACTCTTCCACTCTTTGCTTGTGAATGAAGATTTCCCAAACCACCCATATAATGACCAAGCACTTATAACTGCCCTATATTCTTACACCCTTGAACGCGCTAGTTCATCTCCTACTGTGAATGGTAACAAAATCAGTATTTCAGTAAGTGAGGAGAAAGGTCCTGCAGATGATAACAGTTACAGTATGGAATGGGAGACCATACCCGTGCAGCAATTTAAGAAAGCCCTATTGCAATTAAACACGCTTGATTTAATCACATTGACCTATGCCAAAGCGCTTGAATTTGAACAAAGGTACCCCTCTGATGCGCTTTATACTAAAATCCAAGAACTCCTGGTTAGAATACTTATAAAGCACTACAACTTCAATATTGATGGCAGGGTTCCCCGTTTTCAAGAACCACATAAGTGGAATGAACAAATAAGTTATGAATATTTCAGCAGCTTGATTACCGAAGAATCATTCCAAACCATTTTTGACATTGCAAAACGGCAGCACGAAATCCAGAACAAAACAGAGCCAATTAGCTCTAAGAAAAAACCTTACTCCAATCAAATGGTGGAGGGCATGAAAACCCAAATGTTGGAGGAAAACGGTGCAAATGACATCTTGCTCTTAAATCCGATGTATCGAACATCGAAAGCAAACGCCAATGGCAATCAATACCTCCCTATTGAATCAGAAACCAAGCAAAAAGAGATTGTTGAAGTATTGAGGTCGTACAACGGATACAAGGATCTCCACTTGGAGGTATTGGATACGAAAAGCGACGAAGATAAAAGTGCCGAAAGGTTCAATGAGAGCATGTTGTTGAGTGAATGGTTAAGCAGGCTTGATGACAATAATAATTTTCCTTTAACAGCAGACTATCAAGCTATTTTAGACTTACTAGAGAAAAGAGAAATCCAAAGTGTGGGACGATTGGCATTTGTTTATTATGAAGAACCAAAGTTCACATTGAGACAAAAAATTGGGAGAAGTTCTCTTGGCTTGCTTATCCCCATTCCGATTAACATTCCTTTTTATTTGAAAACGTTCAGTAAACGACGATTTTTTGTTTCGTACAAAAGTCTTGTAGACCTTAAAAACGGTGTTGTTACTTGGTCTGAGTATGAAGTAAGAACAGGAAATAAAGATTACCTACCATATGTTATCCAAAGCACTGAAGTATATGTATCTGAAACTCAAAAATAGAAGCGCTTTATGGTTGCGGTGCATTGGTACAGTACTTTTTATTTTGCAATGCAGTGGAGCGTATGCACAATTTGAAAAAAGAAATACGCGTGTAGAAATCGTGAGCAATTCTACTATAGGCATATTAGCTTGGGGCTCACTAACTGGAGGTGCTTCTCTTTCGCTTCAACAAAAAATCAATCAACGAATAGAACTGGGCGCACACGCTGGCTATTCTATTGGTGAACGTAATCCCAAGCTAAGCATTTTGTTTCGACCAGAAAAAGGAGACAACTATGTGATTGGAAGACAAATTATGCGGGAATATGGAGTAAACAGCTCCTTCTATTTCACGCGAAGGGGAGCCTTTGCACCTATTGGAACTCACATCTATTTGGGTTTGAACATTGGTTATGCTGTTGAAAAGTACATTTTTAGAACACCAGATGGCGAGCCGTTTATAACTGAATCGGGTATGATATTCAATGATGGTAGTGAACGTACTCTTGAAGAATTCAACTACATCCGACCTATAGTTGGCTTGGGGAATACAGTTCAGTTCAATAGTCATCTTACATTCCGCACCTTGATTGCTTTAGCACCTCGAATTAACTACAGTGTTGAGCGACTTAACAACAACGATTTGCCAACAGCATTGATAGGCCCAAACACCTTTCAAAGTGCTCTTTACTTAGGACAAATTGCCTTTGGTTATCAATTCTAAAGCAAAAAAAAGCCGACCCATTTGGAGTCGGCAAATGTTTGTCGTTGTTGTAAAATCATTTCACAATAAATGACTCGAGTCCAACAAGCAGTGGATCAAACACGTAAGTTTGAATCAAAACCACATCATCACCATTAACTACACCGTACATCCTCGCGGTATCGTAAGGGTAAATCTCTCCCGAATCATCAATCACCTGCTGGACAAGAGCAGGTTTGTAATACACATCAATCTTCTTGGTCTTTCCTGACCTTTCCAATACTCTCAAAGTAAATGCTGCCTGACTATTCAAAAGGCTGTCTTCCGCCTCTGGAGTCATGTGAGATTGGTAAGTTTCTAGGTGTACTTTCTTGTAACGAATAAAATAATCCTTCACGGCTAAGGTGTCGAATTGAGGAATGTCAATATCCAACAAGCGAGAATGAAGTACCAGGTCACTTTCGCCATTAAAGTGGATATCGAAACTGCGGTTCTCTTCGTTATGATGAATGACCTCTACCTTTTGAATGTCTTCAAGGTTTGGGTAATCAAAAATTCCAGTGTATCTCCACTCTTCTTCATCCGTAAAAAAACGGGTGCTTAAAAAGCCCGTAAATCCTTCCATGTGGGTAATAAAAGGCTCAGAAGACCTTCCCTCCTCTGGCGTTTCTAATACCATGTAGGTCCCAGTGTGGTCTGATGTTGGCGTTCCTACAATGTAAGTTTTAGCCGGTTGATCCCCACCTGTATAAATCTCAACGCTTTTCCCTGTTTGCATCAACTTCAGCATGTTCTCTTTCGCCGTTGAAGGAACAGGAGATTTAACTTTGATTCTTTTGAAGGTTTTCAGCAAAAGATCAACAGCATCTTTTCTCGCTTTGTACTTTCCGTTTAAATCCCAATAGCGGCTGTTTTCATCGCGTTCTAACAAAACACGCTGACCGTTAGCATCAGTAATAAAAATCTTCGTCACCGTGGCGGTATCTTCTATGGCAAAATTGGCCAATGGATTTTTCGAGAGGGTACTCGAATCTTCTCCATAAAAATACCAAACTACACCACTTACAATAGTGAGTCCAATGAGGATAAACAATAAATTTAAGTTCTTTCTCATGCTTTTTTCTTCGTCGCTGATTCGTTTTTAGAATACTTGTTTCTTCTGATAAGCCAATTGATTAAGCCAAGAAGCACCACTAAGATGAGCGGTACAATCATGTTCAAACCTTGCCAGAACGATCTGTCTTTCACCATGGCTACTTGATCTAATTTTCTTAGTTCAATGGTTCTAGAGCGCAGAGAGATCAGTGCTTCGTCATCGAGCAGGTAGTTTACGCAGTTCATCAGGAAGTCTTTATTATCAAAAACCACTCTTCGCGCATTTCTATCGTAGCCTAGAGGAAGCGGCTGAAACATCCCACCTTCAACCGGCATGACTTTGTTTCTTGCGATATCTCCGTCTGCGATCACTATCATTTTGGTATCAGCACTTCGTTCTCTGTAGGCAAACTGGACATCGTTCTTCAAGGTGTCAACGAGACGATCTTTGAAGTTTGAGGTGAAATTCCCTTCGAGTAAGACAGCGAGGTTTTGATCGCTCGAACCTGTATTTGTGAAGTAATCGATATCAAAATTAACAACCGCCGTATTGATTCTCACTGGAGCATTTTGAATTCTGCTTAGTGATGAGGACTTCAGCAAAGGAGTTTTAATCACTCTTGGATCATTCCCCACAAAATCCAACGAACTGGCAAAATCAAAGCGTATTGGATCTAATTTAGCACTAATTGGGTGGGCATCTTCACCAGCAAGTACAACAGGTGCATAATACCAATTGAAAGGCTCATAATTTCTTTGGTTCCCGTTTCTACCAGCATCGAGAAAAATCAAATCACTTTGGTAATCGAGTACCATGTTTCTGTTCAACTTCACGCCATAATCGAAAAGCATGTCGTACAAGCCCATTTCATTTGTAATACCTATGGTTTGTTGGTTTTGCGCAAGGCTATCTAAGTCGGTTAAAATGGGATCAATCAACCAAAGTACCTTCCCTCCGCTCATGATGTATTGGTCTATAAGCAACTTGTCTTTATACGAAAACGAACTGTCAGGCTTAGCTACAATGAGGAGGTCGTACTTGGCCTGACGATCAGCAATTCCTTCAAGCTTGTCGGTAAGCGCACTTATTTGGTTATCGATTTTGATGGTCGTCACATCATAATCTTCATTCAAGGTGCGTGTCCAATCAGCCGTTTCAATGGGTTCCAGTTCTCCGTGTCCTTCTAGAAAAGCAATGCTCGGTCTTTCCCTGCGCATCAGGTTTCTAATTTTGCTTGCGAGTTCAAACTCCAGGTTACTTACGGAGTTGTTGATCATTTCATCGCTCGGATCAGGATTTTCACTCTTGTAAAACTGAATTGGTGAGTCTTGACCTTTATATGTTACCATGGCGGCTGGCCAAATGTTTTGATACTTTTTTGCTCCGTTTTCTTCGTAGAAGATGTTGGTGAATCGAAGACCTTGCTCCCACAATGCCTGTTCGTTTTCGCCTATGGTTTTCTCATCGCCGCTTTCATAAATGTCTATGAACTCGTATTCGATTTGATCGTCGCTGTAATCGCGAAATTCATCGAGGCTTTCTTTGATACTTTGTTCTAGGCGTTTCCATTTCGCTGGGAAAGTTCCATGAAGGTAAACACGCACAAAAATAACATCGTCAACCTCCGCCAGCATTTCTTTGGAAGCATCAGTTAATGAGTGTCTTTTTTCTTGAGTGAGGTCGAACTTGGTGAAGAAAACCGACGATAGGAGCACGACGATGAGCACAATTACGCTGCTCAACAACCACTGAATGATATCTGCTTGTTTTTGATTATTCTTCATCACCATTTTCTACTTTGAAGTACTAAGCGCGTCACCAACAAAAACAAAGAAATCAGTCCAAGAAAATAGGCCAGATCTCGCGTATCCAGTACACCTTTAGCTAGATTAACATTATGATCGTAAATCCCCAGAGCCAGGATGTAGCTATCAAATTCACCAAAAAGCTTGAATGATCCGATGGACTCAAAACCAATAAAGAAGAAAAAGCAGAGAACGGCTCCAAGCAAAAACGCAATGATTTGATTTGAGGTGATGCTTGAGGCGAAGATGCCAATAGAAACATAAGCTCCACCCAAGAACACGAGGCCGATATACGAGCCCATTGCTCCTCCACTATCGATATTCCCTACTGGATTTCCCATAAAGTAAACGGAGATGTAATAAACCAAAGTTGGAATCAAAGCGATGAGCACGAGTGTTAGTCCGGCAAAGTACTTCGCCAGCACAATGTTCATATCACTTAAAGGCTTGGTGAGCAGCATTTCAATGGTTCCCGTTCTTTTCTCTTCTGCAAAACTTCTCATGGTAATTGCTGGAATGAGGAACATAAACACCCATGGTGCAATGGCGAAAAGTGAGTTGATATTGGCAAATCCTTGGTCAATAACATTGAAGTCTTGTGGGAAGACCCACATAAAGAGTCCTACGAGCAAGAGGAATACGCCTATTACAACGTACCCAATCAAGGAACTCAGGAATGATCTTATTTCTTTCAGGTATAGTGCTATCATAACGAAGGCTTAAAATTAGGTCAATTGTGGCCCATCATGAACCTAAAAAAAATCATTTTTTCACAACTCAACGTGAGTGAAGGTGCTCTGTTGTGTTGAGGCAAAGAGAATTTTATGCTAAAACGTGCATCTGTTCTAGCGTCCAGGCTTCTGCTTTATCTTGAAACAGGGTTTTAGTTGCAGGCCAGACCTTGCCAAACAACTCGCTATTTTTGTAATCACTTAGATTGGCTTCTTCTTCCCACCAGCTGTAAGTGAAGAATATATTGGGATGATCTTGGTCTTGAAGCAATTCGAGTCGATGACAGCCTTTTACTGCTCGGATATCAGATTTATGTTCCTCAAAAAGCACTTTAAAAGCGGCGACTTGATCTGGTTTAAATACCATTTTGACTATCCTTATTTTCATTGAATTGAATTCTAACGACACTATTTATGCTCAGGTTAAATAATCGGGCGGCTCCTCCTCCATTCCCTTCCGTTCCTTTATTGATGGCAATTTCTAAAACCTTACTGTGATTGAAAATCGCTACTTTTTCGCCTTCGGGAACATTATTGTAGTGGGCACTGATTTTTCTAATATCAAATGTTCTTCTTCTGAACTGAATATAAAACTCTCGCCCTTTACCCACTTCTCTGAATAGTTGATAGGTGATATTGGTATGGGCATTACCATAACGATCTATGTGCGTAACGTGTCCGCGCAAAGCATTGGCTTCAGTAAGTGGACGAAAACGTTCTGCTTGTCGAATATCTTGAATTTGTTTGCCAATCACCTCAGGAGTTCCGCCACGTGCGAGGTGGCATGCGGCTCTAACAAAAATCGTTCTTACAGGGAAAGTAAGCTCGTCTGCTTCCCAATCGAGGTTTAATTCGTATATCGCGTCTGGTGTTTTATCGAAAATCAAACTAAAGACGCCATTATCGGCACCAATGAAGTAATGTCCGTTATACTCCACCACCAAATGAGGTATTTCGGCCGAAACATCAGGGTTTACGCCAATGACATGAATTGTTCCCTTAGGGAATTCGTGATATGTATGGCGTAGCATCATCGCCGCGTGGTTGGTGTCAAAGGGGCTCACAGAATGCGAGATATCCACAATCACCGCTCCGGGCAATTGCGAATAAATAGCTCCTTTGACCACGGCAACCGCGTGATCTTTGATGCCCATGTCTGATATCAGTGTTATGATTCCCATATTAATTATCCAACAATTGCAAAGGTGCAAATCAACTGGGAGATATTTACTTATTTTTGTATGAAAATATGCACTGTTAATTCCCTCATATTGCAAGAGAAAGAAATTGCGATTCCTTTAGTGGACCCGCTGGAGTTTTATGGAACAAACGACAGCAAGCTGAAACTCATCAAACAGCACTTTTCAAAATTGAAAATTGTTGCGCGAGGTAGTCAGATAAAAGTATTTGGTGACCCAACTGAAATTGAGCGCTTTAACAAGCAGCTTGATCTCATTTTTTGGCACCTAGATAAATACCAGCGCCTTACAGAACGGGACTTAGAAAAGTTACTTGGTGCAGACGGTGAAACCGTGCGCAAGAGTGCTCGGAAAGACGATATCCTCGTTTATGGCCCTGGAGGAAATCAAGTCACAGCCCGCACGCCCAATCAACGTAAGATTGTTGAGGCCTGCATGAAAGACGACATGGTTTTTGCCGTTGGTCCGGCAGGTACAGGAAAAACCTACACCGCCGTTGCCATGGCCGTTAGAGCATTAAAAGAAAAAGAGGTTAAACGCATCATCCTTACTCGTCCGGCAGTTGAAGCTGGCGAAAACCTCGGTTTTTTACCGGGTGACCTTAAGGAGAAGTTAGATCCCTACCTCCAACCGCTTTACGACGCTTTACTCGACATGCTCCCATATGAGAAAGTGGCTGACTACCTTGAAAAAGGAGTGATTGAAGTTGCACCACTTGCTTTCATGAGAGGGCGAACCTTAGACAAGGCCTTTGTTATTCTTGATGAAGCACAAAATACCACTGTAGCTCAAATGCGCATGTTCTTAACGCGTATGGGTCAAACAGCCAAATTTGTGATTACTGGAGATGCATCCCAAGTGGATTTACCTAAAAAGCAAGGTTCTGGATTGGTCTATGTTCTCAGAATTCTGAAAGATGTGGAAGGAATCAGTTTTATCCAACTCACAGGCGATGACGTTATTCGACATAAATTAGTGAAACGCATTATTACCGCCTTCGAAAAAGAAGACTAATGAAAAATTGGAGTGCCTTATTGATTCTTTGTTCATTCCTGCTTATTGCTTGCAGCAGCCACAAAATGCTGAATCAGCAACTTCTTGGGACTTGGAAATTGGAGATCGACTCATTTTCTGATGATGAAAATACAATACCACAAGGGATCAAGGATTACACCACTGAGTTCGGAAACACCATTACTTATGTCTTTCAAGACGACAATAGTTACACCATCACCTCAGCTTCGATTGTAGATGGAAAAAGAGGTACTTATGTGGTCAATAATAAGCGTAATGAAATTACTTTACGCATGGCTGAAGAAGACCCCAACGTGATTAAAGTAAATGAAATAATTGCCGACACGCTTTATTGCGAAAGTCTTATTACATCTAGTGGTAAGATGATTTTTAAGTTGAAGCGAGTTAAAAACTAAGTCTCAAACCGTTCTGCTGAGATTATAATTAAGGATTAGAAACAAGGGATTAAAGAAGTAAGATGAACAGTATTGTAAAAAGCGATTTTAATTTTCCAGGTCAGTTAAAGAAATACGAAGGTAAAGTTCGAGACGTCTATTATTTGAAAAATGATAAACTCTTGATGGTAGCTAGCGATCGAATATCAGCCTTTGACGTAGTTCTCCCTAAGGGAATTCCGTTTAAAGGTCAAGTCTTGAATCAATTGGCATCGCGTTTTCTTGATTTAACTGAAGACATCGTTCCCAATTGGAAGATTGCTTCACCAGACCCCAACGTTACCATCGGATATGCCTGCGAGCCCTTTAAAGTAGAGATGGTGATTCGAGGTTATTTGACCGGACACGCTTGGCGAGTTTACAATTCAGGTGCTCGTGTACTTTGCGGTGTTGAACTGCCGGAGGGACTGAAAGAGCACGACAAACTTCCTAATCCCATCATCACCCCATCAACAAAAGCAGATGAAGGTCATGATGAAGACATCACCCGCGAAGAGATCATTGCAAATGGAATTGTTTCTGAAGAAGACTACACTCGCTTAGAAGCCATCACTCATGCCTTGTACAAAAGAGGTACTGAAATAGCAGCCAAGCAAGGCTTAATCCTTGTCGACACCAAATACGAATTTGGCAAACGAAACGGCGTGATTACCTTAATCGATGAAATCCATACCCCAGATAGCAGCAGGTATTTTTATTTGGACGGCTATGCTGAAAGACAAGCAGCTGGGGAGCAGCAAAAGCAGTTGTCTAAAGAGTTTGTTAGAGAGTGGCTTATTGCAGGTGGATTTATGGGTAAAGAAGGACAAGAAATCCCTGAAATGACCCAAGAGTTTATTGAATTGGTAAGTGAGAGATATATTGAGCTTTTTGAGAAAGTGACAGGGACACCATTTGTAAAGGCAAAAACTAATAGTTTAGCAGAACGAATCGAAAACAACGTCTTGGACTACCTCGCAAACGGCTAATATTATGGCACTAGACATTCAAAACTCCATTCAAAACGCGTGTAATGCGCTAAGAGAAAACAAGGTCATCCTTATTCCTTGTGAAATCGGTTGGACTTTAGCGTGTGACGCACAATCGAGAGATGCAGTAAAGGAAATGTTAGGGATGATACCCGAAGAAGAGCAAGACGCTCCTACCTTGCTTATTGACGATGATCGAAAACTGAATCGTTATTTTAAGAGCATTCCTGAAGTAGCTTGGGACCTCCTAGAAACGGCCATGAAACCACTGACTTTTGTGTTTGAAGAAAGCATGAATATAAGTCCAGAACTTCAAGGAGAAAAGCAATCTATTGGGGTTCGTATCAGCAAGCATGGATATGTTCAAGCACTTGGCAAGAAGTATGGGAAAGCCATAGCAGGACTTGAATTGTATGAACTCAGTAAAGACGAAAAAGCCGCGCTAGAGGCACGGCTTGAGTTCGTTTATGCTGGTGAAGTAGACGATTTCGAAATGGACAGTATTGATATAATTGGTATTCGTCCTAACGGACAAGTAACAGTTTACTAAGTCTTATTTTTCAACAGGCATATTCGCTCCTAACCAAGCGCCCATGCCTCCTTCAAGGTTATACACCTCCATGAAGCCCATATCGGTCATTTTACTCATGGTTTTGCCGCTTCTTCCTCCAGATGCGCAGTAGACAAAAACTGCTTTGTTTTTATCAAGAGTGGCGATTTGATCATTGAAATCATCGCCATAGAAATCCATTTCTAGTGCACCAGCAATTTTCCCTTTCGCCACTTCCTCTGGTGTTCTGACGTCAAGAATAATGGCATTTTCTGCAGACATTTGTGCTGCAAATTGTTCAACACTAATATCCGCTGCTTTAGCTCCATTAGGTAATTCTTTTTGTTCGCTAGTGCCACACTGAATAAATAAGACAGTAGAAAAAAGTAAAAAAAGCGTTTTCATGGTTTGAATTTTCATCAAAAGTAGACAAATCGTTGAGCTCCTTAAGTGACTATTGTTACTAAACACTTTGCTTAATGTATTTTTGTTCTGATGGAAGCACTGATATCACAAAAACTGGAAGACCATTTCGGGTTTTCGGTAGCACAGATTAGCCGAATGATTGGCTACGAAACCTATAATTTCAAAGTTGATACACCAGATGGTTCATTTGTTTGTAAACTTCATAGAATTGACGAACTAGACGCCCTTTCCGCTGAAACGCACTTGCTGCTTTATCTACAAGAACACTTCAATTACGATGTTCCAGTTCCAATTCCCATTGATGCCAACTCTTGGTTTGTGTCGATTGAGATTGAAGAAAAGAACTACCTGATGAGGGTTCTGAGTTTTGTTGAGGGGAAACTCTACGCCGAAAATCAAGCTGGTCAAGAACTGTGGGCAAGTTTGGGGACATTTACAGCCAGCTTTCATAAAGTGCTTCGCGGCTTTAGAAGTTATGAAATCGAAGCGCGCCAGATTATCTGGGATTTGAGTAAGGCTCAATTGAATGAGCCGAAGATAAAATACATCACAGATCATGAAAAACGCAGTCAGGTCTTGTTTTTCATGAATCATTTCAAACAAGAAATTCTACCAATTCTTCATGAGTTTCCGTCGCAAATTATCCAAAATGATGGAAACGACTGGAACATTATTACTGATCATCAGGATGTGACGGGCATCATCGATTTTGGTGATACCTGCTTTGCTCCAAAAATGTGTGATCTTGCAATCACCCTCACATACATGCTACTAGATGTAGAATCGCCCATTGACGCTGGTGAAATTTTTCTGAAAGCCTATGCACAAGAGGAAAAGTTGAGTGAACGAGAGGTCGATTTGCTCTATTATCTCATCGGTTTGCGAATTAGTGTGAGTTTAATCAATTCGGCTCACGGCAAGGTAACATCACCCAACAATCACTACCTCATAGTTTCTGAACGACCAGCCTGGGCTTTGTTGAATAAATGGATTTCAATCAACCCAATAGAAGTACAAAACCGTTTTAGAAAAGCCGCCGGTCTGGACATCAAGGCTGTTTTAAGTTCTGCTGAATTATTAAAAAGCCGCAACGAAACCTTCCCTCAAAGTATGAGTTTGGCCTATTCTCCTCTTCCAATCAACATGTCAGGAGCTCTTTTTCAATACATGTTCGATAGTGAAGGCGGTCGTTATCTTGATTTTTACAACAACATACCTCACCTTGGTCATCAGCGGCCAGAGGTTTTAGAAGCCATTCGAAAGCAACTCTTTTCGCTCAACACCAACAGTCGATACCTTCATCCTTTGATGAATGAATACGGTTCTAGGCTATTATCCAAGCTTCCAAAACATTTAAACCGGGTGTTTTTGGTGAATGATGGAAGCGCTGCAAGTGATCTGGCCGTTCGTATAGCTCGTCATTATACTAAAAGAAAAGCCGTTTGTGTTATTGAGCACGGGTATCACGGACACACCAGTCTGGGTATCGATATATCCAACTACAAACACGGAGGAAAAGGTGGAAGTGGTGCCCCTGAAGACGTTCATGTTTTGCCTTTGCCCGACATGTATCGCCACCCAGAATTACTCGAAGAGCAAACAAAATGGGCTGTTGAGCTCATTGAGCGTGTTCAACCTGCCTGTTTTATTTCTGAGAGCATAGTTGGTTGCGGAGGTCAGGTTCCTCTTCCTCAGTCCTATGTTCATGCCATTCACGCTGCAGTTAGAAAACATGGTGGCCTCTGTATTTCGGATGAAGTACAAACTGGCTTTGGTCGAACTGGTAAAAACTTCTGGGCCTTTGAAAACTTAGACTTAAGTCCAGACATGGTGGTGATGGGCAAGTCGATGGGCAATGGTCACCCAATTGCAGGATTAGCACTGAATAACACTCTAGCCGACAGCTTTAACAATGGAATGGAGTTCTTTAGTTCGTATGGTGCAAACCCCGTTGCTTGTGCCGCAGGATTAGCCGTACTCGATATATTAGAGCATAGTGACCTTCAATCGAACAGCGCCATACTTGGTGCTTATTTGAAAGATCAACTTGAAACCATGGCCATGGATTTTGATCAACTCGGCGAAGTTCGAGGCGAAGGCTTATTTTTAGGTGTCGACATTGTGTGTGACAGCGATAGTAAAAAAGAAGATCCCGTTTATGCTTCAAAAATCAAGCATCAGCTCAAAAAACAGGGCATTTTAGTGGGCACTGATGGTCCGAAAGACAGTGTATTAAAAATCAAACCACCCCTTTGCATCACCCAAGAAAATGCTGATGAATTCTTAGATGTTTTACAAAAGATTCTTCGTCAGTAGGGCAAGGCCAAGATAATCACGTAATTTTGCCGCCCATGAATTTAGAGAATCACCTACAACATCCTGTATTTAAGTGTGTTCAAGAAATTGCAGATACGAAAGGACAAAAAGCGTTTGCGATTGGAGGATTTGTTCGAGACATCATACTTGAGCGTCCGTCAAAAGACATCGATATTGTTACTGAAGGAAGTGGTTTAGAGCTTGCAGAACTAACAGCTAAAGCACTTGGCATTAAGAAAGTGAGTTACTTCAAGAACTTCGGAACAGCCATGTTCAAGCACGGAGATACAGAGGTAGAATTTGTAGGAGCCCGGAAGGAGTCATACCAGAGAGATTCTCGAAATCCAATTGTTGAGAACGGTACAATTCAAGACGATCAGGAGCGCAGAGATTTCACCATTAACGCCTTAGCCATCACTTTAAATAAAGAGGGTTTTGGTGAAGTTGTTGATCCCTTTGACGGACTTAAAGACATCAGCAACAAGGTTTTAAGAACACCTCTCGACCCTGACATTACGTATTCAGACGACCCACTAAGGATGCTTCGAGCAGTTCGTTTTGCAAGTCAATTAGGTTTTCGAATTGAAGAAGAGAGTTTAGAGGCCATCACTCGAAATGCGCATCGGGTTTCTATTATTTCCATGGAACGAGTGAGTGTTGAGTTGAATAAAATCATCCTTTCAGAAAAGCCCTCCTTTGGTTTTAAGCTCTTAGATAAAACCGGTTTATTGGAGCAAATCTTCCCGCTCATGTTGAAGTTAAAGGGGGCCGAGGTAAAGAACGGTATTGGACATAAAGATAACTTCTACCATACTTTGCAGGTACTCGATAACGTAGCCGAACATTCAAATGACTTGTGGCTTCGATGGGCAGCTATCTTGCACGATATCGCCAAGCCTCAAACGAAGCGATTCGACCCCAATCACGGCTGGACCTTTCATGGTCATGAAGACAAAGGAGCCCGAATGGTTCCTAAGATTTTTAAAGCCTTGAAGTTGCCCTTAGACCATAAGATGAAGTATGTTCAAAAGTTGGTACTCCTTCATCTTCGCCCCATTGCTCTTACAAAGGAGGTGATTACTGATAGTGCTGTACGTCGCTTATTGTTTGAGGCGGGTGATGATGTTGATGATTTGATGACCCTTTGCCGAGCCGATATTACTTCAAAAAACGAACGAAAGGTTAAGCGCTACTTGAGCAATTACGAGCTTGTTAAACAACGCTTGGTGGAATTAGAGGAGAAAGACAGGGTAAGAAATTTCCAACCTCCAGTGAGTGGAGAAATGATCATGGAGATTTTCGATATTCCCCCAGGCAGGCAAATTGGTACCTTGAAAGAAACCATCAAGGAAGCCATTTTGGAAGGAGACATTCCAAACGATCTTGAAGCTGCAAAGGCCTTGCTCATGAAGGAGGCTGCTAAACTTGGGTTGAAAGCCAAGAGAGATTTGAACAATTTGTGATATCCTTTCCCCCCTTCTGCCCTATCTTTGTGCTATGGATTTGAAATTAATACTTCTTTCTATCGGCTTATTAGGCTTGGCCTTTGCTGGTATCGCCATTAAGATTTTGGCTAAAAAAGACGGTCAGTTTGCAGGAACATGCGCATCCAATAATCCGATGTTGAATAAGGACGGAGAGCCTTGCAGCATCTGTGGTGCTCGTCCGCAAGACAAGTGCCGTGGAGATGACGCCATTGCCTAACAATCAGATCATTTTGTAAGCCAGAATCAGGCCTATGATGAATATCATTACTCCAAGAAAAAACAGCATGGTCATATTCACATAGTCTCCAAACTTTAGAATAATTCTCTTTTTGGCCGTTTTGGGTAGAAATCCGGATTGGTAATAGTTGAATTCCTCTGCTAAGTTTTGACTTAGGACGTACAACATCACCACTAAAATTACACCTGAGAACATAATTCCAAATGCAGCGTTATCAGAATTCGATAGCAAACTTGAAATGAGAACAAAAGCAAAAAGCATTGAGAAGGCACAAAGTGTTTGAAAATTAGCCCTCCCCATTCTCCCTGTTTCTACCCTAGGGTCATAAGTTGATCTTGCATTTGTTCTAGGCCTTGTTTGATGTGTCTTTCTGCTCTTTCTAGCTTCTTCTGCAGCTTTTCGTCGCATGTAAGCTTCAAAATCGCGAACGTGTCGGAAATCATTCGGACTTTTATGTCTTGTCCCTGAATTTGGTTTACTCCAATCTCGAACCTTCCCCGATCTCACTGCCATGATGTAATCATAGGCTTTGTCTAATTCAATAAACTGCGTTTTTGCTTGGGCTGAAGGGTTTACGTCTGGGTGAAGCTTTTTTGCTTTTGATCGGTAGGCTTTTTTTATTGAAGCTTCATCAGCGTCCATTGATATGCCCAGAAATTGATATGCTTTAATCAGTTTTTGTGATGCCATTTCTAACGCGCTTCAAGAATTGGAATAGCTATAGCTTCAACATCAAATCCAGCTTCGCGAAGCAAAAGTAATAGCCCCTTTTCTCCATGAAGGTGTCCGGCTCCAACTGCAAAAAACACTTTCCTATTCCCACTAATACTATCTATCTTGGGAATCCAGTTTAAATTGCGTTGATCGAGAAAAGTACTTTTGTGAGTATTCAAAAAATCATCCGTAAACAAAAGGCTATCTAAAATATTGAGGTCTTGAGACAGATAAGTTTCAAAAAGTAATTCAAAATCTGTTTGATCCCCCGTCACCTCCAATGCCTCCAGAAGATATTCTGCTTGTTCCTTGTAGCTCATCACATCAAATAAGTTGATCTGCTCCTCCAAGGATTCTAGTCCGCCAGTTTCCTTCTCGCCACTGCTCAAAACGATATCCATTTCCATCGAGGCCATGGTTTGCAGGTTTCCATTTCCTTCATCCTGAATCAACATCGCGATTAAAGCCGGTTTCCAGTTGTTGATTAATTGAAGGGGGGCTCCCATGAACTGTCTAACTCTTTCGTCGACTTGAGCAAACTGAGCACTATCGAGTAAATCGCTTATGAGCATCCCATCCTTCATTACTGCAATTTGAGCAATGCCATTGGGGTCAAGGTTTAACATGTCTAACTCACAAACAAGCTGATCGCAGTTTTCTATGCAGTTTAGAAGAGTATCAGAGAAGGTATAATCGTTTGCTGGATACAAATGAATGGTACCCAGGAGAAATGAAGGCGCTTCATTCTCCTTTTGGATCTTATAAAAGAGCGCATTGGTATCGCTGTGTTTTTGCTTAGCAGTGATTTCCTGAGCAAGCTGAATTTCTTTTGTTTTGCTGCACGATGTAAAGACAAAGATGAAGAGCAGCAATAGGTTTAAGAAGCTAGAATTCAGACCATTTTTCATTGCGACAAACATAAGAAAAAGGCTTTGTACTTTTTTGATGTTTTGAACGATAAGTGGCTTAAGTGTAAGAAGTAATTTCCCCGATAACCGGCTTAAGTCGCACTAACGATTTTCCCTGATAACCGGCTTAAGTCGCAGAACAAAACTTCTTGATAACCGGCTTAAGTCGCAGAACAATTTTTCTTGATAACCGCCTTAAATCGCAGAACAATTTTCCTTGATAACCGGCTTAAGTCGCAGAACGATTTTCCTTGATAACCGGCTTAAGTCGCAGTACGATTTTTCCTGATAACCGGCTTAAGTCGCAAGATTAAATCACAAAGCCAAAGTCGAGCTGAAACTAAAATTTG
>Ga0209652_1000913_pt1 | contig 24830 bp, 11 predicted proteins | sample SaaInl74LU_5_DNA_FD_184641 | JGI IMG/M metagenome (GOLD analysis project Ga0209652, IMG submission 184641) | Marine microbial communities from expanding oxygen minimum zones in the Saanich Inlet - ESP_74LU_5_DNA (SPAdes) (version 2) | ecosystem: Environmental > Aquatic > Marine > Intertidal zone... | reverse complement strand
AACTCTTTTCTCAATCATCCCGACATGGTTGGATCGGAGTGTCGTGATCACAGTATTGCACTTAGGGGGATTGAGCAGCTGTTTTTATTTGATGATCTCTTGAAAAAGAAGATCGAGAGTGATCAGGGAGATGATCTTTTTGGATTTGATCCAATGTTGTATCCTGTGCGAATGACAGATACGTTCTTAACACCAAGGGAAGATCTGCTATTATGGTGGATGGGGGATGAAAGAGATATGGCTATCGTTCGTTTGAAGAAATGTGCAGTTTCAACCTTATCTTCGTGTCAACCACAAACCGAGGAAGGTTCCTCTCCCACCAACATTGCAAATCAGCAGCTCTGTCCACCAATTACTAGCTTATTCGCTGCACTCCTGTATTCATCAAGAAGTAAAGCCAATGCATTCTCAGATCTTCGGTCGCAGCAAATGTATGTTGCCAATGTGGTTGCTCCACTCTGTTCTGAGTATTTGGAGTTGATGCACGGAGAAGCTACATTACTGCGTCAACGCTTACTGGCTCGTGACACCACAAAATCCTATTCGGGATCGGACGAAATGTTGACTGCTAATGTGTTGGAGTGGATTAGTATGATTACTGGAGTACACATGGCTGGCCACGCAGTCCTGTGTTCGCAAATAACTCAAAATGCGGAGAATGACCATCCAGACCATCACAATCCATTGGATGGTGTTATCAAATCAATCTTTGCATTTGGTGACGCAATGGTTGACGAATTCGTTTCAGTATTTGTGGAGCAAATAATGATGGAGCGTGCGAAATTGGCTGGGTATACAATGAGAGCCCCCTTCCTAATCTCGGAACATCCTCATGAGCATCATGAGAGACGAGGGCAAAGAGAGAAAGATGTCACATACACACTAACATTGTCTCCCGATCTGAATGATTCCATCCATGTTCTCTCCGTAACATTGAAAGCATGTCAAATAGCAGCAGCAAAGGTTAACAGCGTGGACAGTAGAACGGCTGAAATGATGTATTTTGGGAGTCAGTCTATTGAAAACAGCTTGTCACATGCAGTTGGATGTAAATTCTTGGATATTGGCCTCGATCCGATGGGTATGTGTCCTGAGATTTATCTTGATGGTGCGAAACAGTTTTGCCATGATGTCTGTGCCTTCAAGCATCTTTTCCAGCACACAACTTCGAGTGAAGGCCCAATGGAGAGAGCTGTAGCTGCATCGCGGTTAATGTCCCTCGACGAGTCCCCTCTAACAGCGTTACGTGATGCTCTTTGTGCTCTAATCTCCTCGGACACGGGATCAGAGGCGTTATTCATTTCAGATTTTGCTGCTGATTCGCGGCTACTCGAAGAAGCAGAAAGCATGCTGGATGCGAAAGGATTTGGCTCTCTTGCATTAGAGGAGGCCGTGTCAATCATGAATAGGAGGTGTTAAGTATAAACAAAAACTTTAGCAATTTTATCACCCCTCTTCAAATAGATGCACTACAAGCAGCTCAGATTATTCATGACGATGGGGGCTTTCATCAACAATTTTCTTCATGGTTTGTTCGTCAGAAAATGCTTGATAGTGAGCAAATACATTATTGAAGGTTCCCGAACCAGCTGTCTTGGAGCGCATTGAGCAAGACAGAAGCAAGATGCTCTAGCAAATGAAAGTGTGACTGGTTGACGTATTTTGTGTCCGTCCGGTACCCCATTTTGTCTCTACAAGTCAAGGAAGAGGAACAAGAACAACAAGAGCGAGGCCCGCATATCACATAGGAAATCAGGTAATGTTGCATTATTCTCTATCCTTTCTGCATAGGGCTGTCTTAAGGTCCAAGGGATGATGTGTGCGGATCTCTTGAGATTACGACTTCTGTCATCTCTGCAAATATTCTCACGCACTGTTGCTGTTGCTTATGCAACTTGCAACGTCGGTCAATCCTGCAACAAGTTTGGAACATGAAGTTTGCTCTTTGGTATGATGGATTTCATACATTCGTTCGGTCTAAGGGGATTATTGATATGTTAGATGTAGTCACCATAAGCGGGAACAGAATAGTGGTCATGGGGAGTAGTAACAATGCCTCTCTTGTACCTTTCGTTTTCGTATGTTGGTGTTGTTTAGAGTAGGCATCTTCCTTTGGTCCTCTGTATTTTACCTGCTTGTTGTGATACTCCTTTTCTGAGGAAAGAATCTGTTCTGAGATCAAGAGGACGCTCCTTGGGATGGAATATGTGTCTCTTTTAATGTCTTATTTGAATATTTCTGGTGTGACTTGGCTTCATTACTAATCCTAGACACTTTTCTATACATCGAAAAGAAGCCACTCCAATTGATACGTTTCGACTTCATGAGTTTCACTCTCATCGTCAGTTTCATGCATTTGATACGGCTCTACAGTTTCAGTGACATACGTAAAGGCAAAAGGACATGGGTCTCTATCTGCTACTGCTACTGCTAGGCATGAGCTATTGTCAACAATCACGTCGTCTTTCAATTGTTCTTTTCTATGCCTAATCAATCCATCTACTTTTTCATCGTTCTGCCTATCTGAATCTATTTTATCTGTTGAACAGATGACGGTTGTTGTTGTGGTGGTGTGTCCAGACCTAGCACTCTGATGCTCTTTCTTTTTACGTGGCGATGCAATAGATCGAATCAGCAACGGGACGGACAACCGGAAGCCGCTTCTTCCCGAACGACGATGATCCATATCTTTCGCCACATCATCTGCGCTACTATTTTGATCAAAATATGACTGGCAGCCAGGGCAGCGATGCATATGTTTTGGTAGGTGTAGAAACCTGCTCTTATTTTTCATGAATTGTCTGCCACAATTGTAGCATGTATGTTCGAGCTTTTCCTCCCACTCCTCACTTCGTAGATCATCATCATTGCGATGGTATAGATGCATAGCTGACAGACACTCTATCAGATACCACTTGGTCCTTGACTTGCTAATCATTGGCATTCACTCTCTTTTACTCTTCTGTGTTATGCTATGGATTGAATGGATGAGAACTGGACCAACCAAAGGAGTTCTCATTCTCATTCTGCAACTGCAGAGGTGACGTCATGAATCACAGACGGACAATGTCGCTTTTACAACAACTCTCCTCATCGCAAAAATCACCCTTCCTTCCACCATCACAAAACATCAGATCTGATCATGCGATGAGGGTGGCCATCACACAAGCTGTCCATCAATAATTATGCAGCACCTACTCCACATCCTGGCCCTTCTTTCACTGGGTCCAACAGCAAAAGATGCTCCTACATTCCACTGTGCTCCAATGCAATGTTACACTAACCAGCCACTTCGCAAACTATTTCATTTATTATCCCCATCATCAATAAAATGGACAGAGATGGAAAAGCTTGACGATATCTTCCCAAAAACAAAATCAGTTGACTATTTACAAACTAGTTTAGAGAAGCGGTTAGGGCCGCCTCAAAGCTTCGATGAGACTAATCTCGTGTTGCAGCTTGGTTCAAATGATCCTGATCGGTTGAAGGTGTGTGTAGAACATGCTGTGCAGAGCTATTCGTTCCGAGAGATTAATTTGAATTGTGGCTGTCCAGCTATCGAGAGCGGGGGAGCATCGACATATGGTGCTAGTTTGATGAAACAACCGGACCTCACTGCATCCCTGGTAGATTCCGCGAAAAGAGGGTTGGAATCCGGTATATCTTCTGAGTCTGATCGTCCTAATATATCGGTGAAATGTAGAATTGGCGTCTTTGACGATGCTGAACAAATGCGACCACTGGATGAGGGAGATTATGATTATCTGAAGGAGTACATTACAACAATCCACAACGCAGGTGCAAATCATGTTGTGCTGCATGCAAGGCCGGCTATTCTTTCAGGTCTATCTCCCGTGAAGAATCGCATCATTCCAACATTAGACTACGATTTTGTGAGAAGCATAGCTGCTGACTTTGAGGATAAAGTGGACATCACTCTTAATGGTGGCATCACAAGCTTGACTCAATTGAATTCTTTGCGGTCAGATACAACATCACCGATATCAAATTATATGGCTGGAAGGTGGTCATTACGCCGGCCACTGGACTTGATTGGCGTAGAGGAGTTATTAAAAGATGAATCATCTGTATCGTTGAAAGAGACGAACACAATAACAACTGCGCTAGAGAATTACATAGACTATGCGCTGACAATGGCCACCTTGCCATCGCATAAGCAAAGGTTTACAACTGCAGATTTGTGCTTGCCGTTATATCTTGCAGTTGAGCAGTTGAAAGATGATTGGGACTACGACGAGGAGGATAATCCATCTGAGGATCCTCCTTTACTGTCGTATGATGAGATAGAATCTCTTTATGACGTGGTTCGGGACGGAATCACTTCTTTGCAAGAGTGTTGTAACAAGGGGGGCAAGAAGTCAAAGAATTCAAGCAACGCTTACAAACTAATCTCAACTTCAATCAAATCTTTGGCAGGCACAAAAGTTGTAAATAAGTGGAAACGCAATAGAGCCGAGTTATAAGTATTGTAATATTATGTGAACACGTATTTGCTGATAGCTCGTCTTTTAGTTTCGAGTTGTGACAGATTTACCAATACACAGTCATCGAATCTTCAACCTTTGCTCTACACATGGGACACTCTTTGATTCTGTCAAAGTCGGCACAATTAGCGCAAAGGCACATGTGCTTGCAAGGCAGTATGATGACTGACTTCTTTGCATCTTCGCATACTACGCATAAATGCTCTTCTTCAATTGCACTTGACTGGGTCCCTTGTTGGGGGGCAACAACAGGTACTGCCCCAACGGCAGGAGCTGCCGCCTCCTCTGCAAACGGAGATCTTTTGAAAACGTGTGATGTTGAAGCTGCTGAGGGAGCACTCTCATTTGGAGCGGTTGCATTCAATGAAGATTCATCTTCACTAGGAGGCTCTTCTGTCGGCTGTTCTTGACTTAGCGATGCCTCGCGCTGCTTCTCAAACATGGTCATCAAATTCCTTGGCGTGTTTGTTTTCTTCGTTTTGGGTACAGTAGGAGGCTTCCTTGCGCCTTCGTTAGTAGAGGTTGTCTCCCTTTGCTTCTGAAACATTGCCTGGAGTGTGTTATTCGACGTGGACGAAGCCCGGCTTGGTACAGAAGGCTGCTTGTTTGCGATGGGAGGCCTCGTTTGAGTTGAGGATGTAAATGAGTTGCTGCTCACCTTTGCTGCTGATGGTGGTGGTGCAGTAGACCCACCTCCCACGACGTTGGATTGCCTGTCTTGTCCCGACGATGGCGGGCACGGCTGTGACGTTGTTGCCGTAGGAGGAAGCGGCGGACACGGTGATGCACTCATCTTCTCCTTGCTCTTACTTAAAACGCCGGCTGCATAAGGTTTGGCGGCCTTGAAAAACTTATGAAGCTCTGGTTTCAATCCGTTCCAGCCACCCGGAATTTCAGTGTTAGATGATGCGTATTGAAAAAACATTGGGCTCCTACCGGTTGAATTCTTCGACAAATTTCGAACGGATGTTCTCATCCATTTCGGTAAATTGACGTGGGCAGTTGGGCATCCATTATTTGGTGAGCCGTCGTCACAGTGCCTAATGTCAAGTAAGAAGATAGCTCCATAGTCGGCAATGTGCCTAATACATCTGCCCAGTGCCTGCGCAATAGCTCTGTACGCTTGCTGATTGTACCATTCTCGTCCAGGGAGAAGGTCAGTCCGGTGATGTAGCTTTCTCTGTTCATCATTGTAGTCCATCTTCACTTTGATTGGCAAGACGAAGGAATTAGGCAGCGGTAATCCAACGCAAACCACGGCACGTGCATTGTTGTCATTGAATGAAATACCCTCACTCATTTTACCACGATACACAGCCAGCAGTACGCACCCACCCATCATTTTTACAGAGTTCATATACTCTTCTTTCCTTTCTTCGAACACATCTTGACTACCGCTGGATTCTACGACTACATTATGCTTCAGCGCTTTTAATCGACTCCACACTGAGTTCTCATCTGGATAATCACGTTCGCGTTGACTCATCCAAAATGAAGCTCCTCCTCTGTTGTTATAGCTTCTCGGGTTCCATAGTTTTTCACACTTCTTCAGCAACGCGTAACTCGGAAAGAAAACCAGGACGCCGCCTTCTGGAACTCCTGCAACGATTCTCACTAAAGAATCTCCTAACTTCTCCAAGAACTCATCGTGCTTGTAGTTATTGTGCGAGACCTTGAGCTCGCTTCCGTCAGGGAAATGTCCAATTGAAATACAACGCAGTTGCTTATCTAAATCGATCACGTGTCCAGCTTCGAGTGGAGCGGGTTTGTTCTGCAGTCTTCTTTGGATCTTTGGTGAACTGCTTGATGGAGTGATTGGAGAGGGAGAGGGTTTGGTAACAGGCGCTCCATCTGCAGGGAACAGATTCAGTTCGGCACAGAGCGATGGGATTGGTGCCAGACTTCCACTTGCTAGGACAACTGTACGGCACTCATTCGCTAATTGCTGCATGAGTGGTCCCGGGGTGAGTAGCTCGAGGCAAAGAAATGCTTCCCATCGAGGCGTCGATCCATCGCAGCAATTCCCATGGCGAATTGGATTGAACACGTCAGTACATTGTGCTCTGCAATATTGGTTCGTGCACGGGTTAGGCGGGCGGTTCGGATGGGCTGAAGTCCGTGGAGGAATCAGAGGGATAGGCTTCGGTTTACGCTTTGGCCACCTACCAGAGCCTTCGCTGTCGACTTCGCCATTAGCAGCGAATTCCAAGCTGCCATTGGCTGTTGCCATGACTGCAGCATAGTAATGGCAGCTTTCGTTCATTGCTGAATTCATCTTCCCTATCAACTCCATTAACCTATCCAGCAAGTTGGATATTCGATCTCTCTCACTCGATCCGTCGTTGCCGTCACGTCCACGAAGAAACTTTTCAAATGCATCGGCGTAGACGGATAGCTTGAGAAAGTCTGATTCCGTCAATCCCAACTTATCGAAAAATGGGCGACATCCAACGGCCTTGCCCATGCGCCCGTGCCCTGTAGGGCCCTCAAATGAGATGTCAAATTCTGAGTCATCTGCCTTGTGAAACTTTTCGCATTCACGCAATATCTGAGCTGCCCCTTTCTTTCCTGGAGAGCTCTCGAAGTACTTTTTGTCATCTCTCAGCTTGTTCACAATCTTTTCGACGAAGAGTAGCAATGTATGTGCAACTTCACACAAGTGCGCAGTCTCGGATTCCCCGACATTACCATCTTCTAATTCCAACATATTTGCAGTCGACTTCTCAATGATGGCATAATTATTCAGCATCACAATCAAGTCACACAGCTCAATTTCTCCGAAACGACCACTGCCAGCATCACGTAGAACTGTTTCTACGTTGTGTGCTTCGTCTAAAACGACAACAGTGTTCGCTAGTTCGATACCCATTGCTTCACGGATCCCTGGGTCCAACACACTTTGAAAGGAATCAGACGATTGCAAAGGAGGTTAGTTAAATTGGTACACAACAGATTTTGAAACATAGTAACTCACTAGTTGTAGGGCGCAAACACAATCTCAGCATCCTTGGCTAGCAGCTGGGTTACATAGTAGGGACATGCCGCGTGAGATGAATAATTTCCATCTCCTCCCCTCGATGACAAGGAACCTGAGCCACCACGAGTCACATCCAAAACCACAGGATCTTTCTTTAGACCCTTAATCATGGTTGAAACATGCGCTGGGTCTGAATTGAAGACATCATTCCCATTCACACGAACAATTCGATCTTCAACCTGGAGGCTCCCATTCATTGCGGCAGGGGTATCCTCTTTCACCTTGCTGATGAAACATCCACGTCGGTTACCTGCTCCCTTCTTCAATGAGAGTCCTAAACTATCAGTCGGTTCCTTGCGATACAATGCAATACCCCGTTGAATGTTTGGATCAACTCCAAACTGCACAAGATCTTCAATATCATGAGCTCCAAACTTGGATTCCTTTCCACCAATGGAACAACAATCGACACCATTGTTAGGCACAAATGCCGAATGAACGAGATTGGCTACACGGCTAGTACTCAATTGACGATAGTGCGGACAGGTCTTTTGTCTACTCAAAAACGAATTCTCCTCCGACTCCCCTCCCTCGACAGCTCCGTCCTCACCCTGCTGCTGCTGTTGTGATTGTCCCATGTCTCCATCCCCCGGTCCATCCGGAGGATCATCATCCTCATATGGACCATGGGATGTAGGATTGGTAAGCTGATGCTTACGTGATTTCTCCGTATTGCGTACTCTCATTCGACACTCGTTATTCACATTGATACCTTTCACCTCTTCTCCACTCCCCCCACCACGAGGCTTGATACTTTTATGAATGCATAATCTCTCTCTAGAACCCAAAATAGCCATTCGTGGTCGATACGGAGTCTGTTTCAAAGAAGTCACCATCTGAGCCACTTGCGAATGTGTCCTCGAACAATAAATAATCTTGACCTTCTCCTTCTTCTCCCCACTCTTCTTCCAATGATGACGCTGCCATGCCAACACTGAACACAGTATTGCCGCACTTTTCCCTGTTCCAGTGGGACTTTCTAATACGACATGTTTGGAGGAATTGAGTGCCTTGATGAGATGAAAGGCCATTTGACGTTGGGGGGACATGACTGTGGGGTAGGGCCATCCGATTTTGATTCCCATGACGAAGAAGTTGGTTAGGGAGAGGGTTGGGATGTCACCTTCCATTTTGTATCGGGTGTTTGTAGTGGTTGATGAGTTTGCACCGGTGGTTGTTGACGTGGATGCAGGAGAAGTCAAATCCACCATTGCAGCAGCTGCAGAAGCGCTGCTATTATTCGCAGCAGCACTATTGGCCTCTTCATGAATCTTCAAAGCCTTTTGAAAATTCTCCGCCAAAACTTCCGGAATCCTCATTTCTTTTCTAGATCTCAGACGCTCCTCCTTCTTATTGCCAAGGTTGATGCTGTTGTTGTTTGTATCGTTAGTTGCTAATCGTGATAAAAATTCGTTATGAATGAGTTGCTCAATTTGTTGATGGTTTGATGAATATGCAGAATTGTTATTGGAAGTTGATGCATGTTGTTGTGGTCTTTGATATGGATTACGAGTCGGTGGAGGCCGAGCAGCAGCAGCGGCTGTAGTAGCAGCGGCATCTCGTTTGGCTTTTAGTATATTGGTCCACTTTTCATCTCCATTGTGCGCATGACAATGTGGCCCCACAGTCGGATTACCCTTATTACTTTCCCAATCTTTACATTTTGATGCAGGCACGTCACAGAGGAGGCAGAAGCATTTCGGGCAGAACTTGGCATTGTCTGAATTGTCAATGATGGATAGAGGAGTGAATTTATGAACGCCACAGAGAGATCGATGGTGGGGAAAGACCACGTTGGGAGCGGTTAGAGTTGATGAAGTGATTTGAATGTCGTCATCGTCATTGACTTCCAGAATGTTGTTGTCAGCTGCCGACGGCTTTTTCAGTCGAGATGGTGAGATTATTTCTACTTCAGAATCATCATCAATGTCATTATTATTTTGTGGTGCCGATGCTGCCCCGGGATCTCGTTTAATTTGCACCGCATTGTTATTATTTTTACTTTCATCTGCCGTCATGGGAGTGTCGTCGGTGATATCAATCACCATTACCTCCGGTGTGGATTGCTGGCGGCTGGGCTGTTCAATACGAGGTCGTTTGTTGGAGGTGGACTGAGGTGTATCATCATCGTTAATGTCCATTTGGTTTGCATTTTGAGCCGATGCCTCGGGCTCTGTGGAAGCTGTTGCTGTCATATTATTAAAACTTTATTGTGGAGTCGTCTATCAAGATGGTTGACCAACAGAGATCAGGTGTGCTGTCTGCTGTGTGCTGTATTGTAGCTATGACGCGGAAAAATGACATGGTGGAGAGATTTGAGAAGAATGAAAGGGAGGCATGAGTCGAGTCAAATCTTCTTGTGTCTCACTGCGTCGACACCGGTACCCAGCTCAAGCTCATTGTTACCTGCGGCGCTAGCTGTCTGAAAAGAGGCATCTGATACAATAACAAAGACTAGAGCGTACATAATCTTCTGAGCGCCAAGTGAAAATCCATGTTCGATGTGTTCTTTTGTTTAGATATGTATCGTACTTTACTTGCTATGAATGAATAAACGATTGATGGAAAATCTCTTTGTCATTCTTCTTTTCGCCCAACTCTTTTGCATTGCTTTGATATAGTCGTCGCTCACTTCCAGCGGTGGTACACCACGGATATATTTGTAAAGTGCCGCTAGTTTCCTCTGTTGCAACTTTTCCCTCGGGAACACATACCTCCAATGTTGCATATACCCCAACGAGTCGTTCATCACCATAGCCGAGTTGTTAATCGCCATAGCCGTATCAAACCAATCTGCCACTAGAGGCAGAAATTTCAGATCCCATTGAAAGAATGACTGTAATTGGATATCAGGATGATGTAGGAGAATCTTGTACTTTGCGGCATACTGTTGATGGCTCCGATTCAAAGTGATGTTCCAGTCAACAAACCAATCCATACTGCCATCACCTATTACCTCGAGGGTGTGGTTAGACGAGTATGTATTGTTGATACTAGAAGTGTCACATAAAAGTCGCGCAAAAGCTGACCTCCCTACAGCTGTGATGTCTGTATAATAAAACCAAAACCTCAAATGCTTTACTGATTCATTCCGTTTCAATACATCCGCTAAAGCCTCAGCTTCATCATCTCCGGATATTACCCCATGGAGGATAAGCTCTTCTAGACAGCAACTTTCTGATTCGAGATAGACGGAAAGATACCCCAGTCCTGCCGCTGAAATATAATTTCCGGAAAGGCGTAGATGCAATGGATTGCAATGGGCTATCCCCGCTACCAAAGTTTGTAGTCCATCGTCATCAATAGCGCAGTTGCTGAGATCGAGTTTCGTCAAGCTCCGGGTTTCCAAACTCTCGAGCGTTGTCCCGAGTGCAGCACAGCCATCTCTGCCAATATTGCTTCCATACAAACTCAATTGTTCAAGTTGAGGCTTGGAATTCATCGCAACAGCGATTTTTGCAAACACTCCACTGAATCTGAATGTACATCTTTCAAAAACAAGATTATTCACATGCTTGCATTGGCCAATCACTGACGCAATACTATCCGCACACTCTGGCCCGATGGTGTTGGAGCGCCTGTTGGGGTGGGAATAGAATTCAATTGTTTGGATATTTTCCATGTTGCGCATAACTCGACCCAATTCTGCAAAGGCATGATTACTGAGATCTGTGTTGATTTCAATATTTTGAATGGAACGATTGCGAGAGAATCCCCCCATGAGTGCGTCTATCTCCTCTCTCTCACGGGGAAAGCAATCAATATGAATTGTTTGAACTGATTCACTATCGCCGATATAGGTTCCCAACCACAAATAGTCATCTATCGTCCAATTTTCGATCATCCCATCTGTCATTTCATAGTAGCTTTCATAGCTTTCATAGTAGCTTTCATCATCATGGTCGTCGTCGGCCCTATTGCAACACTTGAAGCATCCAAAGAGTCTCATTGTATCTAATGTCATTCAACTCAAAGATATCAGACTGTAGCCATCGCTATTAGATGGTAGATGGCGGATGCACGAAGGGGAGATTTTGAGAGAAGAGGGAGGTCGAGTCGAGTCAAATCTTCTTTTCTCACTGTGTTGGCTGGACCCACTCTCAGAGAGCTCTAGAGAGCTTTCGAACTCATTGTTTACGATTATTCTGCAGCTGTCTCGAAAAGAGGCATCTGCTGAAATAGCAAAGACTATGGAGCGTAGTCTTCTGAGCGCCAAGTGAAAAGATTGCTGCGTTCTTTGGTTTAGATATGTATTGTACTTTACTTGCTATGAATGAAAAAACGATTGATGGAAAATCTCTTTGTCTTGTTCCTCTTGGCTGGACTATTTTGATTTTGCATCACTTTGATATAGTGATCACTCACTTCCAACAGGGGCGTACCAAGAAGAAACTGGTAAACTGCCGATACTTTCCTCCTTTGCAATTCTTTGCTCGAGAATGACACAATCGTCTCATTTATCACCAAAGCCTTGTCAAACCAATCTGCCACTAGAGGCAGAAATTTCAGATCCCATTGAAAGAATGGCTGTAAGTGGATGTCAGGATGTTGTAGGAGAATCTTGTACTTTGCGGCATACTGTTGATGGTTCCGATTCAAAGTAAGATACGTCGCCCTGCCACGGTCCCCTATTACCTCGAGGGTGTGGTTGGACGAGTATGTATTGTTGATACTAGAAGTGTCACATAGAAGTCGCGAAAAAGCTGACCACCCTACAGCTGTGATCCTGCTGCCTGCTGTAGCAAACGTCAAGTGCTTGAGGGATGTATTGCTTTTCAATCCATCCGCTAAAGCCGCAGCTCCATCGTCTCCGATTCTTACCCCATGGAGGCTAAGCTCTTCTAGAGAGCAACTTTCTGATTCGAAAAGGACGGAAAGATACGCCAATCCTGCCGCTGAAATAAAATTTCCGGAAAGGCATAGATGCAATGGATTGCAATAGTTTATCCCCGTCACCAAAGTTCGTAGTCCATCGTCATCAATAGCACAGTAGCTGAGATCGAGATACTTCAAGTTCGAGGTTGCCAAACACTTGAGCGTTTTCCCGAGTGGAACACAGCCATCTCTGCCAATATTGCTTCTTTGAAAACTCAATTGTTCAAGTTGTTGACCCTTGGAATGCAGCGCAACAGAGATTTTTGAAAACACACCCCTGATTCTGAATGTACATCTTTGAAAAACAATATTGTTCACATGTTTGCATTGGCCAATCACTGACGCAATACTATCCGCATATTCTGGCCCAATGATGGAACGCCTGTTAGGCGTTTGGGGCGGGGAGCAGAATTCAAGCGTTTGGATATTTTCCATGTTGCACATAACTCGGCCTAATTCTGTAAAGGCATGATTACTGAGATCTGTGGAGATTTCAACAAGTTGAATGGAACGATTGCGAGAGAGACCCCCCATGAGTGCGTCTATATCCTCCCTCTCGTAGGGAAAGTAATCAATAAAAAGAATTTGAATTGATTCACTATCGCCAATGTAGTTGCCCAGCCTCAAATAGTCATCTCTTGTCCAAGAATTATCAATCATCCCACCTGACGACATTGCATAGTAGCTGACGTCTTCGTCATACTCCGCCCTATTGCAACACTTGAAGCATCCAAAGAGTCTCATTGTGTATCTAATGTAATTCGCCGCAATCTACTGTCTACCGCAACAATGGTAGCAGAAGATACACAAGATAGACTCAAAGTTCTGATTTTGGGGTGTCATTTTGGATTAGTATCTGAGACCCAGAGGACGAAATTATTTTCATACACATAGACTAGAGACAAAGGAATAATATTTTTGCTATGATGAGATACTTAAATGAAAATAAAGGGGTGTCCACTTCAATTGCCGACACAGAACACAATCAAAACGAAGAAAACCAAAAAGCAGTGCTGCTACAATCCAGAACGTCTGTTGATTGGAATTGGTTGTGTATTGGCCATTTCGCCAACCATAGAATAAATGATAATATGCATCGTCATGAGGATTGGCGGTGGTGTTGGTGACCCGGTAGTCTGAGTGACAGAATCGAAATGGTGAAACAATACATCTCAGCAGGTGAGTAGAATGATCCTCCATTTTTGTATGTTGAGATTCATCGACGAATCCATGAGCAATATTTATGTAATTAACTCAACCATCTTCTTCATCTACTCTCAATGCAGTCCTAGAGGATCTCGTAGGAGAATACATCCTCAACATATCCAAAGAAAAGCTCAAAGTGTCCACCATAAAAGGCAAAATAAAACTCGACAATGTAGAATTAGACGGGGATTTCATCGGCAGTCATATCCTCAGTGCTGTCGGTCTATCTGGATTCGGCGTACTATCCTGCTGGGCACGTAGATTGCAAATTAATATCCCTTGGAAAAATCTAGATAATGAACCGACATCACTGGAGATTCGGGGGATGCATTTAATTTGTGTACCCCTTTTGCCTACAACGGCTAATCGGGTGTATTATGGAGGTGGTGTAGATTCATCGTTATCACTGAGAACACGGGCAAAACGTGCGGCGTTGGCGAGGTTTGAACGGAATTTCTTTTCAGGGCGGATACCTGGAGAGGATTTGCAGCAGCAGATGCAACAACAACAACAGGAACGGAATGGAGAGGATGGGGATGTTTTGAGTTATAGTGGAAGGAGACGGCAGTATAGTTCGTCAGAGGATGTTGTTGGTGTTGATGAAGAAGAAAAAGATCTTATTGGTGACTCTGTGAGGAGTAATGAAACGTCAAAAAAGACGAAGAAGGAAGCCCGTATTCCAGCATTGAAGAGGAAACTCAAAGCAAAAATATATGGCAATTTGGTGTCTTCACTTAGTGATGTGCACATTAGATTTGAAGTGCCAGAGGGAGGGTTGGAACGATCGAAAGACAATACTGTATCGTCGACGAGACCTGAGATATCAGATGAAAGAGCATTTGCCTTTGGCCTTACACTGAAGAGTCTAACTGCAAGGAATGTCTCAGGGGATGAATCGTCGGGCAGTATTGATACACAGGCATCAAATAATAGCGATACGAAGAGAAAGAAGATTGATATTCAAGATTTGTCAGTTTACTGGGATGATGGACCACCATTTCTAATTTCGGAAAGTGACTTGTTCAATGGTCGATTGACACTTCCGGCATCGGTTAGTCAGCAGCGCATTGCAGAAATAATGCAGCAAATGTCGAGTAGGATTGATCCTGATGTGGAAGCGAAACGGTCCCTCTCCTGCAAAGACACAAAATTCCACTCTGCCTTCGTTGATGAACATGACTACATCTGTACAAACTTTTCACAAGCAATGCACACAACTTTCTGTAAAGGGGACGATGAGGACTCACTGCATTTTGTGGAGATGCTACCGTCAAACATTGAAGTAAATCTGACACCGCAGCAGTATCGGCAATACCAGCGTTTAAAGGATGCCGTTCTTGCGCAGCAACGATTTGATACTATGCTTCATCAACGACCGACCAAGCCACCAACGCGTATCCCACGATTATGGTGGCAGTATGCTATTGCATGCGTTAGACACAATCCCACGTCGAGATCTTGGACGGATGTAAAGCAAATTGTTCAATGTCGCAAGGCCTACATCGAGTTAGTGATGAAGAACCTTCTCTGTGAAAGCGAAAAAAGTGGCTTCCATGGTGGGCTGACAAAAGAAGAGAGCAGGAGACTTCTTGAGCTAGAAAGTTTGCTCCCTATTGAGACTCTGATCTCTTTTCATCTTTTGGCGTTGCGAAGAGTTGTAGCTCGGCGTTTTGAATCTCAAACTTTACCAAAGAGTTCGCAATCGATCAGGTCTAGCTTCACGCGAAGGCGCAGTTCCTCCTCTGTTGGCCGCCGGCTATTTAACTCGCTGACTGGGTCAACAAACTCGTTTCATGGCGCAGAAGATGGTGGATTTGCATCATCCCTCCTCAGTAGAGACTCCTCTGTAATACATGAAGAGAGAATACGAGTGCCTTCGTTACTGGAGGATGATGATGTTTCATTATCACCAGCGCCAACTACTCATACGACATGCAAACTGCACTTGTGCAGTCTGAAATTGAGTTTGCTCGATAGATCTAACAAGAAGAAAGCCGTGACGATAAAGCTTGACTTTAAAGGTACTTCGTATGATTCGGGGAGTGGAAAGAGTGAGATCGCGTTTGACATAGCCAGATTCGACGTTTTCGACTTTGTGACTTCAACAGAAACAAGAAGCAAGGTGCTGACAGTAGAAGTAGAGGAGAGCGCATTTCCTGACATTGGTCTTTCTGCACCCTTTCCACCGTCCTCTGAATTAAACGAGGCTCCAATTTGCGAGCCATCAGACTCTCGGTCGCAGTTGGACGCATCTCCCACTTCCCATGGATCCGTGTGTCGAGTAGTTGCTAGGGCAGATGGGTTAGATTTTTCTTTAGATCTGACAGCACATCCTGCTACAGTGTTGTGGAATCAGGAATGTGCTAGTTTCATACTAGATTGGAGTGCAAGTGTGATGAGTGTCAGCCGGTTCATCAGCCAATTACAGAATGCCACGACGCCAGGTGCCCACAGAGCCCAAATTGCCTTGCTGTACCCAACATCTTTCTCCCTCAGCCTGGATATTAGTGCTCCAAAATTATGGATTCCTGTCAGCAGGGAGCTTAAAGCTGGGGCCCTTCTTCTCGATGCTGGTCGACTCACTATGAATGTATCAAAGCCTAAACAATCAGTGCAGACTGATATCGATGTGGATATAGGAAACATCAACATCATGCTTGCTCAGGAAATATATGGATTGGATGAAAGGTCAGACAAAAATGATTTGACCTTCCTTATCCGCGCACAAAAGAAATTTGTGAACATTGTTCAACCATTCGAGATACACATCAACGGACGTAGTGGGCACTCTGGTGACATTGAAGACATTGTAGAAGATCATTTACCGCTTCTAGATGGGATCAGTGCTGGAAAAGTATCTGTAACGGTCGGTGCGATTTACCTGAATCTCATAGACGTGGAAAAGTTAGCAAAAGCCTTAGGACGATTATTCGCTTCAGGGGTGTCAAGAATGCGACAGATTACAGAATCTGGGGTGCTCGCCAAAGCAAACCTTTACTCGTCGAAACCAAACGCAGACGCTACAGCAACTTCGCAATCACACGCCACAGATCTCCGCATATTTGTGGAGTCAGTGGAAATGCTCTTAGAAAGCTATTCAGCAACAGAGTCGTTACCATTGGATAGGGGAAACACACGTAATCGAAGTTATCTTGTAGGGATTCGCAGTATTAGGATTCAAAAAAGAAGCATGGGGATGAAGTCTTTCTCCCGCTTCTCCATCAGTGATGCCACTGTGCAACTTGCAGAAGCGGAACAAGGAACTAGAAGACTCAAGTCAGGTGCTGAACAAATTTTCGCACCAATTTTTCCAGCCTCAGAATTGGATGATGGATTTGTTAGTACCTCCCATGAAGCTCCTTGTACGCCGAATCGCAACAAAGAAAGACCTGATTCGTATAAAACTCCTCTCCGCACACCCTTTTCATTATCATTCTTCCCAGTAACGCCAACGTTGGAGCCCACGAATTCGGCATTTGTTACGTCTGCTTTGATACAAGGATGTCACTTCCACGACGGGGAAAAATATGCAGATGAAATTGAGATTGACGTTATGCCTGCCATCATGAAAATTACACCCACGTCCATCCAGGATTGTGCAGGAGCAGTGAAAAGAATTTTTGAGTGTGGAGTTTTGATAACGAGAGAGATGGAACGGCGAGTACACACGGGCGGGCGTATCGCCAGAGCAAGCAGCACCAACAGAACAGGTGACGTCAATATCAGTAAGGATTCCTCTCTTCTTTTCAGAGTGACAATGAAAGATGCTACAATACTGGTGGGCCGCCCTGCGTCTGACTTCACCTTTCATCGGAAGTCTACTCGGAGTGACTATGTAATTCAAATTCTAACCAAGGCGTCATTCATCGGCCAGAGTATCGAAAACGAAGATGGTAGTGGATCGAGAACACAACACTTGAGCGTCAATGACTTTGCGGCTTCGATCAACAAATCCTTTGATCGTGTCGAATTGAGCAGCAAATCTCCAATGCTGGTTGCACCCACCAGTGCCGATGTGCGAGTAGTTCACAAGACTGTGAGAGAGGGATGTGCTACTTCCCAAGATTTCTCGTTCGATATTGAGTCTATGAGGATCTCTGTCGTACCACATGATATTCAGGTCATCACCAGCGTAATACGGAAAGTACTGGAAAAGCTCAATCTTGTTTCAAGGAGAGATATTGGGAAGAACTTGTCGCCATTCATGCACGCGAAGAAGAAAGGCTCAGGCATTGCTACAAGTGTCAGAGCAGAACTGCATGCGTTTTCCTTTGTGATAATGCGTTCATTCAAGCCGAAGCATGATGTGCGTCCATTTCTAAACATCTATGCGAATCAAATGAAAGTCAACGTCGAAGGTTGTGCCGCTTTTCTTGTCGATCTAACTCTGCATCTTGGAGTGAAATTTTTCAACCCTTGCGCATTAGAATGGGAAGATCTGATGGATTTAAATGAATTCCTCGTTACCATGGAAATGATGCCATCTGAAATAATGGTTTCGGTATCAAGTAGTGATGTGATTTGCACTAATTGCTCAGCTATCATGATACAAGAAATTGCGAGGATCGAGCAAGTTAAGAATATTTCACTTGATGATATCGAACAAAATAATGGTGGCAAACGCTTCTACTTCACAAATGAGACCGGCCTTGAAGTAAGACTTACCCATAATGGAGGCGAAATGGTTCACTCAGAGACAATCGACAGCGTAGCTATTTCCCCCGGCGAAACGTGCTCGATTGATTCTTCGTTCAGAAGATACACGCTCACACTTGCGTCAGATGATATCGATCACAGCTGTTGCAGCTTATCGATGGCGAAGTTGTCGTCTAAATCAAGCCAGTCGATGTTTCGCATGGGATCCTGCGAGTCTTTTGATTTGGAACCCGTGGTGGAATTCGTAATGGAAAATCAGAGGCTCACTCCCGACATTAGTGATGTATATGATATTGAAAAGGGCCAGGATCTGCTTGATTCCAGGGTATGGTCTCCGGTACTAGTTATGAACGAGAGGAGATGGCTACCCCCTTATCATCTTGAAGATGATGTCCCAGACTGGTCAGACACAACTTGCACGATTCAACGTACAAAAGATTCAGTAGAATTACCCGATAGTAGCTGGATCTGGATCAATGACTGGGAGGTTGATATTGAAGCAACTACGGATGCAGATGGCTGGGAATATGCAGCGGCTTTCGGTGCATTTGATCAGACTCGTCGTCGATACCGCAGGGGTGATTCATGTCGAAGAAGACGGTGGACAAGAACAAGAGCAGCGAGGAAGCCCAAGCCACCGAGTGTGTTGACCAACTTTTACATGGTCTTGGAGACCTCAAAAGAATCTGGAAGAACCATTTTGAAGGCAAGGAGCCGTTTTAGAGTCGTAAATGAAACATCTCTGTCACTTTCAATTTGGGGCCTTCCTCGCTCGCAAGACGAACACTTTTTGCTTGGTAGCATCGCACCAGCCCAAACACTTTGCGTTCCATTGCTTCAGTCGGCTATATCTTTTATAAGATTGACCTCTTCTGCATCCTACCTTAGTGAAGATGAAATATCAGAATCAATTATGATAATCCCAACAGGATTTTCATCCAATCGAACCATTCGCACATCGTTCCGTTGCGACCTGTCTTTGAAGACTTTTCACTTTCTGCTGCAACTTCAAAGTGAGAGAGGAATTGTAGATATCATCATTCGGCCAGTGCTGACTCTTATCAACTTACTGCCCTGCCAATTACAAGTACAATTAGGAGAGCTTAGGAGAGGCAATGGTATTGAGGGGACGGAAGAAATAACAGTCGACACAGGAATTGACACTCATTGTTCCGTCGATTGCCAAAGGAGACCCCACCTATCAATTAAGGTTCCAGGATACCAGTGGTCTAGGTGGAGTATGATCATCAATCGTGAGTCCAACACAGATACATGGCTGCCCACAGAGAAATCCCAGAGGACACTTTACGAAACTCCCGGCGATGATCAACATGCAAACGAGATGAAGACAGTGTTACAACTTGAGCACATATGCGATGGTGGAGCACAGCTCCAGTTGATCATGAGTGTTGGGCCTGGCCCCGTTCCGGTGATAAGATTTTATGCACAATACTGGATAATCGACAAGACTGCTTTAGGGCTCAACTTCATCTGTGGAACCAACGCAGCATCTCAGCTAGAACCAGAGTGTCTTCGTAAAACTTATCTGTCAAGAAATCTACAAAAAGATATTCCAGAGTCAGAAATGAAAGTAGATGGTCACGAATGGAGCTTAGGAATGAGTGGGATGACTCTATTCTTCTCCTCGGAGAAAACAATTTCCTTCGCAGTTGGTGGCGATGATTCATCATCGAATTGGTCGTCTCCCATTGATGTAGATAAACCGATGCCCGAGTCGGTAAAAACTGCGATCTCTGTTGAAGACTTCATTGATTCAAAAAGATTTGAGCTGGCTTACAATGTCACAAGATGCCGGTCGTTATTTTCTCGCACAAGTATAATAGCATTTTACCCACGATATCAGGTGGTTAATCTCATCGGAGAGGATATTTATGTTGCACAAGAAGGTGCGCTGGGGTTTAACACGCATATTTCCAAACAATCGTGTGTGCACATCAGCGGCTTGGATTCGCAACTACCATCCAAAATTCGCTTCTCGGTTGCTCCAGTCCTAGATTTGTGGACATGGGGGGGGATTGAGCTTGATAAGATTGGAATCACATCAATCAGGATCCCCACTGTGACAGAAGAGACGTTGGTGGTTCAATGTGAAGTCCGATTGGCATCGAAGAAGCAAGATTCGGCTGTGGTTGTCGTGATTTGGGCGTCAAATAAGGAACAGAATCCGCTCTACCTTCTCAAAAATACATCGCAAAAAACAGTATTTTGTGCTCAGCTACTATCTCCAAATACCGACGACCAAGTCTCGCAGCAAAATCAAAGTTTATCTTTCGTTGACAACTTTCTGCAGTGTGGATCGGGTTGCGATTCACGTGCTTATGATGACGATTTGCATAATGGTTTTGTATGGACACTGGGACCAGGTGAATCAAAAGTCTTCGGCTTCTGCAACCCAGAGAAATCTCACATTTTACAATGGAGTGTAAACCAAAGCGATATACTTTTGCAACGTGCGAATGATGCCGAAATTGACACGGTTGGATTTAGTAATAGTTGTTTAATGTCCAATGGAAGGGAATTGAGTTGCTCGGTGCAAGCAGATAGGTCGACAAAAGTTGTCTTGTTTAGCTGCGATGACGGAGTTGTTAGCTATGACGATTTTGCAGCAGGCATCGAAGATTTTGTTGCCTTATCCCTCAAGGTTGACCTCCCTGGAATCTCAGTTAGTGTGATTGATAATGCCTCTCAAGTTGCCTCAGCCAGGGAGATTTTCCTCATTAATGTCGAGGATTGGAAACTGACCATTGCCCAGTCCAGGGAGGGCTTTCACGAACTGGAAGCGAAGCTGGCGAGACTTCAAGTTGACAACTTCATCTTCGATACAAATCATCGCGTTCTCGTGAGTATAAAGTGTTATCTGTACTTCGAGTCATTGTATTTCACCTCCTTACATTTAATATTGATTCCTCCCATACTTTCTCAGCTATCGAGTAAATTGAACGAAGAAGAGTTTCTGCACATGACCTTGGTTCGAAGATTACAGGATGATGAAGCGACGATGGTGTTGAGCTATGCCGCATTCAAGCTCCTTGACCTCGACATCAGCCTCGATCGAAAGTAAGTCAAATTTAGATTGCCTTCATGTTGAATCATCGTTTTGCAATCATATAGCTGACTCTATGCCAATGTTTTGCAGAACCGCGGAAACAATTTCACGATTCCTACACCCTCTTCATCGATCTCGTGAGGACAACATCAACGAAGAATGGATCGCGGCTCTCACTTCGAAGCTATCAGCTAGATATTCGCGTGTTCGAGTGAAGGCATCACACGAAATTGAAAAGATGGCTTACACCGCAAATACAGGAAGGATCTACCTGGAGCATTTACACATTCACCCAATCCGTTTCTTCCTTACCTTTACGCAGCAGGAGGTAGAAGATGTGGATCCAGACGCCGAAGAGTTCATTGCAATCCAATTTATACGAGAAATGGCGTCGATTACAAGCGCTCCAATCATTTTTACGTCTTTCATCGTGAGCAATGCATTTGAATCGTCACAGAGTCTTGTTGGCATCATTGGCACGCACTACTCGTCACAGCTTTCAAACCAGATGTTTTCTATTTTAGGCAGTCTGACAATTCTCAAAGTCCCTGCCGATTTCCTCAGCAACGTAGGCTCTGGTGTCAAAGACTTCTTCTATGAGCCGATACAAGGGCTTGTGCACGGTCCAGAGGAATTCTTGACGGGATTGGAAGCTGGTACATTTTCATTGGCTCGAGGAGTAGTTGTTGCTTTTGTTCGTGGAGCAGCTGACGTGACGTACCTCTTGAGTGACAATCTTGCTACTCTTACGTCAGATGAGACCTTCATAGGAGAACGAAATCTCTACCAAAAGCAGCTCATGTACACCAATTCGGCTCAACGGACAGTGCACGATACGCTTGCAATTGCCGGAACAACTGTCGTTAGAGGCTTCCAATCTGCTGTTTCTGGGATTATAGCTCAGCCTAGGGTTCACTTTTCAAGACAAGGTGCGTCTGGTTTAGTCATTGGTGCTGGCTTAGGTATCTTTGGTGCACTGGTAAAGCCAGTTGTTGGCTTAGGCGACGCGGCAGTTGTCGTGATGAATCATGGTTTAGAGGCAACCACGGCAACCTCTCTGAAAGGCAACAAAAGGTTGCGCCGCGCACTCCCAAATGCCCCCTCCGAGTCTGAGACTAAAACCAAGCTCGTTTGCTATGATGATATGTCGGCGAAAATTCAGCAACAAGTAACAAAAGGAGAGACAGTGGATGATGTTTATCTCGGTCACATCCTGACTAATCACCACCTCATAATCGCAAGCGAGAAGTATCTCTGGATAATCCAGAAAGAATCGGTTGAGCCAAGGTGCATCAATTGGGGGGAAATTTCTTATTTTGAAGCTGGTCGCAGCTGTATGAAAATCGACGTCTTTAGTACGCAAGGGACTAAATCGCATATGCTTAGAATGAGGCAGAATGAATTCTCTTCCCTTCGCGAACTCTTGACGTTGAAGTTAGATCATTCCAGCCTGGTGGGGACGTCCTTCACAGATCTGCAAGGAATCAAAGTCAATCAAAGTGGTCATGTTTTTGGAAGTCTCAACATTCCAAAGGAACTGGAAGAATTTGATGACGAAGAGAGCATTATTCAGAGTTGCCACGATCGCATTAATATTTTAGGCAGCTTCCTGCCGCATTATTTTCATGACCTGGACAAAGAGGCATGGCTGCTCATAAACTCTTTGACTCAGCTGTTCTCCGGCTGGTCATCACGACGTTGCGTTGTCGTTGGCTTGATAAATGCGACAAATGAATCGATTCAAACAAAATCAATCAATATGGCTGAAGGCGGGTCTCCCTGTCACGTCATTCCAACAATTGAGTACGATCCCACCAACGCTGTCTTACATCCTGGTGGCATTCTTTTGTGTGTCGGCTGGGGTGCAGTCCCCAGTAGCATGCAAACTGGTAGAGTAATGATCAGCATCGAAACAAACTCATTCGCGTGCAGTCTTGCCGATAGCATCAGTCACACGTCCAGTGTTGAAGTATTAGCAGGGTACAAAGTTGGATTCCTCGAGAAAAGTTTTGATGAGAGTGGCTGGTGGGCGAAGTATTGGATGCTTCTCCAAGCAGATAGTAGTAACGAGGAGATTCACTTTTAATGAATAACTAGATAACAGTCACTTTCATACTCAGTCTCTTGGATATGTTTTGCCAGTGTATTCTTGTATCCTCTTCACTTTCCTCCTTGCACAGTTGAGAATGAACGAAGCTTCATCTACAGACAACCCCAGAGCTAGTAACGCTACTATTGTTGCTTCTAGTGTCGAGACATTATCTTGCTTAGCTCCTTTCCCTTGACGCCGAAGCGGTGATAACAATGAAGGAGCAGAAGGTGACTGTGACGTTTCACCGGCAGTAGTGACGCTGTTGTCAATGAAGACGCCTTTATTCATTTCAGGTGTTGTAAAATTGAGTCGAATCTCGTCGCTTAGATCAAGACGCAGCACGTGTGGTGGAAGTTTATTCACCATCTTCCTGGCCGTATTCCACGTCCCCTCTATCGAGATGAGAACAATTCCTCCATAATTACTACCCTCGTTCTGATTGCCCGATGACATGTCTGCAATTTTCCTCTTGAGATCTGAAATTGTTGTTGATGCACGTTTGCTCTTTTTATCTGGCCAAAGAACGACAGGTGTCACGTCCTTTCTGCACAATACGTCGTTCATGACCTGCTCATGCTCAAGCAATCCCTTCATTAATATATCAGTTTGTTGTAATCCTAGCGGTAGAAGTGATCCTGTATTGGATGTCCGCCCATATTCATCATGATGCGTCCATACAATAAGTTTCTCCACGCCGTTCGGCAATTGGGCTTTGCTATCACTATCCATATCACTTCTCTCTCGTTGTTCAAATAAGCGACAAACACAAATAGGAGTGAATGTCCAACACTTTTTACAAACAAATGCATTCCTAAAGTGATTAAAACGATGTTGACATATCATACGATGCTTTTGTCTCCCAATTTCTGCAGCTGTCATGTTTTGTTTATTATCTTCTTCAATTGCAATTAGTTGTTCATTGAGTGTCGTAGATGCCAACTTGCGAGCATTGATGGCTTCATCTACCTGTTCAACGGTCATGTTCAGGGACGCTGCAAACCGCTCAGGTGACGATGCCAAGTGTGCCAACGAAGAGGCAGATTCTCCAGTGAACGTTGCATTTTGATGTCTGTCTTGCGCAAATGTCCTGCTTGTGATGCTGAACGATGAGGTTGGAGTAGGACAAAATATTGACGTGGCGTAGACGATCGTCTTCAGACCCAGCCGCATCGCATTGTTGATGGTTGCCGCCCCTCTGCTGCAGCTCACTGATTGTTGCATACTAATTGCTCTTCTCTACTTTGGAGTCACAAGCAAGAGGTTAGAACTGCGCGGCTTCCCGCAGATGCAGTGGATGGAGAGAGGAGGTAGGAGGTTTGGTTTTTGTGGTGTGGGTGGAAAGAGGGTACGTATCAGTAATATGTACCATAAGTGATTGTACTTGTACATCCA